>ERZ808270.365-NODE-365-length-27472-cov-4.081665_pt1 | contig 27472 bp, 21 predicted proteins | sample MGYA00521082_ERZ808270 | MGnify/ENA primary metagenome ERZ808270 (study PRJEB31516, sample SAMN03275594) | gut metagenome | biome: mammalia-associated habitat; material: feces | host: Papio cynocephalus | place: Kenya | collected 2012-07-27 ... | reverse complement strand
CATACTATCTGCTGCTTCATATGCTGCAGCATTTTCTGCGTGCCGGCTTTGGAATAAAATTGTTATGTGATTGGGTTTGTCTGTGGGAACATGGCTGTACAAAAGAAGAACAGGAAGTTTTTCTTCGCCTGGTAAGGGAAAGCAGAGTGGAACAGTTTGCCGTGATGGTGACGGCACTTTGTGTCAGAAAACTTGCGTTATCACCGGAAAAAGTAGAATTTTGGGCGAAAGAGATCTGGCAGATTTCAAAGACAGATATGGATGAATTTTTTGCAGAAATACTGGAAGCCGAAGAGTTTGGCAGGTCTGATGAATCCCGCATGGTGGTCATGCGCGGAACACGTCTGGGAGACTATATCCGGGAATTCCATCATCAGACAATGCTGACGTATCCGCGTGCAGGAAAATTTCCACCGGCATTTCCGGTTTTGTGGGTGATGATGCTGGTCGGATTTTGTTACCGGAATAAACATCTTCGTGGAATTTCCGGTCATGAAGTGTTGAAAAAAGCAAAAAAAAGAAGTAAGTTAGTGGAAAAGATGAAGTTGTTCGTGTAAGGAAAAGGAGGTGAACGGGATGGATACGCTTTATTGGGCAACAGAGTATGTGAAAGTGTTTTTGGCATATTTCGCAATTATGTTCGTCTGGCCGTCTGTGGTGTTTCATAATTATCTGAAAGATAAAAGTCGTACTGTCCGGTTTGCCTTTTGTGTGACGGTTCCGGTGGTATTGATCAATACCGTTGTTCTGGGACTGGGACTGCTGCATATTCTGCATGGCTGGCTGGTTGCGCTGCTGTTTTACGGCTCTCTTCTCTGGGGGATTGGCTGCAGAATAAAATTTTCACAAGCTCAAAAAAAAGCAATTGTCCGTTTGCTAAAGGGAACGTATGGCATCCGGTTGTTTTTTTCAGATATACATAGATACCTGAAAAACTGGTGTGGAGAAAAAAGAAAACAGCACAGAAAAAGCATGCGTGGTCACTGGATCGAATATATTACGCTGGCAGCTGTGGTTGTATTTGGAATGATTTATTTTACATATGGAACGTTTCAAGACCATTCCTATGGATTTGGAGATATGTATACGCATCATTCCTGGATTTATGGATTATTACAGGGAAAACCGTTTTCAGCGGGAATATATCCCGAAGCAATGCACTGTCTGATCTATACCATTCGTGTGGCATTTGGTATTCGGATATATAGTATCATGCTATTTTTGGCGGGAATTCATGTGGCGGTTATTCTGGTAGGGGCATATTTGCTTCTGAAGGAATTGTTTGCATGGAGAGGGACCGCAATCCTGGTTTTGGCAGCTTTTTTAACAGTAGACCTGTTATGTATTGATGAAATTTTCAGCATGTCCCGGTTGCAGTGGACACTTCCGCAGGAATTTGGATTTCATACACAGTTTTTGTGTGCACTGTTTCTGCTTCGGTGTCTGAAAGATGATTTTACAGATCGCCCGCAGGGGATACGTAAAAAGCTGCGCTGGTTTTTTACAAATGACAATCTGTTGCTTTTTATGATGGCATTGGCAGCGTCCTTTGCAATTCATTTTTATGTGACCATGATGGCATTTTTTATTTGCATCGTTGTTGCTGTCTGCAAACTTCCTTATTTCTTTAGCAAGAAAAGACTTTCTTCTCTAATATTTGCTGTGTTTACGGGAATGTTTATTGCCGTGGTACCTATGGGAATTGCATTGGCAGAAGGAATTCCTTTCCAGGGATCTATTGGCTGGGCAATGAACATAATCAATGGAACGGATACCAAAGAGGGACGAACCAATCAGGTTCAACAAATAGAACAAAAAGAACAGGAAACGGAAAGCGAAGTTCTGCAAAATACGAAAGAAACGCAGGGTCTCGGAAATGAAGGAACGGTTACAAAAAATGATATTTCGGGGCAGACAGCACCGGTGAAAGAATCCAAAATGCAGAAAATCCGAAAAATAGGTAAAAGTCTGATGCAAAAATCAGAAATTGTCTATTCGGAAGGCTATAAAACATTGTATAAAGAACGTGCAAAATATATTTTGGAATTTTCTGCTTTAGGAATCGTATTGTGGATTCTGTATCGTTTTGTCGCGGGGATTATTTTCCTGTTTGTAAGAAAAAAGAGAGATACCTCTTTCGTGCGTGAGGTTGACGGGTATCCCATTCTGGTGTTGACGTCCATGCTGTTTATGCTGGTGTATGCAGCGCCGTTTTTGGGGCTTCCGGAATTGATTGCAGGTGCCCGGCTTTGCTCAACGGAACAACTGCTGATTCTTGCAGTTATATTTTTGCCGGTTGATTTTTGTGGAATGCTTTTGTCACATACGCCAATCCGAAGAGTTTTGTTTGTGGCATATCCGTTATTGACCGGAATGGTGTATGAGGGAACCCAGTATTTTGGGGTTTTTCACGGATTCTTGTACAATGAACTGACTCGTTATAATGCGGCGGTAAAAGTTACAAATGATATTTTAAAAGAATATCCGAAGAACAGTTATACCATTGTTTCCTCTACGGATGAGCTGTATCAGGTGATTGAAAAAGGATATCATGAGGAACTGGAGGAGTTTGCACAGCGGATCACGGGAACAAATTTTACAATTCCGACCGAATATATTTTTGTTTATGTGGAGAAAAAACCGATTCAATACGCGCAGAGTCATTTTCAGACAGGGCCGGACTGGCTGGCTCAGGCGAAATATACACAATATTATAATGATTATTTTAGTGAAGGACAAACCATCAATGCTTCACATATTACAAGGGCAGACGCACAGAAACAGTTACCGCTTTTATTGAATCCGGCAGAGTATTATACGAATCTGGACAATCGGACGATTCTGGAATCAAAGATACAACTGTGGTATGAAAATTTTTCTGCAAAATATCCACAGGATACCAAAGTATACTATGAGGATGATAATTTTTGTTGCTATTTAATACATCAGAATGTATATCGTCTGTATTTATTGGAGGAATCATGAAAAAGAAAAAAATAGGAATTCTGGCATTGATTCTTTTGCTTTTCTGCATGCTGGATCTAGGTATGATGCATTTTTTTCGCTGGAATATGCAGGTCTCGGCAGAAACATTTACAGAAAGCAACAGAGAACTTTCCAATCCGAATACCGGATTTTATCATATTTATGGATTTGTAATGAAAGATGCACCCGAGGATTACCCTTCTGTTTTATCGGAAAAAATGCAGGGAGATACGCGTACGATTGCAATGATGCAGATCAATTTGCGGGAGTATCGAAACAAACCTTTGACGGATGAAGCACTTACCAATATGGAATCTTTGTTTCAGACCCTTTCGGAAACGGATAAAACCTGGATCGTACGTTTCCTGTATGATTGGGATGGCAAAAATCTGTCACAGGAGCCGAAAAAGATTTCCATTATTACGAATCATATGCAGCAGCTTTCCCCGATCCTCAAAAAATATAAAGATTGCATGTTCACAATGCAGGGGCTTTTTGTAGGAAACTGGGGAGAATTAAACGGAACAAAGTATTCAGATACCAAGTCTATCCAGATATTAGCTCGTAAATTGGAAGCAGTGACAGACAAATCAACATTTTTATCGGTGCGAACTCCTGCACAATGGAGACGAGTCACCAAACAAATGGATCCTTCCAGAAATAAAACAGATCTGGAACATCGCATGGGATTATTCAATGATGGGATGCTTGGAAATAAAGGGGATTATGGGACGTATGGGACACGATCCAAAAAGCAAGGTGGAAGTTATGCATATTGGACACGGAAAGAAGAACTTGCATTTCAACAAAAGCTTTGTACCCGTGTGCCAAATGGTGGAGAGGTTATCCATGATAATATTTATAATGACCTGCCTGCTGCAATTGCAGATCTGAAAACTATGCATGTGACATATCTTAATGAAGAATATGATCAAAAGGTACTCAATAAATGGGCAGCATCCACTGTTCATACCAGTGACTGCTTCAATGGAATGGATGGCCTGACTTATATCGAACGACATCTCGGTTATCGGATTTTCCTGTCAGATGCAGACGTCTCGTATCACATGTGGAAAGATACATTGCGTGTAGAGGCATCTTTTCAGAATGTAGGGTTTGCACCGATTTATAAAGCGTGTGATGGCATGTTAACTGTTAAAAATGAACAGGGAGAGATTGTGTATCAGAAAAAAACGAATGCAGATTTTAAACAATTGCCGGGTGGCAATCAGGCAAAAAAGAAATTAACCATTTCAGATGAAATTCCGCTTCGGGGAGTGCAGGGAAAGACCTTTACCGTGTATTTTTCCCTGAAAGACCGGGCAAGTGGAAAAATGATAACATTTGCCAATGAGCAGGAACCGGTGGAGGAAGGATATCCGTTGGGAAAATTGGCATCTAAAAGCAAAAAAGATGGAGAGCGATAAATTTCGTGAAAATCTCCAATCTTTACGGAAATAAATTTTCATGCTATTATGTAATCATGGAATGAAGAGTCTGACATTTATTGGTGTACTTGGAAAGTAGAAAGATTAGCGTATGGAAAAAAATTTTTTAAATGAAAACCCGTGGGAAGACGCGTCAATAGAGGTTCAAACAGCCCTGGCAACGTGGGAAAAGTATGTTTTTCGCTATTATCCACAGGAACACGTGATTAAACCGTCAGAATATGTTGTCAGTCATATGGGTGTGGAGGAAGTCATTACAGATCTGAAGCACAATATTCTGATTGACAAGCTGATGGAAAAAGACAAACTGTTAAAATTGTTTCAGGATATAGATCAGGGAAAGCCGTCGGTCAGCGCAAAGATTTTGGCATTAGAAACGGATGTGGTGTACAAGGTTTCTTTAAATACGGTACAATTTGATGAACAGAAGCATCCAATGTGTGCAATCGGGTTGATCGAATATCTGAAAGAAGATTTGCGACAGAATGAAATTATCGGTGCGCTCGGCAGCAATTTTAACAGTATGTATTATGTGGATGTGGACAACGACAAAGTATATGCATATAAGGTAAATTCCGCAGTGCGTTCCATGTTAAATGATACCATTGCATCGATTCCGGGATATAAAGACATCATGGCTGAATATGTAAACAAGATTGTGATTGCGGAAGACCGGGAGACTATGCTCTATGAGACCTCCATTGAAAATTTGCGTAATCAGCTGCGGTTGAAAAAGGCATATCAGTTTGATTACCGAATTGTGCGGGATGGCGAGGTAAAATATTGCCGCGCAAAATTTGTCAACACTTCAGACAATGGAGAGTTGCACCGCATGGTGGCTGGATTTTCGGATATCAGCTCTGAAAAGCAGAGAGAATTGGAACGTATGGCATATGTGGATAAGGTGACCGGCGGAAACAATTATGAGAGCTTTCAGAAGAAAATTCGGGATTTCCGCCATCCGGGATATCTGGTTTCCATGGACATTCATTCGTTCAAGATCATCAATTCTATTTGTGGAATTGTCAAAGGAGATGAGACGCTCAAGGGAATCTGGAAATGCATACAGCAGGTTCTGGAAAAAAAGGATCTGGCAGGGCATATCAATGCAGACCGTTTTGTTATTTACAGTTGTGGAGAGGACAAACAGAAAGTGATCCGGCAGATGGAACAGCTGGGTACGAAGCTGGAAGAACTCTCAGAAAAATTAAAGGTTCCCAAGATGATTCCTTATTTTGGCGTGACACGCTGGGAACCGGAGCGCAAGGTTGAAGAAGCATACAGCGAGGCGAATTTCGCAAAAAATCAGATCAAGGACCGGAAGGATGTCAGTTATCAGTTTTACAGTCATGAAGATACTGTTAAAATGCTGGAAGATAAGGCAATGGAAGACGAATTTTTGCATTCGTTGGAGAATAACCGTTTTGAAGTCTGGTATCAGCCAAAATATGATCCGGTTACAGAACGGATGGTCGGAGCAGAGGGACTGGTGCGCTGGCGGGATGAAAATGGAGCAATTATTTCACCGGGAAAATTTATTCCATTGTTTGAACGAGATGGTTTGATTAAAAATCTGGACGAATATGTATTTCGGAAAGTCTGCAAGCAGCAGTTGGAATGGCAGAAAGAAGGCCGGGAAATTATTCCGGTTTCCATCAATCTGTCACGGGCGAGTCTGTATTTTGACACGGTGGTCAGCCGGTATCAGCAAATTGCGGATGAGATCGGGGTAGAAACAAAGTTGGTGCCGATTGAGATCACAGAGAGCGCTGCGATTGATAATGATAATATCAAGGGGCTGGCAGATAAGTTCCATGAAAATGGTTTTGCCCTTCTGGTGGATGATTTCGGTTCGGGGTATTCTTCCCTTGCAACCCTTAATATGAAATGTTTTGATACCTTAAAGATCGATAAAAGCCTGATTGATTATATTGGAGATTTCAGCGGAGAACGTCTGTTAGAGCATACCATTACGCTTGCCAAGGAGCTGGGGCTGTATGTTACAGCGGAAGGCGTGGAGAAAGAGGAACAGGTGGATTTCCTGAAACTAATGAAATGTGACAGTATTCAAGGGTATTATTACTCTAAGCCGTTGCCTAAGGAGGAATTTGAGAAGCTTTTGATGACGGCGTGATGATTAAATGAAAAGGCAGGAAAAGCCTTGAATTTTCTGGAATTTTCGCAGATGACAAATTGACAAATGAAAAGGCCGTTGCTATAATGGATACAATAAAAGCGGAGAACGGGAGAAAGGGAGAGATAAGCATGAAACGTTATGAAAGACCGATGGTATTGCAAACAGAGCAGATGTCAGAGGGTGTATATCTGGCAAGTGGAGCAGGTGGATGCCTGAAAGGCAGAATTAGTGATGAATCTTATGAGGGTGGCATGGGAAATAAATATCGTTTTGCGGTATATTACACCCACGAGACAAAAGAGCATAGTAATTCTGCGCAGAAGGTAGTTGTAAAATTAAATGCGCCTGTTAATGTTGTGGATGGCAATGCGCAGGGATTTTTACGGAGTGGCAGTGGAACGGATACCCTGACATTTGTCAGAGATTCTTCTATGAATAACAGTGGTGCAGATCAAGGCATGTTCAATGTCGTTGTGCAGCCGGTATCAGGAAATGCATCCAGTTTGAAAGCAACCTTAGTCAGCGTATCAGACGATGGTTATACAAATTAAACAGATAAGTATTTTAAAGGCTGTTGTTCCTTTTGGAGCAGCAGCCTTATTTTATGGAAAATATTTAAGATAATTACATCAGAAATCCCGTTCCATCTGCTCAATTTCTTCTTCGCATAGCACTACACACTTTTTATCTCGAATCGCATAGACCCGCTGGCAGATGCTTAACACGGTCGGCCGGTGAGTAGTCACGATGCAGGTCCGCGGATAAGTATCCTGCATGATATTTTTTAACACGGCGCGTTCTGTCGCGATATCCAGTGCAGAGGTGGCTTCATCGAGAAGCAGAAGCGGAGACTTGCGCAGCAGGGCGCGGGCGATGGAAAGTCGCTGTGCCTGGCCTTCGGAAAAGCCTCCTCCCCGTTCTTTGATCTCACTGTAGATGCCATTTGGCAGCCGGCTTACAAACTCCCATGCACAGGCTGCCTGCAGCGCAGAGATGATTTCATCATCCGTGGCCTCCGGTTTGACTACACGCATATTTTCAGCAATTGTTCCAGAAAACATCGTGTTTCCCTGTGGAACATAGGAAAAAAGCTGGCGGGCAGATGCTGTGAGAGGCAGCCGTTCCGTGTCTCCCCCACTTGAAGATGCACTTAGCCATCCTTCGCCGGACTGTGGACATAACAGGGCCAGAATCAGCCGCAGCATAGTGGTTTTGCCCTCACCGGAAGGTCCCACCATGGCAATAATTTCATGCGGATGTGCCTCTAAGCTGGCATGTTCAAACACTTCGGTGCTGTTCTGGTAGGAATAACTGATGTCGGACAATGTCAGACTGATACCGTCTGCGCGGTGTTTTTCGGCAAAAGCAGAAAATTCATTATCCAGAGAATAGTCCTCCTGTGGCATCTCCAGAATATCCATCAGACGGCCGGCAGAAGTAGTCAGTCCGATGGCGGATGGAACCATGTTGATCAGTGAGTTTAAGGCACCAGTCAGTGTGCCGGACAGAGAAAGAAACATGGTCATGGTACCGTAACTGATTGCACCGCTCCACACGCGGTAAATTCCCCAGCCATAGGAGCTGTAAGAGATTAAAAGTCCGACAATTGACATGATAAAGGAAGTTACCATGGACATTTTCTGGAAATCCAGCCGCATGGAGATATAGTCGGTCTGCAGCTGCTTTAACTTCTGGATATAGGTCCGGATCGCACCGAAAGCCTTGATGGTCTGGATATTTGAAAAAGCTTCCTGATTAAAACCGGACATGCGGGCATTCATTGCCGCACTGCGTTTGTTGTTATTGACCATCCGGTTCATCAGTGTCCGCGACATGAGCAGTGACACCGGAATTCCGATAAAAGAAAAGATTGCAAATGTCCAGTCGTGGTAGATCACAATGGCAAACGCACTGATAAATTTAAAAATGTTGATGATCAGATTGGGAATCCAGTTTAAAATTCCACTGGAAATTGTGGAAGCATCTGAACTCCAGCGGGTCAGCAGATCACCAGTGTGATAGTTTGTGATGGATTCCCAGTCCGTTACAAGCATTTTTGAAAAAACATCTGCTTTGATCTCGGCATCTACCTTCAGGCTGATCCAGTTGGAAGCATAGTTTGTAAACTGACTGATTACTGTACTTCCGATGGAAAGACCCACCATTGCACAGAACGTCTGAATCAGTTTACCAGTATGATGTCCGGTGATAATATCTACCAGATCTTTTGAGACCAGGCTGCTGCCAAGACCAACAACTGTACCAAAAAGTCCGAGTGCAGTATAAAAGATCATGGCAAGCCAGTAATGGCGTGCATATTGATAAATCCATTTGGTTTGTCGGATCATATCTTTGAGCATGCCTTCCCGGATCCGGCTATAGATGTGTTTCAGTGTTTCTATCATAGATAAACCTTTCTCTTATAAGGAATCGATGGCTTTTCGCATGATATGGGCGGCCTGTGGTTCCTTTGTACATGCAAGTGTAAAAATCTTCGTTTTTCCAGAGACCTGTTCTGCCAGGCGGAGATTTTTTTCATTCAGTTCCCGTGTCCAGGAGGGGGAGATCAGCCGCTGCAGAAGAAGCAGTGTTTTTTGGTCGGAAGAAGGAATTGCAACATGATTCTGTGTGGACTGTTTTAAAAATACAATGCCGCCGAGGGGATAATCTCTGGCAGTAAAAATTTCCGAAGTGCCACACCATGGAAGCCCATAGACAACGGGAATACCGTTTTGCATACCGATCATATTCAAATCGCCATTCAGCAGTTTTGATCCGAATTCTGAGTGCCACAGGTTGGTATGTGTGGATTTTCCGGTGCCGGAACAGCCGGAAAACAGCCATGCCTGATTCTGATACAGCAAAGAGGCCGAGTGAATGACAAGCAGATCGTGCTTCTGTGCAGCTACCAGGAACGCAAAGCGCAGAGCATGAAAAATTTCTTCTGCATGGGCATCTGTGTCTGGATAACAGAAAAGGGTGGCCCATGCGCCATTTTTTGCTACCTGCATTTCCGAAATTCCCCATTCTTCAGGGAACAGAAACAGATATCGGTCTTTCGCATCACAGATAGTCAGTTCCTGCGTGCGTACGAGAATCGTTCCGTTTGTTTTGTGAAAAGGAATATGTGGAACAATGGAAATCGACAGGTCAACAGGCGCTTTTGGACAGGAAAAGGCCGAAAAATAAGTATCATATATAAAAGGAGCACCGGTATATGCAATGGTAACAGGCCCGATTCGAAAATACTGTGTGGGTGTGTTGACAGCCGTTTCGTAAGGATTCATGGAGAGAATGCCCAATGCACAAAGCTGTTGCAGAAACTGCTGGATATCCTGTTGGAGCAGCGGAAAATCTTCTTCTCCGGCTTCAAACTCCCGGGCAAGAAGGTGTAGCAGCTGTGGTTCCCCGGCACCTTCACAGAGTCCGTCCCACAGGAGGCTTGCCGTGCGATTCAGCCGCAGAGAAATCCCATTTTGTGCGCTTTCCTGTCCATACGAAAGCAGATAAGGAACGCCTGCAATGGTTGTTTTGTAGTAGCCTTCTGTCAATTTCATAAAAATCTCCTTTGTATGGAAAATGATAGGTATAGTATAGCAGTAAAAATGGAAAAATGCTATAATGGCACAATAACATGAGGGAAAACAGATGGCAGAGATTGATATTGAACAATTATTGGCAGAGGGAAAGACCATTCAGATAAAACCGCAGGGATACAGTATGTATCCGATGTTTGTGCCGGGAAGGGACGAGGCAATACTGCGACAGGCAGATATACAGAAACTGCAGCGAGGGGATGTGGTTTTGTATCGACGTCCAAATAGTATTCTGGTGTTGCATCGCATTGCAAGACGCACAGCGGATGGGTTTTACATGGTGGGGGATAATCAGACAGAAATGGAAGGGCCGGTCGCGTTTGATCAGATCCGGGGAATTCTGGTAGGATTTGTACGAAAAGGAATATATCACGCAACGCAGGAATTCTGGTATCGTGTAGCTACGGGAATATGGTTATGGCTGCGACCGGTACGCAGGTGGATCATCGTACCGGCAGCAGCCTGTAAAAAAGTGTTTTATTTTTTCAAAAGGTTATCTATATAGTTTCGGATTGCATAATTATCTTCCGGCATCTGGCATCCTACAATATAGGTACCTTCGTTATCCGAGCAACGGATTACATGTCCTTCCAGGTGGGACTGATCCGGGAGCGCAAAGTGTTGGATATCAATGGTTATGTCTGCGTTTTTGTGATCCATGAAGAATGGATCTTTCGTCAGAAATGCAAAACCATTGGCACTGATATTGTCGAGCTGACCGGAAAATGTAGTTCCGGAATCTTTCAACGTAATGGTACAAGGATTGGAAAGATCCACACGTGGATATTTCCGTCGGTTCTTGATCTCCGGACGTGTAGAAAGCTGTAATACAAAGGTATGAGAATCAGATGCAGAATCGGACTGTATCTTAGCCTGTTCCCAACAGTAAAGAACGTTGCCAACCGTGACCTGAACCTTGCAGGTTTCGGATCCTTTTAATTGTGGATCGTGAAGCAGAGTTAGGATGATGCTGTCTTCTGTTGCGGATTTGACTTCCCCGTGATATTCCATGTGTTCTAAATGTTTTGGAAGGATGACTTTGGCTTTCATACCGGCGTGGATATCATCGAGTCCCATGAAACCACCAATACCAAGTTCACACATCAGATCCTGAATAACGTTCTCAATGTTATTGATATTGGAAGCACTTTCTTCATATTTACTGAGCATTCGTTTGCTTGTCTCATCGGAATCTCCGATACAGGTGGTCATGGTTTCGACAATCGAAGATACCTGTTCCATATTTTCTACAAGCTGCTGGTTGGAAGATTCTACTTCTTTCATGGCAGAGTCAATGGCCTGGATGTGATTACCAAGCAAAGAAGAGTCTTCCGTGATTTTATTTACATTTTCACCGGTCTGGGTTACTTTTTCAAGAGTTACCTGGATCAGCTTGAGCGTTTCTTCTATAGAAGAAGTCATCTTTTCTGAAATTTCATCCAGACGGGAGAGAGCTTCACTGATCTGACCAGAGGAATCTTTGGTTTCTGTGCTCAGTTTACGGATCTGTTCTGCAACAACAGAAAATCCTTTTCCGGCTTCTCCGGCACGGGCAGCTTCAATGGAAGCATTGAGTGCCAGCAGGTTGGTCTGGCTGGAAATACTGTCAATGGTTCCAGTTTCCTGTTTTACGGTTTCAAATTCAGATTTAAAAGCTTCCAGAATATGTTCTACCTGGTTGGACAGATCTGACATTGTTCCGGCAGTCTGTACCAGACTTTCCAGATCTACAGAACTGGTTTTTGCATGTTTTTCGGATTCAGCAGTCAGGGATACCATATCATTGATCATGGATGCAACATTCTGTACCTGGGAGTTGATATCGCCGGTCATTTCCTGGGAAGAAGCAGTGCGGGACTGTAACTGTCCATTGTTGTCGGTCAGTTTGTTCATTCCGTCAACTACGATATCAGATCCATGTTTGTTTTCTGATGCAAGCTCACGGACGACGGTGATACCGTCCATGATCGTATTGCTGGCGGTTTTTACCTGTTCAACAGTTGTAACGACACGTTTCAGATCGTTCTTAATACTGTCTGTCAGTGCACCGTCTGATTCGATGAGGTGGCGGACAGACATGATATAGCCGACATAACAAAGGATAAGGCAGGCAATCTGCAACTGATAATTTTTCTGGTCTGCTGCAGAATTTTGTCCGAGAACTGTCAGATGATAGACGATGCTCACGAGAACACTGGCAATATTGGCTATCGCACATCCAACCATAAATTTCTGATCTTTGTACAAAACAAGAAGACTGACAACTGGAAGAATATAGGTGAACGCAATCGGCGAATTGGTTGTACAGATCAGGAATGTGTAAAAAATACCATAACCAATCACCAGCGTATAGCGATAGCGGTCATCTGCATGCCCTTTTACACGCAAAAGCAGATCGCCAGCGAAAAAAGGTACCCAGCATAGTATTAAGAAGATAATAAAGTTGGTAGAAGGATATCCTCCTCTGGAAACGTCCGTGCCGTAGTTGGCAGTCAGCAGAAGAGCAAACACAAGCCAGATGCGCCGGGCTTTGATATTCGCTTTCGCTTTGAATTCATTTTCGTTATAATCCATGATACTTTTCTCCTATGTAAAATATTAGTTCTATTGTATGCCTGCATAAGTGCTTTTTCAAGTAAAATACTTCCTTTTTGTGTATAATTTTTCCTGGATTTTGCCATACTAGCGATACAAAATAAATATGGAAAACAATCTGGGAAATAGGAGGAAATTTATCATATGAAAGCAACAGGGATTGTGCGCAGAATTGATGATCTGGGAAGAATTGTGGTTCCGAAGGAAATTCGCAGGACACTGCGCATCCGGGAGGGAGATCCTCTCGAAATTTTTACAAACCGGGAGGGCGAAATCATGCTCAGAAAATACTCACCGGTTGGAGAACTGGGGGAATTTGCAAGAACTTATGCACAGGCGCTGGCACAGACAACGGAGGCGCTGGTCTGCATTACGGACAGGGAATATGTGATCGCTGCAGCGGGAGCCGGGAAAAAAGAAGTCGAAGGGGAACCGCTGAATGAAGAAATCGAGGAGATGATTGAAAAACGCAGTACAATTGTAAAAACAGGGGAAGAACCGTCTTGTTCCATTATTAAAAAAAAGATGTCAGTTCCTCCGAAAGGAATGGTGCTCTCGAGCATTCTGTGTAACGGAGATTGTCAGGGGGCTGTGATTCTGGCAGATAAGAGTGGACAAAAAGAAACATTAGAATTGTTAAAAGCACTGGCTTTTACCGCTGCAAATTTCCTGGGAAAAAATATGGAACAATAAAATAATGAAATCTTAATAAAAAGATAATTTGCATATACTGTCCAAAAGATATAAAATGTATGATGTATGTTCCCAAAATAAATATGGAGGAGAGTATATGTCAACAAAAAAGAAAAAGAAGAGAAGGAAAAAGCAACACCGCTTTTTCTGGTTTGTCATAAAACTGCAGATCGTGCTGATGCTCGTTGTGCTGGCAGGTTTTGGATATTATTATTTTGGCGGGTATGCGGATCAGGTGCAGCAGATGCACCGGGAAGCAGTACAGGAAGTATCGGCTTCTGATGATGCCACATTTATTCCGTCGCAGACCTGCTCGGTTTATGATATAAACGGAAAGCTGATTTCCGAACGCAGAGGCGACAAAAATGCGCAGTATGTCAAATACGAGGATATTCCGAAAGAGTTTGTCACAGCAATTATCAGTATTGAAGACAAAAAGTTTTATCAGCATAATGGTGTGGATCTGAAAGCACTCATGCGTGCAGTCAAGGCGACAGTTTTGTCAAAATTGAGAAAATCGCAGGGAGGTACGCAGGGTGGAAGTACGATCACCATGCAGCTTGCCAAGCTGATTTATATGCAGCCCAAGCAGACCTGGCAGTATAAGGTCAAACAGATGTTTCTTGCATGGGAATTGGAAAAACGGTACAGCAAGGATAAAATTATGGAATTTTATCTGAATAATGTTTATTTTGCGAATGGATATTATGGAATTGATGCGGCGTGTCATGGCTACTTTAACTGTGAACTGCAGGACCTGGATGTGTCACAGATTGCATATCTGTGTGCAATTCCAAACCGTCCGTCCAATTATGATCCGGTAGCGCATCCGAATAATACGATTGCCCGGCGGAATCTGATCTTGAAAAACATGAGGGATGACGGGAAACTTTCGCAGGAAGAATATTATGAGGCGACCAAAGAAGAAATTGCTCTGAATCGACCAAAGAAGAGTGATACGGAAAAGATTAACAGTTCGATTGATACCTATACGTATGACTGTGCGACCCGTGCCCTGATGGAACAGGAAGATTTTCAGTTTAAGTATTATTTTGATTCGGATAAAGAAAAGAAGTCTTATGAGGAAGCATATGATGAACTTTACAGTGCATGTCAGAAGAAACTTTTTTCCGGTGGCTATAAGATCTATACAACGATCGATATGGATAAGCAAAAAGAACTGCAGTCTGCAGTTGATGATACCTTAAAAGGATTTACAGACAAATCCAAAGACGGAACATACAAGATGCAGGCGGCAGCGGTATCAATTGATAACAATAGCGGATATGTGGTAGCAATTGTTGGTGGACGCAATCAGAATTCAGAAAATTATACGTTAAACCGTGCGTACCAGAGTTACCGCCAGCCGGGAAGTTCCATCAAGCCATTGCTGGTATATACGCCACAGTTAGAACGTGGATATACCCCGGATACGATTGTAGATGATCATAAACTAAAAGATGGACCGTCAAATGCAAACAATACATATGCGGGAAAAGTTCCGCTCAGGTATGCAGTTGCGCATTCTATCAATACCATTGCATGGCAGTTATATGATGAACTGACACCAAAAGTGGGTCTGCAGTATTTGAAAAATATGAATTTTGCGCAGATCAAAGATGGCGATTATACGCTTGCCACTTCCCTCGGTGGATTTACCAAGGGTGTTTCTCCGATTGAGATGGCATCCGGATATGCAACGATTGAAAACGACGGACTTTACAGGGAACCTACCTGCGTGAAGTCGATTGTAGATTCGGATGAGAATGTTGTTTACACTTCGAAACTGACGGAGAAAACGGTTTATAAGCAGGATGCAGCGCGGATGATGACGGATATCATGACATCTGTTATGGACAGTGGAACCGGACGTTCAGCGAAACTTTCCAATATGCCGTGTGCAGGAAAGACCGGTACGACAAACGATCACAAAGACGGATGGTTTTGTGGATTTACCAGATATTATACAACAGCAGTGTGGGTAGGCTGTGATTATCCGAAATCTATCAGTAATCTGAGCGGAAGTACTTATCCTGCGCAGATCTGGAAGGGATACATGTCTGCCGTCCACAAGGATTTATCATCGCTTGATTTCCTTCCTTATGCCCAGCTTTCCGATGATTTTAAAAATCAACAGAAGGAAGAAGAGGAAGAACACGACAAGATGCGTGAAGAAAATCAGACAGATGAGACTCCGTCTGAGCAGCAGACGCCGGAAAACCAGCAGGATGAAAATGCCACAACTGGAAATTCTGAAAAAAATGATTCGTCGAATAGCAATAGCAATGGTAATACCGGAAATACTGGCAATACTGGTAATCAGAATAATAACGCCAAACCGGAACATAATGGAAACAACAATTCCAGTGAAAATGGAGGAACTACCAATAAACCGGACAATGGAGAAAATACAAATAAGCCGGAAAGCGGAGGAACCACGGATAAACCGGACAATGGAGAGAATGCCGGAGACGCTGAAGGTGGAAATGTACAGTAAGCATAACGATACTAGGCAGAAATCCCGGAATATGGTAGTATATAGATATATGGGGTGGAAGAAAAATACGTATCACATAAATCAAGGAGGAATTGAGAGTTGAAGAAATATGGATTTGGTGTAGACGTTGGAGGAACTACTGTCAAGATGGGATTTTTTGAGACAAGCGGAAAGCTTCTCGACAAATGGGAGATCAAGACAGATACCAGTGATAACGGAAAAGCCGTACTGCCGGATATTGCACAGGCAATCGACAATAAACTGGCACAGGAAAGCATCAGCAAAAACGATGTGGAGGGCGTTGGAATTGGAGTTCCGGGACCGGTAAGAAGTGATGGTGTTGTAAATGGATGTGTCAATCTTGGATGGGGTGTGATCAATGTTGCGGAAGAACTCGGTGCACAGACAGGATTGAAAGTAAAGGTTGGAAATGATGCGAATGTTGCAGGTCTTGGTGAAATGTGGCAGGGCGGCGGAAAAGGAAGCAAAGATGTCATTATGGTGACTCTTGGTACCGGTGTCGGCGGTGGAATCATTGTGGATGGTCATGTGGTTGCCGGATATAACGGTGCAGGTGGGGAAATCGGACATATTACCGTAAATCATGACGAAATTGAGCCATGTAACTGTGGACAGTATGGATGCCTGGAACAGTACACTTCGGCTACCGGTATTGTACGCATGGCAAAACGTAAACTTGCCAAAACACAGGATGCGACAAAGCTTCGTGAGTACAGGGAGATTACTGCAAAAGACATTTTTGATGCGGCAAAAGAAGGCGATGAAGTAGCGCTTGGACTGGTAGATGAGGTAGGAGAAATTTTAGGATCAACTCTTTCTAATATTGCCTGTGTGACCAATCCGGAAGTCATCGTTATCGGTGGTGGTGTGTCCAAAGCTGGACAGATTCTGATTGACACAATTCAAAAGCATTTTCAGGAAACTTCGTTCCATGCATGTCGTGATACCCGTTTTGAACTGGCACAGCTTGGCAATGATGCCGGAATTTATGGGGCAATGCAGCTCATTATCGGATAGGCTGATAGAAATTAATGTTAAAAGTTTTGCAACGGTAAAAATAGTATGAGATGGCGGTCAGGCCCGCCATCTCATGTCTGGTAGACCTGTTGTAATATTATGTTGCCCTGTCATTATTCTGTTAAGAAGTGCGTGAATAATGAATCAGAGCAGATTCAATGACAGGAGCATACCATAGACGGTAACCTGATTCGTTTAAATGAGTGCCGTTTCCATTTATTGTTTCGTTTATTTTATTATATGAAAAATTTATTCGCATACAGTCAATACAGGTGTTAATCTGACCTTTACGGTACATGTCTACATAAGGAATAGACCATTTTTCACATATTTTTCTCGCATTTTCTTGAAGAATATTTTGAGCGGTAATACTTCTGGTTGGCATTTTATGGGGACAGATATACAGTATGGCGCTGTTTTGATATTTTTTTCTGAGTAAATAACAGATATTTTCAAAAGCACCGCAAAATGTCGAGGTATCGTAATTACCGTTAAACGAATCAGCAATAATTCCGGGATAGTTGCTGTTTTTTTCATAAGCATCATTGGTTAATCCATCAAAGCAGACAAAGTCACAGAATATATCCGGAGCCTGTTTAATTTGCGCGGCAATGTCATAAACAGTTTTGGACATATCAGGCAGAACGTAAGGCTTGCAAGGGATTACAGAAGCTCCATTGATTGCGTAGTTATGGTAGATCATTTCATTTGCAGCTGCTACATGATGCAGCATACCAATTCCATTATAGTGTCCATCGACCAGTGAATCCCCGAAACCTGATAAAATTTTTCCTTTCAATTCTGGATGTGGTGTCATAAGTATATTCCTCCCTAAAGCTATTATAATGTTAAAAGCTGTTAAAATCTTCTGAGATGTCAGAGAGTGCGGATAAGTACAGAAAGATATACGGAAATTTTCAAAATCAGAGTTGAAAAAATACCTTGACAATCAAACTATCTTTGCATATACTTTGACTAAGAAACTGTTTGATAATCAAACTATTTCATAATCAAATAAAATTGAAGACAATCAAAGGAGAATCCATTATGTTAGAAAAGTTAAAAGAAATCATCGCAGACCAGTTAAACGTAGACGCAGATTCCATCACAGCAGAATCCCGTTTCAAAGAGGATCTTGAGGCAGATTCCTTAGATCTGTTTGAACTGGTTATGGCTTTGGAAGAGGAGTACGGAGTAGAAATTCCTTCTGAGGATTTAGAGAAGATCCTTACCGTTGGGGATGTTATTGAGTATATGAAAAACAAGGGTGTTGAGGCATAAGCTATGAAAACAAGAGTGACAGAACTTCTGGGAATCGAATATCCGATCATTCAGGGCGGTATGGCATGGGTGGCAACCCATGAACTTGCAAGCGCGGTATCCAATGCCGGCGGACTTGGTATCATCGGTGCCGGCGGAGCGCCAGCTTCCTGGGTGCGCGAGCAGATCCGGGAAGCAAAAAAAGAGACCGACAAGCCATTTGGTGTCAATCTCATGCTGATGAATCCGGAAGCCGATGAGATCGCAAAAGTGATTGTGGAAGAAGACGTTAAGGTTGTGACAACCGGTGCTGGAAATCCGGCAAAATACATGAGCATGTGGAAAGAAGCAGGAATTAAAGTGATTCCGGTAGTGGCGAGTGTGGCACTTGCAAAACTGATGGAACGCGGCGGTGCGGATGCACTCGTAGCCGAGGGCATGGAGTCCGGTGGACACATCGGAGCCCAGACGACGATGACACTCGTACCACAGGTTGTTGATGCGGTATCCATTCCGGTCATAGCAGCCGGAGGAATTGCAGACGGACGCGGATTTGCGGCAGCCGTGATGCTTGGCGCAGAGGCGGTACAGATGGGAACCCGTTTCGTTGTTGCAAAGGAATCTACGGTTCATGAAAATTACAAGCAGCGAGTGGTCAAAGCAAAGGATATTGACAGTGAAGTGACCGGCATGTCCACCGGGCATCCGATTCGCGTGATCCGCAACAAAATGACCCGCGAGTATTTAAAGAAAGAAAAAGAAGGCGCTCCGCTTGAAGAACTCGAGCAGATGACGCTCGGCGCACTGCGCAAGGCTGTTGTCGAGGGCGATGTCATGTACGGAAGCGTCATGGCAGGACAGTCCGCAGGACTTGTAAAAAAAGAAGAGACCTGCGCGGAGATTATCCGGGATGTCATGAGTGGCGCTGAAAAGTTATTGGGACAGAAATAGGAGAAGACAGTGAAGAGAGTATTTATGTTCCCTGGACAGGGATCTCAGTATATTGGTATGGGAAAGGAATTTTATGATACCATGCCGGAGGCAAAGGCCGTCTATGATCTGGCGAATGAAGTGACAGGTCTGGATGTGGCAGCGCTTTGTTTTGAGGAAAATGACAAGCTGAATATTACAGAGTACACACAGATTTGTATGCTTACCACAGAAGCTGCAATTTATGCGGCATTAAAGGCAGCGGGAATCAACTGTGATGTCACCGCAGGATTAAGCCTTGGTGAGTACGGGGCACTGATTGCATCAGGAGCGATGACGATGCGGGATGCATTTGCGGTTGTAAGAAAGCGCGGCATTTATATGGAACAGGCATATCCGGTAGGCGGCGGTATGTCTGCAATCCTTGGACTGGATGCGGAAAAGATCGCAGCAATCTGTGAGAAAACTGCGGCAAAAACAAACAAAGTTGTTTCCATTGCAAATTACAACTGTCCGGGACAGATCGTTATCACCGGAGCAGCAGATGCCGTAGGCGAGGCAGGAGATGCCTGCAAGGAAGCCGGAGCAAAGCGCGTGGTTCCGCTTAAAGTCAGTGGCCCGTTCCATTCTGCACTTTTGGCAGAAGCTGGAAAGAAACTTAAAGAGGCACTCGAAGGTGTAACGATTCAGCCGATCACCATTCCGTATCTGACCAATGTGACCGCGGATTATGTCAAAGATCCGGCAGACGTCAAGGATTATCTGGTACGTCAGGTTTCTTCTTCCGTGCGCTGGCAGCAGACGATTGAGCGCCTGATCGCGGATGGAGCAGAGGAATTTGTGGAGATCGGACCGGGACGCAGCCTTTCCGGATTTATGAGAAAGATCAATCGTGATGTTACAACATGCAACATCGATAAAATGGAGGATTTCAATAAATATGTTAACCGGTAAAAATGCACTTGTTACAGGTGCTTCAAGGGGAATCGGAAGAGCCATTGCGTTAGAGCTGGCAAAACGCGGAGCATTTGTTGTAGTAAACTACAATGGTTCCGAGGATGCCGCAAATGAAACGGTCGCAGCGATCAAGGCGGCCGGAGGAGATGCGGTGAGTGTTCGCTGCAATGTCTCTGATTTTACGGCTTGCCAGGAGATGATCGAATCCCTGATCAAAGAATACAAACATATCGATATTCTGGTGAACAATGCCGGAATTACAAGAGATGATCTGCTCATGCGCATGAAGGAAAGCGATTTTGACGCTGTGATCAATACCAATCTGAAGGGAACCTTCAATACCATTCGTCATCTGTCACGCTATCTGTTAAAGCAGCGTGCTGGAAAAATTATCAATATTTCTTCGGTATCCGGAATCCTTGGAAATGCGGGACAGTCAAACTATGCAGCCAGCAAGGCGGGCGTGATCGGTCTGACAAAATCTGTTGCAAGGGAGCTTGCATCCAGAGGAATCTGTGTCAACGCGGTAGCTCCTGGATTTGTAGAGACAGAGATGACCGCAGTATTGCCGGAAAAGACCCAGGAAGAATTAAAAAAGCAGATCCCGCTTGGCAGAGCCGGACAGGTACAGGATATTGCGCACGCAGTCGCATTTCTTGCATCACCGGAATCTGACTATATTACTGGACAGATACTTTCCGTAGACGGTGGTATGGCCATTTAAGGAACCTGATAGAAAGAAAGGAAAAGGAAAATGAGAAGAGTCGTTGTGACGGGAATGGGAGCAATCACGCCGATCGGTCTGAATGTGGAAGAATTCTGGAAAGGAATCCATGCCGGACAGATTGGATTTGGTCCTATCACGAAGTTTGATGCAAGTGAATACAAAGCACATCTTGCGGCAGAAGTCAAAGGTTTTGTCGGAAAAGAGCATATGGATTTTAAGGCAGCAAAGCGTATGGAACTGTTTGCACAGTACGCAGTAGCAGCAGCCAAAGAAGCCGTTGCGGATGCAGGGCTTGATATGGAAAAAGAGGACGCGTACCGTTGCGGTACAGCCGTTGGATGCGGTGTTGGAAGTCTTCAGGCCATCGAGCGCGAGTATACAAAGATTGTGGAAAAAGGACCGGGCAGAGTCAATCCGATTTTCGTTCCATTGATGATCTCAAACATGGCAGCAGGAAATGTCTCCATACAGCTGGGATTGCAGGGAAAATGTACCAATGATGTAACTGCCTGTGCGACCGGTACGAACAATATCGGTGATGCGTTCCGCAGCATTCAGTACGGAGAGGCAGATGTCATGGTAGCCGGAGGAACAGAGGCTGCGGTATGTCCATGTGCGATTGCCGGATTCGGTGCACTGACTGCGCTTTCTCCATCCGATGATCCGGAAAAATGTTCCCTTCCTTTCGATAAAAACCGCAGTGGTTTTGTATTGGGCGAAGGCGCCGGCATTGTTGTCCTTGAGGAACTTGAGCATGCAAAAGCAAGAGGCGCAAAAATCTATGCAGAGATTGTGGGATATGGATGTTCCGCAGATGCTTACCATATTACTTCCCCGCTCGAAGACGGTGCAGGTGCAGCACGCGCTATGCAGAATGCCATTGAGGATGCAGGGGTAGACAAAAACGAGATCACGTACATCAATGCGCATGGTACTGCAACGCATCACAACGATCTTTTCGAGACCCGTGCCATTAAGTTACTGTTTGGAGATCATGCAAAGGACATTAAGATCAATTCTACAAAGTCTATGATCGGTCATCTTCTTGGTGCCGCAGGAGCGGTTGAGTTTATCACCTGTGTCAAGGAGCTGGAAGAAGGATACATTCACCGCACCGTTGGTTATGAGACACCGGATGACGAGATGGATCTGAACTATTGCAAAGAAGAATACCACGAGTCATTTACCTATGCACTGTCAAACTCTCTGGGATTTGGCGGACATAACGCAAGTCTTCTGGTTCGTAAATACGAGGAGTAGGCACTATGAGCATGACAACACAGGAAATTATGGAAATCCTGCCGCACAGACATCCGTTTCTGCTGATTGACATCGTGGAAGAAGTAGAGCCGGGCGTGCGCGCAGTGGCAAAGAAAAATGTAACTTTCAATGAACCGTTTTTTGCAGGTCATTTTCCGGGAAATCCGGTTATGCCGGGCGTGCTGATCGTGGAAGCACTGGCACAGACCGGTGCGATTGCAATTCTTTCGCAGCCGGAGTGGAAAGGAAAGACGGCATATTTTGCAGGAATCAATAAAGCAAAATTCAAGCAGAAAGTTGTTCCGGGGGATACTCTGGTGCTTGAAACCGAAATTATCAAGGTGAAGGGACCGATCGGTGTGGGGCAGGCAACAGCAAAAGTAAATGGAAAACTGGCATGTTCCGCAGAACTGACATTTGCAATCGGATAGGGGAAAGGCAATGTTTTTTAATAAAAAATATATCAAAGTAAATCACAACGAAGAACCAGAAAAAACACAGGCAGAAGAGCCAAAGCAGGAAGAGGCAAAGGAAGCAGCTCCTGTTGTAGAGACTGTTACCTGTAAAATCTGTAAAAAAGAACTGGATAAACAGCGCGTTATCAAAAATAAATATGTCTGCTACGAGTGTGGATATTATTTTCGTGTCCGTACCAAAAACCGTATTCATATGGTGGCGGATGCAGGAACGTTTGAGACCTGGGACAATGATCTGAAGACCGGAAATCCGCTGAATTTCCCGGAATACGAAGAAAAAGTTGCCGCAACACAGGAAAAAACCGGGTTAAACGAAGGCGTAACTATGGGAACCTGTACAATCAATGGAGAAAAGACAGTTCTCGGTGTGATTGACGCCCGTTTCATGATGGGAAGTATGGGACACGTAGTCGGTGAGCGGATTACACGTGCAATGGAAAAGGCAACGGAACAGAAACTTCCGGTAATCTTATTCTGCTGTTCCGGTGGTGCACGTATGCAGGAGGGAATTATTTCCCTGATGCAGATGGCAAAGACTTCTGCAGCTGTTAAACGACATTCGGATGCAGGACTTCTCTATATTTCGGTTCTGACAGATCCGACAACCGGTGGTGTGACCGCAAGTTTTGCAATGCTTGGAGACATTATTCTTGCAGAGCCGGGAGCGCTGATTGGTTTTGCCGGCCCACGTGTGATTGAGCAGACCATCGGCGAGAAACTTCCAGAGGGATTCCAGAGAGCTGAGTTTCAGTTGAAACACGGATTTGTGGATGCAATTGTAGAGCGTGATGAATTAAAAGATACGCTGGGAAAAATACTTCGTCTGCATCGTCCGACCGAAGGATATGCAAACTTTGATCCAGAACATGACAATGACCGCTATGAGCCAACGGAACTGATGCGTGAGAGAACCACGTTTTCCAAGCCGTTAGAGCCATGGGACAAAGTAATGGCTGCGCGCCAGATGAAACGTCTGGCATCTGTCGATTATATGGGACAGATTTTTGACGAATTCATGGAATTGCATGGAGACCGTTATTTCCGCGATGATCCGGCAATTGTCGGCGGTATTGCCTATCTGGATGGACAGCCGGTAACCGTGATCGGTGTGCATAAGGGAAAAGATTTAAAGGATTGCAAGGAACGCAACTTTGGTATGCCTTCTCCAGAAGGATATCGCAAGGCAATTCGTCTGATGAAACAGGCAGAAAAGTTCCATCGTCCAATTATTACATTTGTAAACACATCTGGCGCATATCCGGGAAAAGAAGCTGAGGAGAACGGGCAGGGTGAGGCAATTGCAAGAAACCTCTATGAAATGTCCGGGATTCAGGTGCCGATTCTTTGCCTGATGATTGGCGAAGGCGGCAGTGGCGGAGCTCTTGCGCTTGCGGTTGGTAATGAAGTATGGATGATGGAAAATGCCACCTATTCGATTCTTTCACCGGAAGGATTTGCTTCTATTCTCTGGAAGGATGGAAAACGTGCAAAAGAAGCGGCAACTGTCATGAAGATCACGGCACAGGATCTGAAAGAACTGTCTGTTGTGGATAAGGTGATTCCGGAGTACGGCGGAGCAGATGACGATGCGCTGACTTCGATTGCGGCATGGATGAAAGGAAATATGAAAGAATTTTTACGTGCACAGAATGACAAGAGTGGTAAACAGCTTGCACAGGAGCGATACGATCGCTTCAGAAAGTTCTAATTTGTTCCATAGAGGAGAATCATAAAATGAAATTTTTAGGAACCGGAAGTGCGCTTCCAAAAAAAGTTGTAAGCAATGATGACTTGGCACAGGTAATGGATACTTCGGATGAGTGGATCCGTTCCCGGACCGGAATTGGCATGCGTCATATTGCAGTGGAAGAAACGACAACTTCTATGGCTGTGGAGGCAGCGGAAAAAGCACTTGCAGATGCAAAAATGTCTGGATGTGAAATTGACCTGATCATCGCGGGAACAATTTCCCCGGATTACATATTTCCATCGTTGGCATGTGAAGTACAGGCTGCAATTGGAGCAAGAGGTGCGACAGCATTTGACCTGAGTGCCGGATGTTCCGGATTTTTGTTTGCATTATCTACAGCAGATGCCTATTTCCGTACCGGACGTTACAAACGCGCATTGGTTATCGGGGCAGAAACATTGTCAAAAATGATGAACTGGGCAGACCGCAGTACCTGTGTGCTTTTTGGAGATGGTGCTGGAGCCGCTGTAGTAAGTGCGGAAGGAGAACAACTGCTTTCCATGGTGCAGGGATCTGATGGAACTGGTGGCATGGCATTGCATTGTGAAAACCGCCCGGTCAACAATCTTTACCGCCAGCTTGGTGCACAGCATTATGCTTTTACCCAGATGGATGGGAGAGAGGTTTATAAGTTTGCTGTGCGTACGGTTCCAAAGGCAATCAGTGAAGCACTGGAACAGGCGAAACTTCCAATCGAAGACGTAAAATATTTTCTGCTCCATCAGGCAAATATCCGAATTATCGAGTCGGTGGCCAAACGTCTGCATCAGCCGATGGAAAAATTTCCGTGTAATTTACAGAAATGTGGAAATGTTTCAGCCGCAAGCGTACCGATTTTACTTGATAATGTCCGCAAACATGGTATGATAAGCGGGGGCGATAAAATCGTATTAGCTGGATTTGGTGCCGGACTTACCTGGGGGGCATGTGCAGTTGAGTGGTAGGTCATGCCAGACCATGAAGGAGTTTAACATGACGCTGGAAGAGACCTTAAATGATCTTCTTGTAAAATTATTCAAGGATATTCTGGAGATTGAGGCGAAAAGCCTGATCACAGAGGAATTTAAAGATATCAGTTATAATGATATGCATATTATCGAGGCAGTGGGAATTGATGAGCCACGGAATATGAAAACTGTCGCAAAACTGATGTCCGTTACGACAGGTACGCTTACGAAAGCAATGGATGCCTTGTGTGAGAAAGGATATGTTGTCCGGGAACGGAGCACAAGAGATAAGCGTGTTATTAAACTGCGTTTGACGGATAAGGGAAAAGCTGCCTATTATCATCATGAGCAGTTTCATCGTCAGATGATTAAAAATATTGCGGATGAAATGAACGATTCCGAGAAGGAAACACTTGTCTTTGCCCTGGCAAAACTGGTGGATTACTTTAAACTGACCTACTACGATACGGATGAAGAGTCCGAATTCGTTGACTGGTCCAAAATAAATAGATAAAAAAGAGTATACACATAATTATTTTGTGTAATGATACAGCAGGCCGGAATGCAAGTTTTGGTCTGCTGTATTTCATTTTGTGGTAAAAAACATACTTTGTCACACCATAGTGGTATAAAATTACAATAATAAAGAATTTTCTATTGCCAAAACTTGCAGTTTCCGTTAAAATAATATTGTTGATGTGTACTAATAAAAGACCAAAGCGGTTATGCGTCCATTAGGACACAGATCGTTAATATAATTTAATGATAAGGAGACAGAAAAATGGGTTATGTTGATGAAGTACTCGAAGTAGTAAAGAAGAAAAACGCAGATCAGCCTGAGTTCTTACAGGCAGTAACAGAGGTTCTTGATTCTTTAAGACCAGTGATCGATGCAAATGAGGAATTATACAGAAAGAATGCGATTCTTGAGAGAATCACAGAGCCAGATCGTCAGATCATGTTCCGTGTACCATGGGTAGATGACAACGGACAGGTTCAGGTTAACAGAGGTTTCCGTGTACAGTTCAATAATGCGATTGGACCATACAAGGGAGGATTAAGACTTCACCCATCTGTAAACTTAGGTATTATCAAATTCTTAGGTTTCGAGCAGATCTTCAAGAACTCTCTTACAACACTTCCAATCGGTGGTGGTAAAGGTGGTTCTGATTTCGATCCTAAGGGAAAATCGGACAGAGAGATTATGGCATTCTGCCAGAGCTTCATGACAGAGCTTTCTAAATATATCGGAGCAGACGTTGACGTACCTGCCGGAGATATCGGAACAGGCGCAAGAGAGATCGGATTTATGTTCGGACAGTACAAGAGAATCCGCGGATCTTTCGAAGGTGTACTTACAGGTAAGGGTCTTACCTATGGTGGATCACTTGCTCGTACACAGGCTACAGGATATGGTCTGTTATATCTTACAAACGCATTATGGAAAGATCATGGTATGAGCCTGGAAGGAAAGACAGCAGCAGTTTCCGGATCCGGTAACGTTGCTATCTACGCAATCGAGAAGGCACAGCAGCTTGGTGTTAAGGTTGTTACATGTTCTGATTCTACCGGATGGATTTATGATCCAAACGGAATCGATGTTGCACTTCTTAAGGAAGTGAAGGAAGTTAAGCGTGCACGTCTTACAGAGTATGCAGCTGCTAAGTCAACAGCTGAGTATCATGCAAAGCAGAACGGTGAGCACGGTGTATGGCAGTACAAGGTAGATCTTGCTCTTCCATGTGCGACTCAGAACGAGTTAGACATTGAGGATGCTAAGATGCTCGTTGCTAACGGTGTTACATCTGTGACAGAGGGTGCTAACATGCCTACAACTCTTGAGGCTACAAAGTATCTTCAGGAGAACGGTGTTCTCTTCGTAGGTGGTAAGGCTGCCAATGCCGGTGGTGTTGCTACATCTGCACTTGAGATGAGCCAGAACTCTGAGAGACTTTCCTGGACATTCGAAGAAGTTGACGGAAAGCTCAAGGGAATCATGGAGACTATTTATGCTAACATCAGCGATGCTGCTAAGAGATACAATGCAACTGTTGGTGGAAAGACAGACTATGTAGCAGGTGCTAATATTGCCGGATTTGAGAAGGTAGTAGACGCTATGCTTGCTCAGGGTGTTTGCTAGTCATAAAAAATAGAAGATAAAAAAGTCGAAGGACCT
>ERZ808270.362-NODE-362-length-27587-cov-7.277495_pt1 | contig 27587 bp, 24 predicted proteins | sample MGYA00521082_ERZ808270 | MGnify/ENA primary metagenome ERZ808270 (study PRJEB31516, sample SAMN03275594) | gut metagenome | biome: mammalia-associated habitat; material: feces | host: Papio cynocephalus | place: Kenya | collected 2012-07-27 ... | reverse complement strand
GATGGCGTGTTGTTTCTTCTAAGGATTTTGTTTCACATCATTTGAAATAGAACAAGCATGGTAACAACCATGAAAATAACCTAGCGAGTTTTATTAAAGACTTTGTTAGAATATTCAGAAGGTTAAAAAATATATGAACATTATCTTATTATCAGGTGGATCAGGGAAAAGGCTATGGCCTCTTTCTAATGATATTAGATCGAAACAGTTTATTCCGTTCTTTAAGAACAAGCAGGGCGCTTATGAATCGATGGTGCAAAGGATGTACCATTCGATTAAACGTATCGATTCTGGCGCGAATATTTTAATCGCGGCAGGAGAAGCGCAAATCCCATTATTAAAAGAACAGCTTGGCGAAGATGTTCATATCTCAATTGAACCAACAAGAAGAGATACATTCCCTGCAATCACTTTAGCGGTTGCTTATTTACGTGATGTTATGCATGTGAATGAGGATGAATCTACGATTGTTTGCCCCGTTGACCCTTATGTCGATGATGATTATTTTGAAGCGCTTAAGAAATTAGATTCTATTGTTAACGAGAATAAATCTAATTTATCTTTAATTGGCATTGAGCCAACTGAACCAACTTCTAAATATGGATATATCATTCCTAAAGATAATAAACCAGTAAGTGAAGTACTTCGTTTTACAGAAAAACCAGACATAGAAACCGCAAAAAAATACATTGAGCAAGGTGCTTTGTGGAATGCAGGTATTTTTGGATTTAAGTTAGGGTATATTCTTAATCGCGCGAAGGATTTACTAGGATTTAAGGATTACAAATCGTTCTATGAACATTATGATGCCGCAACTAAAATCAGCGTGGATTACGCGGTAGTGGAGCATGAATCCAGTATTCGTGTGATGCGATTTAGTGGCCGCTGGGAAGATTTAGGTAGTTGGAATGCGTTTACGGATTTCATGGAAGGATCAGTATTCGGAAAAGGAATCATTAACGACTGCAAAAACGTTAAAATCGTTAATGAAACAAATACACCGATTGTCATCAATGGATTAAAAGACGTCATCGTAAGTGCCTCAAAAGACGGCATTTATGTGACAAATGTCGATAAATCCGATGAAATTAAAAAGATATTAGAAGAGAAAAAGTAATCGTTTTTATTTTGATTCGTTAAAGATTTCTAAGACTCTTTTGGTGAAATGCTCTTTTGTGAAATATAGATGCGCTCTATCGTAAGCGCCTTTTGAAAGCTTTTCGTATAGCGCTTTATCTTCGATGAGCTTTGTGATGTTGCTTGCTAAAGCCTTTGAATCCCTGTTTGGGGCTTCTAAACCGGTTTCGCCATCGATATTCACCCAATTAACGCCGGAACCAGGAATTACGAAGGTGACGGCAGGTTTTCCAAAATAGAGAGCTTCCGCGAGTGATATGCCATAAGCTTCGTTTCTTGTGATAGAAGGGAATGCGAAGAAATCAGCAGCGAGCAAATAAGTATTTACGTTATCTTCCGATAATCTTCCTAGCCAAGTGATGTTAGTTAAACCTTTTGCTTTTTCTTTTAATTCTTCGGTTAAAGGACCAGTGCCAGCGATTAATAATTGAACTTTGTTTTGATCAATAAATTTATCTGCTTCAATAAGGTATTCTAGACCCTTATAAGGGACATGACGCCCAAAGAAAAAGCCAATCTTTTTGTTTGGATATTTCGCTTTGATATCTAGGGCATTTTGTTTTTCTTTATCGGTAATAATTAAACGGTTGTCGCCGACTCTTAATGGCAAAATTTCGTAGTGTTTATTTTGGTATCTAGGCAAAAAGCTTGTGTTTTTCAGGTAATTAGGGCTAGTAACAACAATGGTGTCCGCCCGTTCGATTAGTTTTTTCGTTTGCCCATCGAATAGTTTTCGAATGATTTTTTGCTTAATGATGTCACAATGCCAAAAAAGAATAAATTTACCATCAAAATGGTACTTTTTCATCGCTTTCAATAAGTAGTAAGCGGCATAAGGATTTGGGAAATCAAAATGGATGATATCCGGTTTAAACTTTTCAAAGCATTGGTTGATTAGTATTCCATATTCTTTTGAGAGTGGTTGAGATGCGATAACCCTTTGCACACCTGCTCGAATTACATGGATATCTTCATAAATCTCATCTTTTGTTTCAGGTTTGTCGTTATACGCTAAAACGAGTTGGTTTACTGAGTAATCATTATCTCTAATGCTTTCGCAAATATCATGACAGACAGTTTCTATTCCGCCCACATAAGGTGGGTAACGTTTTGTGATGTGAAGAATGTTCATAGTGGCATAATTATCCGACTTTTGCGACTATTCGTAAACGCGACTTAAAATTTGAGTTTCCCCATTTTTAACAATGCCTCAAAAAGGCAGGCGCATTTTTGAATACTTTATAGCCTTAGAGAGGCGTTTTTGCCTATTTCATGCAGGTTGCCTGGCATTTGTGCTAGATTTTGGTTGTCCAGAAAAAATCCAAAGGCCACAAAGAATGCGAGGCAGCCTCCATGAGCAATTTTAGCAAGTTAATCGACAGATTCGATAGGCTTTTCTTGTACTACACGGAAAAGGTTATAGGCACATTCGACAAGCCGACGAGAAAGTTTTACATAGATGCCGTATATGGGATACTAAAGGGGCAGAGCGTATTACTCAGCGACATCGCGCACGCCCTTTCCGAGAAGATCACACCCAAGAAAACGATAGAGAGAATCTCGAGGTTCCTTTCCAGAGAGTATGACCTGGATTTCAGGAATGGCTTGCTGTCGCTTGCCATTTCCATGATGCCGAAGAGCGAGCTCAAGGTCTTTTCCGTCGATGACACCGATGTTTCCAAGCCATACGGCAAGTGCTTCGAATCGCTCGGGAGGGTTAGGGACGCGTCTTCGCCGGACGGGGCGATCGGGAATGGCTACAAGGTGAGCTGCATCACCGCACTAGCCGCATCGAGCAAGCACCCTATGCCCGTTTACGACGTCTTCCACTCGGAGACGAAACCCGGCTACCTCTCGGCAAACACTTATACGTTTGAAGGGATCGATTTCGTGTCATCCCACCGGCAGTATTTCGTCATCAGGGCAAGGAAAAAACAGGAAGATAAGGGTAAAGGTGGGGAAGGCCGGCCTGATCAGCGAGGGAAAGAGGAAGAAGGGAAAGATACTCATACCCTTTACCTACAAGGGGAGCAAGCTTGTCGCGAAGGCGTCGCATCTCAGGGTGAGGCTGCTTGATGGCAAGGAGTATTTCGCCGTCTACTGCTACCTTGGCGAATCAAACGAGCCGATGACCCTTCTCACCAATAGGCCAATCAAGTCAAAGTCGGACGTGGTGTCCGTGGTCATGAACTACGTGTCCAGGTGGAAGATAGAGGAGCAGTTCAGGTTCAAGAAGTGCGGATTCAACTTCGAGGATTTCAGGGTAAGGTCGCTGAACAGGATAAACAACCTGACGATGTGCCTTGATGCCGCGATAACCATAATGTCATGCCTGATAGAAGGGAACTCGGAACTGTACCAGCGCCTGATATCTATGTCGAAGCACCTGAAGGGCGACGATGCCTACATAAAGTTCTACCAGCTACTTTCCGGGATAAAGACATTGCTGGGCCACAAGGAAACGGGGATAAAGTCAAAGCAGCAGATCGAGCACAGGGATAAAGTCAAACAGTTGACCCTATTCTAATATATTAGAATAGCTTTTTTGAATGACGCGGCGCGAAGCAACACAGAATGCTCGTAAAAGAAGCAAAAAAATGATTTTTAGGACGTAAAATGGGGAAACTCAAAGACTTAAAAATATCGTTTTTGACACCAGAATAGTAATGTGTTTATTATTTCCTCAAGGGAATTATTTTTCCTGCAAAACCGAATTAGCATTTACTAAAATGTATTTGGTTCGAGCAAACCACAGAAAGCAAATATTAGGTTCAAAATAATGATAATTGTTGTAGTTAATAATTACGGTAAAAATTATGATGGGATAGGCGATTATGCTCAAAATGTTTACGAATCAATTGAAAAATCTATCCCGGTGAAAGTATTTACTGCCGAGACATCGCCATCGTCAAAATTGAAAAGATTGCTTTCTTTCAAAATGGTTCATGTTTTTGCTCAGCTGCTGAAATACTTAAAAAGAAGTGACACAAAAGTTGATTCCATAATTATTGAGTACCCATTTTTAGACTGCAACCCTTTAATAATTGGTAAGATGAAACGACTTTTTAAAATTTGCCAAGAAAAAAGAATACCTGTTTTTCTTTCTCTTCATGAATATTTTAGGACTAGTAAAATTCGCCAATACATTATTAATGCTATGATTCGATTTTCTGATGTTTTACTTGTCAGCAATAAAGCAATGGCGGAGCAATTCGAATCGTCCAAAAAAAAGATATATGTACGAGAGATTCCCGCTAACATCGTTAACGAAGGAAAAATTGATTTTGAGGCCAAAGAGGCTTTTACTTTCGCTTTTTTCGGATTAATTAATAAAGCAAAAGCCATTGATTCATTAGTTGAAGCTTGGAACATTTTTTACGATCAAAATAAAAAAAATAATCCAAAACTATTTTTCATAACAGCTTCAGACGTCAATAGTTTAAGCATGAAAGGGTGCGTCAAAATCGTTAACGCTTCTAAGGAAAGAATTAATTCCATTTTGTCTAAAACGAGTTTTGGCATATTACCAATTATTCCCGAAATTAACAATACTAATGCCTCATTCAAATGCTTGATGTCTAATGGTTGCGTGACGATTGGCCGTTTTGCAAACAATTTCGAATTCCGTGACTGTGGAATTAATATTCCGAATTATTCAGTGGATTCCTTGGTCAAAGGATTTGAATCGGCTATTAACCTCTCACCAAAAGCATTAATGACGAAGCAAAGTCTTTGTGTGGAAAAAAGGGGAAGTTTTTCAACTTCTGTAGTTTCTAAAAAGTTGTTTGATATAATTCAAGACGGCAATAAAGACTATGAAAAAATGTGAAATTAAAATAAAAAAGAGCAGATCACAGACCCTTTTAAACAAAGTTTTTAGTTTTTTGTGGCCGTTCCGAGAGACTCTTGGTGGGAGTATATCCGGCTTAAATTTTAAATTCGGGGAGTTATTTGAAATAATTGCCTCTTTTTTCCTTCTATTTAAAAAAAGATATAAAATCGCGTGCAAAAACCATCAGCGAATTTTGGCTTGTTTGTTTTTGACGCTTGTAGTCACCATAGTCCCAACGCTCATTCATCTTAATACAATTGATATTCCCTTTTTCCTAAAGTTTGTCATTAAGAATAGTTTTACTTTTTTCTTCCTTTACATGGTTATTTCTAGACGAAATGTTTTTTCAGATAAAGAAATAAACTGCATGATGAAGTTTATTGTCATTATTGAAGTTATATTTGCAGTTTTTCAATACACTTTCAAAATCCACATAAGAGATTTAAAAATAGAACCAATGGGGTTTCCTCTAACGATTGGTGGTCAAACTTTCCCACGACTATCCGGCACTGCTTCAGAGCCTGGATATCTTGTCCCGATTTTGGCTCCAGCGCTCTATTATTTTTCTGTTAATTTTAAGAAAAACAAGATATTTTGCATTCTTTCTTATTTACTTTTAGCACTAACACTTTCTGCTTTTGCGATTATTGCTCTTGCTGCTCTCCTCATTGTTTTTTTTGCACAATCGAAAGGCAAAACAAAGACAATACTTCGGTTTCTTTTTATTACCTTTGCTCTTTTGCTTATTACTCTTTATTTTTCTGTATCGTCAGTCCAGCGTTATGTAAATTATTTTGTTTCAAAAGCGATGACGTATCTTAATATTTTTGGTGAAAATCAAAGCATTATTAACGCTGATTATTCGGCATCTGATAGAAATCAGCATTTAAGAAATGCACTTTACATTTTTAATTCTGGATCTTTTTTTGAAAAATTGTTCGGTAGGGGAACTGGCGCATATTCTTATCTTCAAAAAATTTATAGTCCTAACATTATGGTTGATGGCGTTGAGGAAGCGTACAATTTGTATCTATCAACCTTAACGGATAGAGGCATTATTGGACTTATTGTCCTATTGGCACTATTCTATTTTCTATTGCAGGCCGGAACGTCGGATACAGCTTCTAAAGCCCTTAGATTCGGTATTGTGATTCAAATGATTCATTATTTTCTAGTTGGCAACATGTGGTTGTACTTTTTATGGTACGAAGCTGCTATTTTGATTTCTTATGAATATTATTTGAAGAGAAAAGAAGATTTATGCGTTGCAGCAAGCACAATGATGTCAAATTTTCGCAGGCCGCAATTAAATTAGCTAAGCGACTTATTTTCCTATGTTTTGCGATGGTGGGAGATTCTAGAGCCTAATGCGTTATGCTTGCAAAAGCCGATTAAATTATCCGTTTTTTGAGAAAAAGCGTTGTATATAGTAATGCTTCAAAGTGCTATTGCACCTGCAAGAAGACAATTATTGAAACGACTCTGCCTTTCCCATTTTCCCTGCTTTGTAATCCTTGAAAGCCTTTTTAATACATCGATCATTGGATTTTGTGAACAAACCTTTCCAATATTTGATTTTTCTAGTCCAATAAGTAAACGCATAGGCCGTCCAATAGAATTCGCTTTTATAGCGTTTAATAAAGAAAAAACGGTTCCTAGTCATATAATAAGTGGATAATAGTGACCCTTCTCCTCCCGTGGACAAAGACACCTTATGATACATTTTCGCTGATGGCTCAAGTTTGATTTTGATTCCTTTCATCTTTAGTCTCATAACAAAATCTGTATCGTCAAAATACATAAAATAAACGGAATCGAAAAACCCTATTTTTCCAAAAACATCGTTTTTTACTAATAGACAGCAAGTCGAAGCGTAATCTACATATTCTTTTAATTTCTGTCCTTCGTCCTTCTTTTTTAAATAATGATGTTTTGTTATACCTCTAAATTTGTCAAAACCGCCGCCTGCATACCAAAAAACATCCTTCTTCGTCCAATAATAAATTAAAGGTGCAACCACATTTTCTTCGTCCAAATTCTTCACCAGATTTTCAATAGTGTTTTCTTTTAAAATCGTGTCATTGTTTAATAACAAAGTAGCGTCTAATCCGAGTTCGATGGATTTTTTAACACCGACGTTGTTGCCACCTACAACACCAGAGTTCTCCTTCAAATAGATAGGCACGATACGATCATCTTTAATTGTTTTTAACAATTCCATCGAATTATCTGTAGAAGCGTTGTCCACGACAATTATTTTAAAGTTTTGGTAAGTTGAATTCAGAATGCTTTCAATACAATCATTTTGATAACTTGCCCCATTGTAGTTAACGATAACGATTCCAATGCTGTATTTCTTTTTCATGCGTTTCTCCGTAATATTTCTTTGATTATTAAGCACATTAGATATTTCAGTAATTCACAAGCCTCTATCTAATCATTTTCAATATCATAGCAAGGCAAATGCGTTGTGGTCACGGATTTCTTATTGGCTATCGTTTTTTAATAATCGGCATCGTTTTCACACTTAACTGAAGGGTTATTGGGGAATTCTTATGCAACCTATGAGAGAAGTTTGGTAAAATAGAAGCACATTTTAGATAGATTTTTAATTTTGCTAATAATTTGGGACTTACAACGATGAAAGGTATCATTCTTGCGGGCGGATCAGGCACCCGCTTATATCCATTAACTAGAGTAACATCAAAACAACTACTTCCTGTTTACGACAAACCAATGATTTTTTATCCGCTTAGCGTTCTAATGCTAGCGGGCATAAGAGATATTTTGATTATCAGTACGCCTACCGATACTCCTCGTTTTGAAGAACTTCTTGGAGATGGATCATCTTTTGGCATTCATTTATCTTATAAAGTCCAGCCTTCACCCGATGGTCTAGCGCAAGCCTTCATCCTTGGAGAAAAATTTATCGGGGACGAAGCATGCGCTATGGTGCTGGGTGATAACATCTTCTATGGAGACGGATTAACCAAGCATCTTCGTAATTCCGTTGAACGTGCCGAAAAGGAAGGGTTAGCGACGATATATGGTTATTTCGTGAATGACCCAGAAAGATTCGGTGTTGTCGAAATGGATGAACTTAATCATCCATTACGGATTGTTGAGAAGGACCCACATCCAAAAAGCAATTATGCGGTTACGGGCTTATATTTCTACCCAAAGGGTGTAGCTAGCAAAGCAAAACTAGTAAAACCATCACCACGTGGAGAATTGGAGATTACTGATCTTAATAATTTATATCTCCGCGATAAAAAGTTACATGTCACTTTATTGGGCAGAGGATATTCTTGGCTTGATACAGGAACCCATGAATCTTTGTTTGATGCGTCTTTGTTTGTTAAAACAGTAGAAGAACATCAGGGCTTAAAAATTTGTTGCCCTGAAGAAATCGCTTATAAAAACGGGTGGATTTCCAAGGAAGAGATATTAAGAGTTGGCAATTCGATGAGTAAAAACGAATATGGTCAACATTTAATCCGTGTCGCGGAAGGAAAGGTCAAATATTAATTATGTCATTCACTTTTAATAAAACCGATATCGAAGGCGTTTATATTATCGAACCAAAATGCTTTGGTGATGATAGAGGCTACTTCATGGAAACTTATCAAAAAGATGAGTTTGATAAAGCTGGCTTAAGCTACAATTTTGTTCAATCAAATCAAAGCAAATCCCATAAAGGCGTATTACGTGGCCTTCATTTTCAAACAAGAAAGCCGCAAGCCAAACTAGTTCGAGTTGTAGAAGGTGAAGTCTATGACGTTGCGGTTGATTTACGGAAAGATTCCCCAACTTATGGCAAATATGTCGGTGTCGTTCTTTCTAGTGAAAACCACAAGATGTTTATGATTCCAAAAGGATTTGCGCATGGCTTTGTTGTATTAAGCGACACTGCGATTTTCGAATACCAAGTCGATGATGTTTATGACCCAGGGCACGAAGGCGGGATTATGTGGAACGACCCTGATATTAATATCAAATGGCCGTATTTTGGTGAGTTGGACTTGTCAGAAAAAGATAAACATCACCCAAGTTTGAAAGAATCTAAGGTTGAGTTTAATTTATGAGAGTTTTAGTGACCGGAGCGAACGGGTATATTGGATCTAAAGTCGTTCGTCAACTATGCGATTTAAATGTAGAAGTTATTGCTACGGACTTTTCAAATAACCATATTGATTCTAGAGCATTGTTTATTCAAGATGATTTGTTTTCGCTTGTGAATTATGAAGGCTCGTTGACTGAACATTTTCATTGTCCTGATGTTTGTCTTCACTTGGCTTGGAGAGATGGGTTTGTTCATAACTCTGACAAACATATGGGCGATTTGTCTTCGCATTATCTATTTTTAAAGAGATTAATTGATGAAGGCATTCCTCAAGTTGCTGTGATGGGTTCCATGCACGAAGTCGGTTATTATGAAGGCGAAATTAACGATAATACGCCTTGCAATCCTGTTTCAATGTATGGAATTGCGAAGAACGCGCTTCGCCAATCCGTAGAATTGTATTCGAAGAATCATGATTGCCGCTTTTTATGGCTAAGAGGATTTTATATCTATGGAGAAGATGATTTTGGGAATTCGATTTTTTGTAAAATTCGTAAAGCGGCAAAGGAAGGGCAAAAAACATTTCCGTTCACAACGGGCACGAACAAGTACGATTTTATGAGCGTCGATGACCTTGCAAAGCAAATTAGCTTTGCCGTTATTCAAAAACAAGTGTTAGGCATCGTTAATGTCTGCTCTGGAAAACCTGTATCATTAAAAGACCAAGTTGAGTGGTATATACACAAAAACAATCTGCCGATTGTTCTTGATTACGGTAAGTTTCCAGATCGGCCATACGATTCGCCCTGCATTTATGGTGATCCTTCGAAGATTCGGAAGATTATAGATAATTTTGAAAAAAAGAAGGTGTGTTTATGAAATTCTTAGTTACAGGTGGAGCGGGCTTTATTGGGGGAAATTTCCTCCATACGATGGTTAATCGGTATCCTAATGACCAATATGTTTGTGTTGACGCTTTGACATACGCAGGCAACATGGAGACGCTTGAGCCAATTTTAAAAGAACCAAATTTTAAATTCGTTCACGCTAATATTTGCGATAGAGAGACGATTTATAAGCTTTTTGAAGAAGAACATTTTGATTATGTGATTAATTTCGCTGCAGAAAGCCATGTTGATCGTTCTATTTCTAACCCAACAATATTCCTAGAGACAAACATCATTGGTACGTCCGTTTTAATGGATGCGTGCAGGAAATACGGGATTAAACGTTATCATCAAGTGAGCACAGACGAGGTTTATGGGGATTTGCCTCTTGATCGACCAGATTTATTCTTCACTGAGAATACTCCTCTTCATACTTCTAGCCCCTATAGTGCTTCAAAGGCTTCTGCTGATTTACTCGTTATGGCGTACCACAGGACTTTTGGTTTACCAGTCACAATTTCTAGATGTTCGAACAATTACGGCCCATATCAATTCCCAGAGAAATTAATTCCTTTAATGATTCAAAAAGCTAGTAGAAACGAGTCTCTACCAGTTTATGGTAATGGAGCGAATGTGCGTGATTGGCTTTATGTAGGCGATCACAACAACGCGATTGATTTGATCGTTCGTCAAGGAAAAGACGGCGAAGTCTATAACATCGGTGGTCATAATGAAAGAAGTAACCTTCAAGTTGTTAAAACAGTCCTTAAGGTTTTAGGAAAACCAGAGTCTTTGATTACTTACGTGAAAGATAGGCCTGGGCATGACCGTCGGTACGCGATGGACCCAACGAAAGTTGAAACCGAATTAGGATGGAAACCAACCTATAATTTCGAAACTGGCATTATTCCGACCATTGAATGGAATCTTAAGAATCAAGAATGGTTGAAACATGTTGAAACTGGCGAGTATATGAAATGGATGGAAAGATATGAAAGATAAGGATTTCGTTTCGTTCATTTGCCCCACAAATGATGAAACTATTTACCAAAAGTGGCTTTTGCCTTCTTTACAAAAACAGAAGAATCAGAATTTCGAAAATATTTTGGTAAATACAAACGAAACACATTTTGATAGTGCTGCAGAGGCTCTTAATTTTGGTGTGTCTAAAGCTAAGGGAAACATTTTAGTTTTTCTACATCATGATGTTGAACTTCTCAATGCTTCCTTTGTTGATGAATTAATAGATTTCTCTAATCGTGAAACATTTGGAATTGCAGGGGTTGCTGGAACTGAAGCCTCGGGGAAGCGATGCGTTTATTCGTCTGTAACGATGGGTCCAAACCACATACAAGCTGGTCAGAAAATTGATAAAGTAATGGAATGTGGAACTTTGGATGAATGCCTCTTTATTATAAAGAAAGAAAACTTTACACAATTTGATGTTCTTGGCAAAACATGGCATTTTTATGCGGTTGACTATTCTTTGAAATGCCATGAAAACAATCAAAGAGTGTTGCTATTTCCTTTACCAATTTATCATGTATCGCCTGGCTATTCGTTAAATAAGAATTATTTTGATTATGTAAAAGTGTTAGCAAAGAAATATCCATCAATAAAGATTATCAGGACCACGATGGGCACGTTTAAGAACAATGCCTTCCTAGGTTTTTATTTGTTTCTTAAAAAGGTGAAACTTACCTTTTTCAAATTTCGTGGATAATTCAAAAACAAAATTATTAAGAGCCTTCTTACAAAATTGCTGAGGTCTATTAAACACAAAAGATATATATGACACCAAAGCTATACTGATTTTGCGGAAGTGAGTTGTTATTTATAATAAGGAAGACAATTGTCTTAATTCGATAAATTATGGTTACAAAAGAATCTAAAATATTAGTTACTGGCTCAAATGGCCAATTAGGTTACGATTGTGTTAGAGAACTAAAAGAAAGAGGATTTGTTAATGTTTTAGGCATTGATAGGGCAGAACTAGATATTACGAATGAATTGGCTACGAAAGAATTCATTCGAGATTATCGACCGGAAATCGTAATGCATAACGCCGCTTGGACTGCCGTGGATAAAGCGGAGCAAATGCCTGAAGCGGTTTATGCTGTTAATGCATTGGGTCCTAAATATATTGCCGAAGCGTGCAAAGAAATCGGCGCCGCTATGTTTTATATATCGACCGATTATGTCTTCAATGGCAAAGGGACGAGACCTTTTGAAGTTAACGATCCGAAAGACGGTCTTTCTGTTTATGGAAAAACTAAGAGCCAAGGCGAAGATTTCGTTATGTCCATCTTAAAAGAATTTTTTATCATTCGTATAAGCTGGGCATTTGGTTCGAATGGCAATAACTTTATTAAAACCATGTTAAAACTTGCTGAAAACCACAAGAGACTTAATGTGGTTAATGACCAAATTGGATCACCTACTTACACATATGATTTATCCAAGTTAATGTGCGATATGATGATTACAGATAAATACGGAGTTTATCACGCTACGAATGAGGGGTTTTGCAGTTGGGCGGAATTTGCCAATTATATTTTTGAGATTTGTGGCAAAGACACGATTGTGAATCCAATCACTACGGAATCATACAAAAAAATAGTGCCAGGTCAGGCAATTAGACCTTTGAATTCTCGGCTCTCAAAAGCAAGCCTTGATAATGCTGGATTCAAAAGATTGCCACATTGGAAAAACGCGACGATGCGCTACCTCAAAGCAATGATGAGTGGATTGAAACATTAAACAAGTAATGGGGCTGGTGCTGATTCGGATAAAACGAAATTTCTACGGATTTATAATTGAAAGCATTTTTCCAAACTACAAACTACGTTGAACTAGAACCGATATATGCGGATAATCATCTTACGAGAAAATTGGATTGTGATAATTTAACATTTGAATTTCTAGTTATTCGTGATTCTTGCTTGCAAATTTAGAACGTTGATAAAAGCTATCGGTTCTTATGTAAACGACAGTCATCCTGCTCCACTCGATAAATAGAAAGGAAAATTACAAAACTCCTTGTTATGGAACTTCAAGAAAAGAAACGTGCATTTAAAGACATTTTTTTAGTCGCTCTTAGCAATATCGTTGGTATTCTATGCAGTTTATTAACTGGGTTTGTAATTCCTAGAATTTTAGGCGTTCAGGAATACGGATACTTTAAAACTTTCACTTTATATGCGGGATATATTGGTTTATTTCATTTTGGTTTTTGCGATGGGATTCAACTTATTTTCGCTGGTAAAAAATACGATGAGTTAAACAAACAAAAATTTGTTACATATACTCGTTTTTTCATTGTGTTCGAAGCAATAGTTGCACTCATTGTTGCTTTGGTTTCTTTGTTTTCCCTTCAAGGTAATTACAAATTTATTTTTCTTTGTATTTCAGTTAATTTGATCCTCCAAAATGTAATGACTTATTACCAATATGTGCTCCAATGCACGCAACGCTTTAAAGAATATTCTTTCAAAAATGTAGTCTATTCTGTATTGACGGCGTTAGGCGTTATTGGCATGTGGGTTATATATAAATATGGCGATTCCGCGCTTGTTACCTTTAAGACTTACGTCATAATTTTGCTGGTTGTCTATTTTATTATGACGGCTTGGTTTATTCTCAAATATAGAGATATAACATTTGGGAAAGGGGCTCCTTTTAAAGACACTTGGGCAGATATTCGAAAGTGCTTTGTTCTTGGGTTTCCTTTGCTAGTTGCCAATTTGTGCAGCGGTCTGATTCTTAATTTTGATAGTCAATTTGTCAATTTATATTTTTCCAACGAAACTTATGCCATTTATGCTTTTGCTTATAGCGTTTTAGGGATGGCAACGCGGCTAATTTCCGCTGTAACGATTGTTATCTACCCAATTATAAAAAATAGTTCTCTTGAGAAATTGAAAGATAATTATCATGTTTTGGTGTTGATCTTGTTGATTTTCGTTTTTGGCTGCCTAGCTTTATATTACCCACTAGTCCCAGTTGTTTATTGGTTTTTGCCTAAATATACAGGGTCTCTTGTTATCTTTAGGATTATTCTTCCGGGTCTTGTTTTGTCGTCTGTTGTTAGTGTAATTATTCAAAATTATTACAAGTCGCTTGGAAAACCGGGCTTGTTCTTCGTGTTTAGCGCAATCACCTTAGTGGTTTCCATCGGCCTTAATTTTGCCGCCTACTATTTGTTCAAAACTACAGAAGCAATATCTTGGGCCTCAATTGTCACATTGCTTTTATATTATTTTCTTACCCAAGGACCGCTTGTCCGCAAGGTTAAAGTCGAATGGAAGAAAAATACTGCTTATATTCTCTTGATGATGGTGTGCTTTTATCTTTGCTTTTTAATTCAAAGGAACTGGCTAAGTTTTATTGTATATGTAGTGTCTTTCTTACTTTTGACCTTTACTTTCTATCAAAAAGAAATTAGTCTTTCGCTTACAAAAATAAAGGCAGCTCGGGGGATTGATAAAAAGATTTAGTCATTCAAAGCACCTTCATTTTCAAATATCGCACTAAACCGAAAGTGCCACGATTTGTTTTTATTAATTCGTTCTGTCACTACGACGTAATTTATTTTCACCTCATTGTTTTCTTAAAATAGTCATCTTTCTCCATGGGTGATTTGGTCCTGGCTTCCAGGCCGGTCTCTCGTTTTTCTTCTGCCCGTTTTCGACTTCGACCGTGTCCCAGATTTTCCCTTCGTGGACGGCGACGGTTTTCCTGGAAAGGGTTACGTAAACGTCAATCTCCTCTTTCGGCGGAACAAGGGCTATGGCCCCACGCCGTCCACTAGCTGGAGCCTCTTTCCTAGAAATGATATTGCCGAGCCGCTAGTTGCAGCCCTCGAGGGAGATGCCGGCGATTGCCTTTTTGACCGCGGATTCGCCGTATTTGCTGCCCAATTCCTTCACATTGACGCCTTCCTTGACGGAACGATACCCAGGGGAGCTGCCCGGAAGCAAATTACGTCATAATGACATTTATTAATGCATTCTTTGAACGATAAAAGTGCAGTGTTACAATTTTTAGAAAAGAGGGGGTCTATATATTAAAAAAGAAAAGCGGCGACTGATCACCGCTTTCTTACCCCACATGATGGATAAATCCATAAGGGGTTAATTCCAAGTCCTCACAAATTCGATCAAATCAACACCAAATAGGTATTTTTTGTTTTCGATACGAAACTAAACTCAAAAGAAAGTTTTTTCCCTGCTAGCCAAGATGCTATAATTCCGTCACGGCAAAATTAGTAGGGGCAAGATTGTTTTGCCTTGGCTTTATGTTTGGCGTCTTCCTTTAGCGTTTATAAATTATGTTGTATCCAGTGAAAAAAGTTACTTGGTTCTATTACGCGAATAAGCGTTTGTTTGATTTGTTTTGTTCTATTTTGGGGTTAGTTTTAATCGCATGGTTTTTATTAATTCTAGCGGTGCTTGTTAAAATATCGTCTAAGGGTCCAGTTCTTTTTAAAGACCATCGCATTGGGAAAAACGGAAAAGAGATTAAAGTATATAAATTCCGCAGTATGTATATCGATGCGGAAACGAATATCGATAAATATTTGACCCCTGAACAAAAAGAAACGTGGATTCGTGAAAGAAAATTAGATAACGATCCTCGTATTACCAAGATTGGTAGATTCATGAGAAAGACTTCCTTAGATGAATTGCCTCAGATTTTAAATGTAATCGGGGGTTCGTTGTCTTTGGTTGGCCCTCGTCCAATTACGGAACGTGAAATTGAAGAGCATTTCACCAAAGAACAAGCGGATATCATGCTTTCAGCAAAACCTGGTATCACTGGGTACTGGCAAGTATATGGTAGAAGTGATGCTGATTTTGCTTCTGGAGAAAGACAAAAACTAACCCTTGAGTACTTTGAGAAACGTAGCCTTTGGCTTGATATTAAGATTTTATTTTTAACGATTCCAGCCGTTTTAAAGCATAAAGGTGCACATTAATTTTCAGTTCTTTCGTAAGCTTTTCTCCTAAAGCTTAAGGCGGTTTTGGGAGAATTTTCTTTTTCAACAATCGACCGGTTGACAGAAGTCGCCTTGGGCAATAAACTTTTTGTAATTCGTAAATAACAAAATCGTAAATAACAAAAATATAGATAGGGATAGAATATGGAATTTATCGGTAGAGAAGAAGAACAAAGAGCAATCCAGGCATTGCTTAGTAGCGATGGATATAAAGGCTGCGTGATTTATGGCCGTAGGCGTATGGGGAAAACGGAGCTCGTAAAACATTGCTTAATGGGCAAAGACATACCTTGCGTTATGTACCAGTGCAAGGAGAGCAGCGAACTCGATAATGCAGCCCTTTTTACTCAACTATTGAGGGATACGCTCAATATTCCTTATTTGTTTTTTGAACATTTTATGGATGCTGTGTCTTTTCTTTTTGATTATGCAAAGGATAAAGACGTTTATTTTGTTTTGGATGAGTACCCGTATTTGCGTAACGTGATAAAAGGCTGCGATTCCAAATTGCAAAGCATTATTGATAAACATGCGATGGATAGTCACATGAAATTTTTCCTCCTTGGCAGCAGTATCTCCACCATGGAGGATGTTCTTGCTCATAAGAGTCCTTTATATATGAGGTTTTCATTGTCCATTCTTTTAAAGCAAATGGATTATTACGATTCTGCAAAATTCTATCCTTCTTTTAGCGAGGAGGACAAAGTTAGCCTTTATGCCGCTTTTGGCGGCGTGCCTTTTTATAATGCGCAAATCGATAAAAAGGTCAGTGTGAAGGAAAATATCATTCGTCTCCTCAGTGGGCAATTTTCTGGATTAAAAGAGTTTCTCGACACTTATCTCAAAGAAGAGCTCCGAAAGATTAATAATGCGAACGTAGTATTTGAGGCTATCGCGCTTGGGGCATATCACTATTCTGATATCCTTTCGGAGTCACATATAGGAACTTCTGCACTACTAAATGTCACCCTTCAAAAACTCATCAAAATGGATTTGATTGAATACCAGGCTCCGATTAATGATAAGAGCAACAAGAAAAAGGCCGGATATCGCATCAGTGATTTTTGCGTAAGATTTTATTATCGATTTATTTATAAGAATTCCTCCTCACACAAAATGGCGAGCGATGAGGTTTTCTATGATAAATTTATTAAAGAAGAGTTCGAGAACGAAGTTGTTCCGAAGACATTTGAAACAATAACAAAGCAGTATATCGTTCGTGAGAATAAGCGCGGAAAGTTCGATCCAATCTTCCTTGATATCGGAACCTATTGGTACGATAACCCAGTTGAGAAGAAAAATGGCCAGTTTGATGTTGTCGCTAAAAGCGAATTAGGCTATGTGTTTTTCGAATGCAAATTCACCAAAGACCCGATTGACGATATCGTCATCAAAGAAGAGCTGAGCCAAGTCGCTATGACAAACTTAATTGTCACGCAATATGGGTTTGTTTCCAAAAACGGTTTTGAGCTAAAAGGTGAGTATCCTTATTTATTTTTTACCCTTCAAGATTTGTACCGATAATTAACCCTCTATTGGTTAGTAGCGGCATTAATCGCGATTTCTTCCGTAATGGCTTCTTTGCCCTTAATGGTTTATACTTAGCCCAGAAATTTTTCATATTCGAAAATAAAACGAACTAAGGAGCGATGTTATGGACGAGAAAAATAGTGATGGACGTCAAGTTCTTGTCATTCAAAACGATGAAGATACTAAGCCATCCAAATGGACTTGGGCAAAATACGGCAAGTCCATTGCGAAATTTAAGTGGTGGATCGTTGGCGCTACTCTTGGATTAGGGCTTGTCGGCTTTTTGGGCATTCAGTTTGGTTATAATCCTTCTACCACAAAATTCACTGCGCAATTCTCATATAATCTTCCTATTCACACGGATAGCGATGGCGACAGTGCTTTTGTTGATGGTTCCCCATTTAGTTATTTCAATATCATTTCTTACCAAAATCTTCTCACCATCAAGGAAACGGACAAGGATTTTTCCAAGATTGATGTTAGACGCATCACCAAGAACAATGAAATCTCCATTGCGATTAATGGTTATACCGACTCTAAAACCAATCAATTCATGGTCGCTACGCCAGTTTCTTATACAATCAGTGGCAAGCTTTCTAGTCTTGGTAACCAAGATACTGCCGCTAAATATGTCAAAGCGTTAATCGAATCAACGAAAGTAGAATCCGCATCGAAGGTGAATTCCTATTCCATTCCTAACCTTTTGCCTTCTAGTTTTGGCGAATTAGATTTCGACCAACAAATCGAAAAGCTTTCTGACCAATACGATAAGATTGATTCTATCTATATCGAATTAGAATCGATTCTTTCTTCTTCGCCTGCTTCTGATGCTTCTAGCGATTCTATTAGCTCTAGCAAATCACAAGACGCGAGTGATTCTAGCGATGCGACGAATATCATTGTCACGGGTGACGATGATGGCACACCAATCCAAACCAAACGTTCTGAATTCGAACTCCGTTACAAGAGCGGTGGCGTTTCTCGATTCGTAACCCTTATGGGCGAACTTGAAAATAAAAACAACTATTTTGTGAACCTCAACGATGATCTTAGCGATGAACACATCGATTTAATGGTCAATCAATTCACTAGCGCAGGGGAAGGAATTCGCAAAAACGTTCTCCCTTCTATCATCACGGACATCAATAATTACACAAGCCTTCTTAAAATCGTTTCTTCAAGCGGTGCAACAGGCTCTAGTTCAACCTTAGCAAACTATTACAACACGATGATTGAAAACAAAACCAAGGAAAAAGACGAATATATCAAACAGCTTCGTACCCTTGGATTTGGTATCCCTAGTAAAGGCATATCGACATTAGAAGACCTCTCCGCGATTACTGACCCAACCGATGGGAATAACGGCAAAATCCAAAAGCTTAAAGCACTCAAAACCAAATCTTTAGCCGAAAGAGAAAGCGACACCTGGAAAAAAGGATGTGATGCTTTCCAAACAAAAATTCTTCAAGTAAAAACGGAATTACTCAAAGATATCGATACTGGTTCCTCGGTTTATCGTTTTGTTAACCACAAATACCGTAATAGTGTCAACTATTATGTCTATCCCGGTATCATTAGCGTAACTGGAGGGACTTCTCCCTTCATTGGCATTGCTGCTGGATTAGTCTTAGGGTTTTTAGCGTCTTCGCTTATTTGCTGCGCAGTTTATATCTCAGAAGAAGATAAAAACGAACCAATGCCAATTGAAACAAGCAAATAATTACGTCTTCTATTGTTTTTTCGCTCCTATCATTTCAAAATTATTCCTGTCGATTTATTAAATATGACATCTCAAAGCACCATAGAAACAAAAGGATTTAAAAATACTTTTTTCTTAGTGGTTTTCTTCTTCCTTTATTGTCTTTTAGCGAGTGTATCTAGCGAACTTAGTCTCTGGTACAATGGCAAAACTATCACGGGGGAATATTTGTTTTTATCTCTAGGCAGTTCGGTTTTATGCATTGTCTTAGGGATTCTATTTTGGTACTTATTCACGAAGAAAAAAGGATACAAAAATAATAAATTCGTTTTAGGGATTACTACTCTATTATTTTTGGGTAACACAATCGCGTTATTTGCTTTCCCTACTCGCATTACGATCACAAACGAATTTACTTTCATTTCTCCGTTTGTCTTTCGCTTAGGGCTAATTATCTCCAACCTTTCTCTTTCGATCTTCATTTATAATTTCTATGCCTTTTTGTTCTTATTAAAGAAAGGCAAAAAGAGTTTTGCTTTTATCGCTACGATTATCGCCATAATGTCGATATTCTCGATTATTATTAGTTACTTCACCGATTTTAATCACTATATCGACTTTTTTAACGGCAAAACCGTTTATATCGCTTCGATATTAGGCCACAAAAATACGTTTGGGATGTTTGTTGTCTTTGGCTTAATGGCGGAAGTTTATCTATTTGATTTAGATAAAAAGTGGTGGCGGTTATTATTGGTCGCCTATTTATTTGCTTCTTTATACCCGATTAATTCAAAATCATCGCTATTATGCGCGATGATTCTAGTTTTTGGCTATATCCTTTATTATGGATTTTATTGCTTTCACAAGAATAAAAAGCTCAGTATCGCCTGCTTTGTTATATTTGCTACGGCCCTAGTCACAAACGGATTGTTGCTAATTTTCCCTTCTTCAAAAGACGGTGTGCTTTCAGAATTCATTCTTGCCTGTCGTAGTGTCTTCTTTGGTGGGGATGGATCGACCATCGGAGCTAGATATGTCCTATATGAAAAAGTGATTAAACAACTCAATTTATCGCCTTTATTTTGGATATTTGGATATGGGAATGGTAACTTCCAATATTCTTTCTTTTATGCTTGCGATGATTGGTCAATCGAAAGAATCGCTCCAACCTTCCATGCTCATAATGGCTTTGTCCAGTGTTTAGCGTGCGGGGGGATATTTCGACTCGTCATTTATGTCGCTTTCCTAATCTACCTAGTCTATCGCTTTATTCAGAAATTCAAAAAGACGCATAACATCCATATGTTTATGTCCTTATTATTCTTTGTAACGTTCTTTGCTAGGACTCTAGTCGAACCAGAATATCTACTTGGCGATAGTGTTAAAGGGGTTGTCTATGCCTTCTTTATCGTAGAGCCGATTTTATCCGTTGATAGCCAAGAAGATTTGCCATTTAAATGGGGCTATTTAGGCGATATGTTCCATCAATATGGGACATTATTCTTTGGCGCTTTAGCCTCAGGCTCTTTTGTCTTTGCAAGCGTTTATAAAGCTAGACTTGGCTTGACTTTATTTTTGCCACTTGGATTAATCCTATACGGATTATTTGCCTATTATTCCCATAAAGAAAAAGGGAATATGATGGTGTTTATTTTAACAAGCGCGTTCACTTTAGCTACTTCTCTTTCGCTTGCCTTTGGATTAATGGGTGAGGCTTCAATGACCGCATTAATATTCGCTTATGTCTATGGCTTCTCATTGCCGTTCCTATCCTATTTAATCTATGACTGTTTCTTTCCTTCCTCGATTTGTCATACAGAGCTTTTAGCGGCTTAATTTGTTACATAATTGGATTTTTCATTGATAATGAGGCGCAACAGCCGTAGTGTTTTGATATCGCAACGAATGCTACATTCGAAAATAGAAAGGAAGGCTCTTTATGACTAAGCTCATGAGAAAAGCTACCATTCACGACTCGCTTCGCGAGGACTCTATCCCCACCGATATTTCTTTGAACGAACCTAATAAGGAAACGGTCGCTGCTTTGCTAGAGGCTAAGCGGATTGCCAAGGATCCATCCGTACAAGGATATAACAATCTAGATGAACTATTTATAGATTTGAAAAAATAAGAAAAACAAATAGCCTCACGAAAGTGATGCTTTTTGACGATTGAATGAAACGAATAGCTTAACAATGGCAATAAAAACATTACATTTGTAATTTTTTATTACAAGTAGTATTGTATTTAATATGTTTTGCGAGGTAGGGCAGGATGGATACTCAGGTTAACCGTATTTTGTCGATCACTTTTCATAACATTAAAGCAGTACGAAATGGCAGGGTCGAATCAAGCGATAGTTATAATACTTCCCGCGCTAGATTTACGCCATTAACGCCAAGCATTCTTGGCATTTATGGCCAAAACGGATCAGGAAAAACGACTGTTGTAGAAAGCCTTTATTTACTCAAAAGCCTTTCTTTTGGTTTAGGACTATTGAAGGGAGACGAACAGGAAAAGAAAACAAAACCCCTTTTACCATTTTTACTGCCCATTGGGGAAGAAAATGGTTCGATTGAATATGAATTTCTTATTTATGCTAAAGGTCAGCCCTATATTGTGAATTATTTATTAGAGCTGAAAAGAATAGATGACGAAATTTCTGCTATCAAAAAAGAAACCCTTAGTGCAAAAATACTGAATAAAGATGAGAGTAGTCTCACTACTGCATTTGCACCAATTTCTTTTAATTATGAAGATCCGGCCCTATTAGATTTATATGATGGTATAAAACACGAAAAACCAAAAATCGATTTTGCGATTAATTCGGATGATTTTTTCCGTTTTACTACGTTAAGTGCAACGAAGAAATTTTGTATCAAAAATTCTTCTAGCATGATTTTTTCTAGTGATTTTTTAAATTACCTTTCTAAAAGAAAAACCAAAAAAATTGAAACCGCATATGATGTTTTAAAAGCTCTTCAAGCACAAATCAACTTTGAGCTTTTTGTCTATACCCACAAAAACGAAGTTTATAGTCATCTTGGGTTAGACACAATATTCGTTGTTTATAAGACGAAAAAGTCTGAAACACATGGCGCTTTTTATCTTAGCGACAAGCCGTTCACTATTGAAGAAAAGAATCGACCGCTCTATGACCAATTCATTAAAGAAGTGAATCTATTTATTGGATCGTTCATCCCTGGTTTTGATATCCATATTGTGGATAATCAATCCTTTACCGATGAAAACGGAAATAAGATGCAGACTATCTCTATTTATCGAAGAGAGAAAATGGGAGACCTTCCTTTGTCGCAAGAAAGCTCCGGTATCAAAAAGATATTCGATATTTCCGTTGCTTTAATTTATGCCTATGGGAATCCAAATTGCTGGTTAGTCGTCGATGAATTAGATTCTGGTGTATTTGAAGACCTTTTAGGAAAGATTCTTCAAGCGATAAATGAAAGCGGAAAAGGCCAGCTTCTTTTCACTGCGCATAACCTCGTTCCACTTGAGCGGCTTTCCTATAAGTCAATTATTTTCACTACATCGAACCCGGATAATCGTTATGTTCGTTTCCATCGTACTTCGAATACAAGCAATTTACGGAGTCTTTATTATCGAGCTTTGGCACTTAATGGCCAAAAGGAAAAACTTGGCTCCTCCGTTAGCGTGGAAGATATTGAGCAAGCACTTTGGGAAGCCTATGATTCGTTGAATGAGTTGGAGAAAGACGATGGCTAAAAAGCTTGTTCTTGTCATTTGTGAAGGGCAATCTGATAAAACGGCTTTAAAGCAATGTATAAACAAGCTGCTTGAGCAAAAAGGTGTAACTGCAGAAATCGGATGCGAAGTTTATGGCGGTGATTTTCTTTTTCATGATTTTAAAAACAAGGAAGCGTTTTCCGATCCTCTCACAGTTATGGATAGAATCGTGGCTTCAATTAATGACTTCATTAAAAAGAGTCAGACATCAGAACGCTATAAATGGTCTGATTTCATCGCGGTAGCAACTTTGTCGGACTTGGATGCTTGTTATTGCAAAGACGATGATATTTTACATAATGACAGTTTCTCTACTCCCAAAACGTTTTATGATTTCCAAAACAAGAAAATCATTACCAACGATGTATCCTTTATTCAGAAACGAAACGAGAGGAAACGAAATGCGCTGGGAATTCTTTTTAATGAGAGTCTTGTTGCGCCTTCTCCTAATAAAAAGTTTGTCCCATTTAGAGCGTTTTATTTTAATACTAATCTTGAGCATGTTTTTTACCAAAAAGAAGGCGTGTATGATTCGGACGAGAAAAATAACTTTGCAAGAAATTTTGCAAAGAAATATCGTAACGCACCTTTAGAGTTTTTAGATTTTTTGCAAAGTTTACCAACCTTATCGAAAAATGGTGATTATTTTACAACCTGGAACGAAAGGGAACTAAAAATAATGCATTTTCGTGTTTAACAAATATAAGTGTATTGATCAATTGGATTGTTGAATTAGGGAAATCAGCTGAACCCTCGAATTGAACATGGAGTTTTCGTGAGGCCCTTATTAGTTGCAAATTATTATATTGTGAACGACACAAAAGAAACTTTCTTGAGATATTATTGCCAGCCACTTTTAAAGCAATACAAGTTAACGAGATTCAAAACAAATTTGTAAGAATAAGAGCAACCAAATAGTCTATTGCTAAGGTTAGTAGGCTATTCCATTTCGCAAATCAAAATAAATCTTGTTTTTGCGAACCAGATAACCACATCGCTAAATCAATGATACGAATTCCTTCATATTGGGATTCATCATGTTTCGTCCTGGCTATCAAAAGCTTTGGGTAGGCGTCCTTAATGGATAATAAAGAACTGGTCTCCCTTTGGAATGTTTCTTTTTTCGTAATATCGTCAGAAACCTGAATGTATGTTTTTTGCCCATTTTTGATAGCCACGAAATCTATTTCTTTATCGTATAAGCATCCTACATAAACCTCATATCCTCTTCGCAATAGCTCAATCGCAACCAAGTTCTCATAAAGATGACCATAGTCAGCGTTTTTGGTTCCGATTTCCGCAAAACGAAACGAAAGATCCGCTAAATAGTATTTCTTTTCGGATTCTAGATATCTCTTTCCTTTTATGTCATACCTTTGGAAGGGATAGAACAAAAATGATTTGCATAAATAGCCTAAATAGCTCCCAACGGTTTTGTCATTCGTTTTGTATGTTTTGGCGGTCAATTGATGTGATAAGTTACGGATGGAAGTTTTGCACCCAACCATGTCCATCAAATAATCGCCTAACATGGTAAGCAAATTCTCATTTTCAATCTTATATTTATTTACGATGTCCTTTTTAATCGCTGTGTCGTAGATTTCTTTGACATAATTCAAGGCATCGGTTTGATTACGATATAGATAAGACCCGCTCATTCCGCCTCGATAAACATATTCGTCAAACGCTTTTTCCAAATCATTTGGCTCGAAATAGGCACAATATTCTTGAAAAGAAAACGGATAGATTTTAAGTTCAAAAACGCGTCCACCGAATAAGGTGGCTAAATCGCTTGAGAGTAAAAATGCGTTGCTTCCCGTAAGATAGATATCAAATTTTCCCTCTTCATGAAGACTATTGATGATTCGCTCAAAGCCATCGCACATTTGAACCTCATCAATGAATAAATAATTGGTTTTATTGTCATGATAGGATTTTTCAACAAAATCGTAGAGTTTCTCTTTATCTAGAAGCGTCTCGCAAGACTTTAAATTCAAGTTAATCCGTATGATGTTTTTCTTGGGGTCTAGGGATAGATAATGAGCAAAAGAATCGAGCAATTTGGACTTGCCGCTTCTTCTGATACCTGTAATTACTTTAATGTCGGGTGTATCGACTAGATCCTTCAACCGGTTTAAATATAAATTTCTTTCAATTAACTTCATACCATTATTATGGTTCATTTCGCAAATCCAAACAAATCTTATTTTTGCGAAATGGCAATATATGGCGATAGAGGATTTTATGTAGTGGGCATTTATTCTAAAGCTTTGGTTCTTTGTTCGATAAGATCGATAAAACGTTTCTTTAAATGATTGGGCAAAAGCGATTCATGAATCATTTTGATATATTCTTGTTTCATCGAGATAACTTTCTGAATCATTTTTTCTATCGCCGCGAGCGATAAATCACATTCTTTCCCGTAGACGAAGAAATCTTTCTTCCGGATATGCGTTTTCTTGCCGTTTAAAGGAAGAGCGAGCTCTTCCTTGTCTTCTAGCATGATTACGTTGACGGGCAATAGGCCATAGGCTGGAGAAAGCTTATAGACACGATTCCCTGCCTTTTCCTCAATCAGCGAAAAATTCTTTAGATGCATATCGGAATTACCAGTAACGAAAGAAAATATTAGACGCAAGAATAACTCTGCTTTGTCTAATCCTGGCATAAAGGAATATTTGTCTATCACTTTCGCGCAGCGTTCGTATGAGCCTTTGTATTTATCCTCCGTCACGCGAAAATCGAGTTGACAAAAATCTTCCATGGCCAATTTTTTGACGTTATCGCCATCAATAATTCTATCGATGCGTTTTGTAATATATGCGTATTTGTTTCCGCTTTTAATTAAGGCGTGAGGAACGGTTATTATGCCGATAGCATCCGCCATACTCATGACGAGTTGCTCCGCTTCAGGAAGAGTCTCAAATTCTTTCACTTGCGGCTTTAAAACAAAGCCAGTCGGATAATGAACCAAAGTCAAACGAGGGGAGTGATTTTCTAAGCTTTTCGCATTAGATTGTAGGATAGGTTGTCACCCATAGATCCATCCTCATTTTGAATTTAAGAAATCTTTGGCGATGATGTAAATATTTAGAACTCTTTAGAGGTCTTTAGTACTTTTCTAATTTTTTAGAACTCTTTAGAACTCTTTAGAACTCTTTAGAACTCTTTAGACTTTAAGCATTCCCTTTTTGAAATCTTTAATCATAGAATTCCTTCATTTTTTCGAGGAAATTAGCAAATCTAGGAAGAGCGAAATCAATCCTGCCTCTTTTCGAAGCGTAAAGGATCCCTCTATCAATCAGTGTCTTGCGATAAACACTATATTCACTATGGCTGATAGAAAGATTTTTCTCGATTTCTACCGGTGTATTCCACTTTGTAATCGCGTTAAGGAAGGTGATTGCTTTTGGAGATAACTTTCCGTATATCTTTTCATAAACGAATTGCGAAAGGCATAAATCGTATTCTTGGAGCAATTTAACCGAGACTTTACGAGCGACGCTTTCATAGAGCAAATGGTCAAGCGCCTGATAAGCGAAAGCGTACCCGTTCGTCATTTTGGCCGCTTTAACGGCTTCAAGATGATCCAAATTCAAAATGTTTTCATAAGAAGTGGCGATTGCTACAAGACTTAATGAGGGGAGAGGTATCTTTTTTGAGCGGTAAAGAAACGTTAGGGTTTGTTGATTTTGAATGTCTTGAACGTTTTGGTATAGCCCACTCATTAAAAGAAAGACGTCGAATTTTGAGCGCAAGAACCCTTGGAACGTATGCGCGAAGGTTTTCATATAGGAACTATTTGTTGCTTCGTCGATTGTGACGAGTATCCGTATGCCTTTTTTCATCAGCTTCTCAACCATCTTATTTAGTAATGTTTCTACATCACTAATAGGGGTTTCTCCACGTAAAGAAAAGGTGAATCCCTGAAAGCTGAAGCTGAACTCTCCTTTGAGAAATAGATGTTTCAAATTAGAGGCGTCATATATTTTGGAAGCGAGACTTTCTAGCATATCTCTTTCAGGGTTTAAATCGATGACAATCCAGTTTTTCTCGTTCTTGTAATAATCTCCTACTTCCGTAAGAAAAACGGTTTTCCCTGATGCTCGAGCTCCTGTGATGATAAAGCAGCGGTTCTCGGGATCTTCACTAGAAATAACGGCGGTAATGCTAGAAAACGTATCTAGTCGCTCGATGTATTCTTTTGGCTTCATGCCAAATGTTAGGGAAAACGGATTATTCATTAAGAATTTGCCTTTCAGAGTTTTATAAAAGCCCATGTTCATGGCATACATAATGTTACCTATATTTCTTCCTGCTTATTAATTGAAAAACGAAAAATCAAAATTTTAGAACATTTTCGGTAAAAATAGGAAAAACATGACTATAGATGAGTGAGGGAGCATTTATGCGAACTCAAAAACATTTCCCCGGGGTGAATGGCGAGAAAGGAGATTCGGGAATGGACATCGCGTCAATCGTGATGATCTTGATTCTCATCCTCCTAATAGAGAGTCAAAAAAATTCTAACGGCCGCAAAGGTCGTTAGAACCAAAACCTCTACCATTATAGCTTAGCCGCAAGGCTTTGCAATAATGGCTACCCTCTTTCCCCGGAGCCGAATGTTAGTTCTCAATTGATGTGAAACACTTAAGAAGCTTCGGGCATCTAACCTC
>ERZ808270.361-NODE-361-length-27669-cov-2.863656_pt1 | contig 27669 bp, 21 predicted proteins | sample MGYA00521082_ERZ808270 | MGnify/ENA primary metagenome ERZ808270 (study PRJEB31516, sample SAMN03275594) | gut metagenome | biome: mammalia-associated habitat; material: feces | host: Papio cynocephalus | place: Kenya | collected 2012-07-27 ... | reverse complement strand
CCGTGGTCTGAAGGACGGGGTGAAGCCAACTACATGAAGGATAATTTCAATGTCTATTTCAACGGTAAAAAAGTGAACGGTGCCAATGCCTCCACTTTCCACCAACTCAGCGACGGCTACGCCAAAGATGCTTTCAACGCCTATTTCTACGGCCAGAGAATCGGTTCGACGAGCGGGAACTTCCGCGTGCTTGGCGACGGCTACGCCCGCGACTCGTTCAACGTCTGGTATATGGGGCGGAAGATAGAAGGGGGATTTACCGGAGAATTCAAGGTGGTGGGCAACGGCTATGCCCGCGACTCGTTCAACACCTGGTATCTGGGAAAGAAACTGAAATAAACGAATGATAGACAGAGCTACTATCGACAGAATCATGGACGCGGCCAACATTGTCGACGTCGTGTCCGAATTTGTGACACTCCGAAAGAGTGGAGCCAACTACAAGGGATTGTGCCCGTTCCACAACGAGCGCACTCCCTCTTTCTATGTGTCTCCCTCCAAAGGCTACTGCAAATGCTTTTCCTGCGGCAAGGGAGGCAACTCCGTGGGGTTCATCATGGAACACGAGCAGATGACCTATCCTGAGGCGCTCCGCTGGCTCGCCCATAAATACGGCATAGAGATCAAAGAGAAAGAACTCACGGAAGAGGAGAAACAGGAGCAAAACGAAAGAGAGAGCATGTTCATCGTCAACGAATGGGCAGCCCAGTATTTCGAGAACGTGCTCCACAACGAGCCTGACGGCATTGCTGTCGGCTTGCAGTATTTCCGCTCCCGCGGCTTCCGCGACGACGTCATCAGTAAGTTCAAGTTGGGCTTTGCGCTCAACGGCAGAAATACCATGTCCGACGCCGCCCTCGCCAAGGGCTACAAGAAGGAGTTTCTCGTCAAGACCGGTCTCTCCTACGAACGGGAACAGACAGGAGAGCTCTTCGACCGCTTTGCCGGACGAGTCATCTTCCCATGGATAGGCATCAGCGGAAAGGTGGTGGCTTTCGGCGGCCGTGTGCTCGACTCCCGCACCAAGGGCGTCAACCAAAAATATGTCAACTCGCCCGAATCGGAAATTTTCCACAAAGACCATGAACTCTACGGCATCTACCAAGCCAAGAAAGCCATCGCCAAAGAAGACCGGGTCTATATGGTGGAAGGCTACATGGACGTCATTTCCATGCACCAAAGCGGCATTGAAAATGTGGTGGCCAACTCGGGAACGGCACTGAGCGTGCACCAGATACGCACCCTCCACCGCTTCACACAAAACATCGTACTGCTCTACGACGGCGACGCAGCCGGCATCCATGCCGCCCTGCGAGGCACAGACATGCTGCTCGCCGAGGGCATGAACGTGAAGGTGCTGCGCTTTCCCGACGACGAGGACCCTGACAGCTTTGCCCGCAAACACACGGCGGCAGACTTCCGCCAGTTTGTGGAAGACAACCAGACCGACTTCATCGTGTTCAAGATCAACCTGTTGCTGCGTGGAGTCACCGACCCCATGAAGCGCTCCGAAGCCATCAACTCCATCGTCAAGAGCATTTCGGTCATCCAGAACCAAATCGTCAGAGCCACCTATCTGAAGGAGTGCTCCCATCGAACCGGCATTTCCGAGCAGACGCTCATCAACACCATGAACGGCTTTATCCAGAACAGTCGGGAGCAGGCGACCAAGGAAATGCGCCGGGAAATGGAGCGCGAGGCCAACACGCCTATCGCCGCCGCATCCGTCCGCAAGGAGTCTGAACGCATCGTGGAGCAGATGATTATACAGATGGTCATCCGACACGGTGAAGAACTCATTACGGTCAAGAACGAGGACGACGAGGACGTGAGCCTGCCACTCGCCCAGTATGTCATGATCGACCTCAGCGCCGACGACCTCCACTTCCACAATCCTCTCTACGACCGCGTGCTCCAGGAGTGCGTGGACCATCTGAAGGATGAGAACTTCAAGGCGGAGACCTATTTCACCCACCATCCGGACATCGAGATCAACAAGCTCGCCATCGACATGACTATCGACCGTTTCCAGCTCTCCAAGAGTTTCGCCAAGCAGAACATCGGCTACAGCACGACCACCCAGATTCTCCACCTAATACTCGACTTCCGCAAGGACTATGTCGACGAAATGCTCAAGCAAAAGGAAAACGAGCTCAAGGCCGCAAGCAACGACATGGAGAAGATGATGGGCATCATGGCCGAGTTGAAAGACCTGCAGGTCATCCGCAACGCCATCGCCCGGAAACTCGGGACCGACGTCATCGTCCATTCATAATCCCGACCAAACTGTCCGCCAGCAACAAGACAACAATAAAACAACAAGATAAGAAATATGTACTACGTAGAAAAACGACTTGAAATATCGGCTGCCCACCGCCTTGCCCTCGACTATGAGAGCAAGTGTACCTCTATCCACGGCCACAACTGGATCATCACCATCTACTGCAAGGCCAAGGAACTGAACAGCAACGGCATGGTGACCGACTTCACCGATATCAAAAAGAAAATACAAGGTCAACTGGACCATAAGTTTCTCAACGACATTCTGCCTTTCAACCCTACCGCCGAAAACATGGCACGCTGGATTTCTGAGCAGATTGACCATTGCTACAAGGTGACCGTGCAGGAAAGTGAAGGCAACATCGCGTCTTACGAAGTGGACTGAACATGAAAAGAGTGAACGAGATTTTCTATTCGCTGCAAGGCGAAGGACGCAATACAGGACGCGCCGCCATCTTCGTGCGCTTCTCTGGCTGCAACCTCAAATGCGCCTTCTGCGACACCGACTTCCATGCTTTTAAGGAAATGAGCGACGAGGAAATCGTGGAAGCCATCGCCCCCTACCCTGCCCGCTTTGTCGTGCTGACTGGCGGAGAGCCTACCCTACAGGTTGACGAGGCGTTCATCGATCTGCTCCACCAGCACGGCTACGAAGTGGCGATGGAGACCAACGGCACCCATCCACTTCCCAGCAATCTCGACTGGGCCACCGTGTCGCCCAAGGCCCTCTTCTTCGAAGGCGACGCACAGACAACGGCTCGTCCCGTGGTGAAGCATTGCCAAGAACTGAAATGTGTGTTCGACGCCACTGGCCGAGTGGACGATTTCGGCATCCAAGCAGATTATTACTATCTGCAACCTTGCGACACAGGCCATGCGGAAACCGACCGCAAGATTCTGCAAGACTGCATCGCTTATATCGAGCGCCACCCCCGTTGGCGCCTTTCCCTGCAAACCCACAAACTGATAGGAGTGAGATAAGATGATTTATGTGCACTGGTTCTTTATTTTGCTCTACACCATCGTGGTAGTGGCAGCCATGCTCCGCGTGCTGATGGACAACCGCCAGCCCGCCAAGACCATGGCATGGGTGCTGGTGCTCTCGTTTATGCCCCTCATCGGCATCGTGCTCTATTTCTTCTTCGGGCAGAACACCCGCAAGGAGAAGATTGTGAGTCAAAACAGCTTGGACCAACTCACCAAACGCTCGATGCTGGAATATGTGGAACAGAAAAAACTCACCCTCCCCGAAGAGCACGAGGCGCTCATCAAGCTCTTCATGAACCAAAGCATCGCACTCCCGTTCAAAGACAACCACATCACCACCTATACAGACGGCTACAGTTTCTTCCCCGCCCTGCTGCAAGCCATCGCCGACGCCAAGCACCACATCCATCTCGACTCTTATATTTTCTCTGACGATGCACTCGGCACCCTCATTTCCGATGCACTGATAGCCAAAGCGGAAGAGGGCGTGGAGGTGAGAGTCATCTATGATGATGTAGGCAACTGGCACGTAAACAACAATTTCTATGAGCGGATGCGTGACGCAGGAATCGAAGTACATGCGTTCATGCCTGTCAAATTTCCCGCTTTCACCAGCAAGATGAACTACCGCAACCACAGGAAGCTCTGCGTCATCGACGGAACAACGGGGTTCATCGGGGGCATGAACATCGCACTGCGCTATGTGAAAGGAAACGGAAGGCAGCCTTGGCGCGACACGCATCTCAAGATTGAGGGTGGCGCCGTCTATGGTCTGCAAAGGGCTTTTCTGGTGGATTGGTTCTTCGTGGACCGCACGCTCATCACCAACCGCAAGTATTATCCCGTACAACAAGTGGAACCGAACAACTGTCTGGTGCAAATTGTCACCAGCAGTCCCATCTCGCCCTGGCCCGACATCATGCAGGGCTATGTGCGCATCCTCCTCGCCGCCAAGCATTATGTCTACATGCAGTCTCCCTATTTTCTGCCCACCGAGCCTATTCTCTTCGCCATGCGCACGGCTGCGCTTGCAGGAGTGGATGTGCGGCTGATGATTCCCGAGCACAGCGACTCGAAACTTGTGGAATGGGCGAGCCGGTCCTATGTGGTGGAGACCGTGGAGGCGGGGGTGAAAGTATACTTCCATCAGTCGGCTTTCCTCCACTCCAAAGTACTCGTGTGCGACGACACGTTGTGCTCTTGCGGTTCCACCAACGTGGATTTCCGCAGTTTTGAAAACAACTTCGAGGCCAACGCTTTCATCTTCGACCGCTCCATGGCACTGCAAATGAAAGCCATATTTCTCAACGACGAGCGACAATGCGCCCTGTTCAACCATGCCGAATGGATGCGCCATCGTCCTTTCATCGCCCGTCTTTGGGAGTCGCTTGTCCGACTGCTCTCCCCGTTACTGTAACACCATTGTCATACTTTTTAAATGCAGTGATAATATCTTGTGGCTACCTTTGCACCTGTAAATATGAAATTATCACTCAAAAAAGTATGAAGAAATTATTATTTGTGGCCCTGCTGATTGCAGGCTCCATGTGCACTACGCTCGCCCAGTCATGGGGTGCGTATGAACGTCCCAAACTTGTTGTCGGCATTATCGTCGACCAAATGCGCTGGGACTATCTCGATTATTATTATCGGAAATTCGGAGAAGGTGGATTCAAACGCCTCATGGCCGACGGCTACAACTGCGACAACCATTTCATCAACTACTTGCCCAGTGTCACCGCAGCCGGCCACACCAGCACCTATACAGGTTCCATACCTGCCATCAACGGCATTGTGGGCAACAACTTCCATATCAACGGGAAAAATGTCTACTGCACCGATGATTCTTCCGTCGACCCGGTAGGCAGCAACAGCAAGGAAGGGAAGATGTCGCCGCGCAATCTGCTCGTGTCCACTATGGGCGACCAGCTGAAACTCGCCACAGACTTTAAGTCCAAGGTCATCGGTGTTTCGCTCAAAGACCGCGCCTCCATTCTTCCCGCCGGCCATGCTGCCGACGCCGTCTATTGGTTCGATTACAAGAACGGCATCTTCATCTCCAGCACCTACTATATGCAGAAATTGCCGCAATGGGTCAACGACTTCAACCGCAAGCACCGCCAGACACAGGACATCCGCACCACACCGATGGGCAACACCATTGTCGCCGACATGGCCATCGCCGCCATCAACGCTGAAGACCTCGGCAACCATGCCGTCACCGACTTCCTCGCCGTGAGTTTCTCTTCCACCGACTATATCGGCCACACCTATGGCACCCGTTCTCCCAACACGGAAGAAGCCTATGTGAAACTCGACGCCGACCTGGCGCGCCTCTTCAACCTGCTCGACAAGAAATTGGGCCAGGGCAACTATCTCGCCTTTCTCTCCGCAGACCATGCCGCCTCGCACAACGCCGATTTCCAAACCGTACACAAGCTCAGCGCCGGTGTCATTACAGACCATCTGACGGTGGATGCCGCCAACCAATATCTCTCCACACGTTTCCATGTCAGCACACCGCTCGTCAACGAGTGGAAAGAATACCGTCTTTACCTCAACCATGAGGCTATCGAAAATGCAAAATTAAACTTGACCGAGGTGGAAGACGCTCTCTGTAACTATCTTGTCAAGGATGAAAAAATCCAATATGCAGTGCCTTTTAAAGAGGTGGGCACCAGCGCCATTCCCTCCGTCATCAAGGAAAAAATCATCAACGGCTACAACCCAAAACGCAGTGGCGATATACAGGTCATTCCTGTTGCCGGAATCTATGCCGACGATGCCAAACCCCTCGGCGGCACCACTCATGGCACCTGGTGTCCGTTTGACACCCACATTCCACTCATTCTCTACGGATGGCACGTGCCCAAGGGACACACCAACCGCGAGACCCATATCACGGATCTTGCCGCCACCGTGTGCGCCATGCTCCACATACAGATGCCCAACGGATGTGTGGGCACACCGATAGAGATGAAGTAGTCTTCAACGCTTTGTCGCAAAAAAAACAGAGAAAACTCATTCACCGTCTTCAGTCTGTGTCTTGGGCCAGTTGACAAGGAACAACTGGTCGGTGGCACGGGTGAAGGCGGTGTAGAGCCAATGGATATAATCGGGCGTCAACATGTCGTCCGTCATATATCCCTGGTCTATATAAACATGTTGCCAGCCGCCGCCCTGCGCCTTGTGGCAGGTGGCGGCATAGGCATATTTCACTTGGAGGGAATTGTAATAAGGATCCTCCCGCAACCGCTTCATACGGTCTGCCTTGAGCGGGATGTCCGCATAATCTTCCAGCACACCGTTAAACAACCGTTCTTGTTGCTCGCGAGTCAGTGCGGGTGCCTCGGAGGTGAGACTGTCAAGGCACAAGGTGGCTTTCATCTCATAGTCGTCATAGTCTGGAAAACGAAGCCACACATCGGCAAAATGAAAGCCATAAAACTCCCGTGTGTTGCGCACTCGATAAACCACAGCCCTGTCGCCGTTGGCGATGAAAGCCATGGGCGATTGCTTGTCGTCCTTGGTCCAATAATAGTTATTCTTCACCACCATCAGCATGTCTCCCGACTCAAGCACTTCTTCCCGGTCGAGAATCATGTTGCGGATGCCTTGGTTGTAAATGTTCGCCCGCTTGTTGCTTCGGGTCACAACCATGGTCTCGTCCTCTCCCACCTGTGCATAACTTGTGGACAGTTGGTCCACCAGTTCCGCTCCCGGAACCATTTTTATGTCTGTAAAGCCCGAAAAACGGATTTTCGGCAGTTGGGTCAAATCCTCATGGGTAATCATGCCGCGAATGACAGTCGCATTGTAAAGAATGCCCGACTGGCGGGACTGACGGAGCACCTCGTTGAGATCCGCACTCCACACCGTGAGTCCATACCCCTCAAGCATCTCGTCGCAGAGAGCCGGCGACTCGTCATCGCCCACAGGCGGAAGCTGCGCCCTGTCGCCAATGAGCATCATGCGGCAGTTGCGTCCGGAATAGATATAATGAATCAAATCGTCGAGCAGACAACCACTCCCGAAAGAGAGGTCGGAATATCCGTTGTTGGAAATCATCGAGGCCTCGTCGACCACGAACAAGGTGTCCTGATGGAGATTGTCATTAAGATTGAACGCCGTGTTTTCCCCGGAGAAAGTCTTTTGCCTATAGATTTTCCGATGGATGGTAAAAGCCTGACAACCAGCCTGAAGCCCAAACACCTTGGCTGCCCGACCGGTGGGGGCAAGCAGCACCACTTTCTGCTTGAGCGACACCATCGTGCGGACAATGGCACCTGCCAAAGTGGTCTTTCCGGTTCCGGCAGAGCCGCGAAGAATCATCACCGCCCCGCTCCTGCGGAAGGTGATGAACTCCGCAAAGGTGAGCATGGCATGCTCTTGCTCTGCGGTAGGGGCAAAACCCATCTGTCTACCTATCTGATATGCAATCTCTTCTGACAACATCTTTTCTGCGTTTTCTTAGGGGGTGTGGAAAGTTTTTCGTAACTTTGCAAAGTTACATCAATTATATGGAATAGCGAACGAAATGAAGAACAATTACATACTGACCGTGTGCCTTGTCGTCTTGCTCACCCTCATTTCCCTCAGCATCTACAGTCCCATCCGCTTCGGAAAGCAGCAAGGCTTACGGGAACAGGCCGTCAAAGAGCGTCTTGTGCGCATCCGTCTGGCGGAAGAAGCCTACAGAAAACAAAAGGGGGTCTACACCGCCAATTGGCAGGCACTGACCCAAGGAGGATTTCTGGCAGACTCTCTACAATATATTCCATACTCCGACCACAAGAAGTTTGACCTTTCCGCCGACGTGAAAATCGGCAAGTCGGGGCGCCAGCTGCCCGTCATGGAGTGCGGTGCCAATTATGCCGACTACCTGGAGGGTCTCGACGCTGACGAGATAGCCAACCTCATCGAGAACGCAAACAATGCCGGACAATATCCGGGACTGAAAATAGGAGACATTTTAACACCGAACAACAATGCAGGAAACTGGGAATAACCTCACCCCTCCCCGTCTTAAGAACAGGCTCATCATCCGGGTGAGCCACGCTTCCATGTCGTTTTCCGTGGCTGACCCACAGGCGGAAAACCTGATAAGATTTGAGTCCTATGCCATGAAAAGCGGCGTGTCGGCTGCCGCCAATCTGCGCGAGGCCTTCGTGGAAAACGACTTGCTCTCCGAGGGCTACCAGCGGGCGCGTCTGTTGATAGACACCCCCGTAATGTTGCAACCTGTGGAAGAAATTCAGGAGACGCAAGCCGAAACGCTCTACAACTACACGTTCAAGGGGCACACCAACGAATTGGTGCTCAACAAAGTGTTGCCAGAACAGAATGTCGTGGCAACATTCGGAGTGAACCGAGACCTGAAGTTGGTGCTCGACGACCATTTTGCCGACCTGCGCATATCGCCTGTCTCGTTGCCTGTATGGAAATATCTCTATCGACGGAGTTTCGCCGGACCTTGGAAAAAGTTGTTCGGCTATTTCCACGACCGCAAGCTTGACATCATCTGTTTCCAGAAAAACCGGTTCAAGTTTGCCAACACCTACGACACGGAAAGTGCCCACGACGCTGTCTATTTCCTGCTCTATGTATGGAAACAGTTGGGCATGGACGCAGAACGCGACGAACTGCACATCGCCGGCAACACCCCGCAAAGCGAGTGGCTGATGAACAACCTGCGCAAATACGTGCAAAAGGTGTTCCTCGTCAACCCGTCCGCCGAATTCAACCGTGCCCCCATCACCCAAATCAAGGAAATTCCCTTCGACTTGCTCACCACCTTCGTCTGCAAGTAACCCTTCATAAAACATCAAGCACATGAGAATTATCACAGGACTATACAAAGGGCGTCACTTCGACGTTCCACGCTCATTCAAGGCGCGCCCCACGACCGACTTCGCCAAAGAGAACATTTTCAACGTGATGAACGGCTACATTGACTTTGAGGACGCCATGGCGCTCGACCTCTTTTCGGGCACCGGCAGTATCTCGCTCGAACTGGTGTCCCGTGGCTGCAAAGAGGTGGTCAGCGTGGAGGCCGACCGCGACCATGCCAACTTCATACGGGAGTGTGTGAAGAAGTTGGGCGTGGACAACGACATGATCATCCGGGGCGATGTGTTCAGATTCCTGAAAACTTGTCGTCAGAAGTTCGATTTCATCTTCGCCGACCCACCCTATGCGATGAAAGATTTGCCCACCATTCCCGACATCATCTTCAATAAAGAACTGTTGAACGAGGAGGGCTACTTTGTTTTCGAGCATGGCAAGGATCATCAGTTCACAGACCATCCTCACTTTGTGGAGCACCGTTCCTACGGCAGTGTGAACTTCAGCATTTTCAAGTAATCTCGTAAAAAACGATAACAGAAAAAGGAGTGTCAGGTCCCTGGTGAATCCGACACTCCTTTTTCTGTTGTTATCTTGTTGTTATCCTATTCGTTTCCCGTGAATTGTCCCATGAAGAGAATGGCGCCAGAGTGGCTCTCGGAAATGACATAGAGGAAGGGACGGTCACAATGGAAGTCGACACTGCGAGGCTCGTCGCCAGGTGCCGCGGCACGCATCATCACGGCGGCGGTCACGGCTGCAGCCTTGGTACCCTCCTCGGTCACTTCAATCTTCGCTTTCTGCAACATCTTCGACACGAAGAATCCTCCGTCTGCCATATTGCTGAAATCAGCCTTTCCAGCCTGGAACATGCTGGAAGCTCCAAGTTTTGCCACCACATCGTTGAGAGGAAGGGTGGTCTCGGTGGTGAAGCGTGGCAGTTTCACATCTACCCGGTATTCCGCCATCTGCTGTGTCATGACCTGCAAGCGCTGGGGAGTCATGGCATTGAGCACATCCTGGATAGACTTGTCCTCGTTGGGAAGAAGTACGGTCATTCGATAGCTGCCGTTTCCATAAGGCAAGTTGAGGGCTGCACAAACATCGTTAAAACCATAGTAATAATTGGCCTTGCGGTGCATCATCTGCACTTTCTGGATGTTGCGGGTATAGCCACGGAAGTTCTCCAACTGTGTCCGGTCTTTGTTAAACTTGTCCGTCCAGGCACCATTGAAATAGATGGCATTGAGAATATAGGAAAGGGCACTGGGCTCCACCTGGTCGATAATCTGGGGAATCATACCCTTCGTCTGCTTGTCACACCATCCGTTGATGGTCTCGAGCGTTTTCGGATTGCTGAAGTCCAACTTCTGCATGGTGGCTTGGTAGTGGGCTGCCACATTTTTCGCAAACCCCGACTTCAGTTCATACTCCTTGTTGCAAGCGATGTAGTTGGCAATGCTGATAACCGTCGAAGGGTCCGCCTTGATGAGTTCAGACAATTGTTCACTGCTGTTGGTATTGATATCTGACAGAGAAACGCCCTTCCATCCCAACGTTCTCAGTATTTCCTGCTGCGTCTCGCCATTGGCACCATTGGCAAGCACACTCATCAAATAGGTGACACTCAGAGGAGAAACCACCTTGTTGTCCTGCTGTGCTACTTGCTTGAACAGGTTCCAGGCGAATGTATTGTTCTTGGCCACCAAATCGTTGTCGGCAGGTTGTCCGAAAGCTGCGTCCATCTCCATCCCCGGAGCGGGCTTGGTCACGACCATACTCGAATCTGCCTTTTTCGTGGAACCACATGCCGCCATCAGCGACGCCATGCCCACCAGGGCCATACTTTTCATTGTCTTGTTCATCATAATTCTTACGTTATATTGTTTTTGAGAAAAACGGAAGAAGCGCCCAAAAACTTGCATGGGAGCAGAATGTTTAAAGGATTTTAACTATTAGAATCTTTCCATCGGTATTTTATTTCAATCATTCTGTAATTTGTTCACCTCTTATCTGTCAAGTTTGCTGTAACTTTGCAGCAGAATTTATAAAAAGAACAGGAATATGTATTTAGAGAAAATCAACTCTCCCAAAGACGTGAAAGCGCTCAACATGGAGCAGCTTCACACACTCGCCGACGAGATACGCCAAGGCGTGCTCAACCGCGACAGCAATGTGGGTGGTCACGTGGGCCCCAACCTGGGCATTGTAGAGGCCACCATCGCCATGCATTACGTGTTCGATGCACCGAAAGACAAGTTTGTCTTCGACGTGTCGCACCAGAGTTATCCACACAAGATGCTCACCGGACGTGCTTTCGGCTACACGGACAACAGTCGCTTTCAGGAAGTTTCGGGTTACAGCAGCCCCACAGAATCGCCCGAATACGACACGTTTGAACTGGGCCACACCTCCACCTCCATCTCGCTCGCCACAGGATTGCAGAAGGCGCGCGACATCAAGGGCACCGACGAGCGCATCGTGGTGGTCATCGGCGACGGTTCGCTGAGTGGCGGCGAGGCGCTTGAAGGACTCGACGAGGCTGGCGAACTGGGCACCGGCATCATCATCATCGTCAACGACAATGAGATGTCTATCGCCGAAAACCACGGCGGACTCTACAAGAACCTGAAGTTGCTCCGCGAAACCGACGGCAAGGCTGAGTGCAATCTCTTCAAAGCTATGGGATTGGATTATGTCTATGTGGCTGACGGAAACGATGTCGGGACACTCATCAATACCTTGGAAAGCGTGAAGGACACACGCCGTCCCGTGGTGGTACACATCCATACCTTGAAGGGCAAAGGATACACACCGGCTGAAACAGACAAGGAACGCTGGCACTGGAGCATGCCGTTCGACATCGCTACCGGAGAACTGAAAGACAAGTCAAACGCCGAGGACTATGGCGAGTTGACAGGCGCCTTCCTTGTGGAGGAAATGAAAAAAGACCCGAAACTCGTGGCCGTGACCTCCGGCACACCGACCGTTGCAGGATTTTTCCGTAGCCGACGCGAAGAAGTGGGCAAGCAGCATGTAGACGTGGGTATCGCTGAAGAGCAGGCTGTAGCCATGATTTCCGGCATGGCCAAGGGGGGCATCCGCCCTGTATACAATGTTTACAGTACCTTCATCCAGCGCACCTACGACCAGATAGCCCAGGATCTCTGCATCAATGGCAATCCGGCATTGATCAACGTGTTCCTCGGTTCGGTGTTCGGCATGAACGACATCACGCACATCGGCTTCTATGACATCGCCATGCTGAGCAACATTCCCAACCTCGTATACCTGGCACCGACCTGCTGGGAGGAGTACAAAGCCATGATGACGTGGGGCATCAAGCAGACCGCCCACCCCGTGGCCATCCGTGTGCCAGGCGGAGCCGTAGTCCACAGCAGCCGTGCTTTCGACGAGGACTACAGCGAGTTGAACAGATTCGAGATGAACCAAAAGGGCTCTGAAGTGGCAATTGTCGCTCTTGGCGCATTCTATTCCATGGGCGAGCAGTTGGCTGCCGCCCTCAAGGAGAAACGAGGCATCAACGCCACCCTCATCAATCCCCGATACATCACCGGACTCGACACGGAAATGCTTGAATCCTTGAAGGCCGACCATCAGAAGGTGGTGACCCTTGAAGACGGAGCACTGGAAGGTGGCTTCGGAGAGAAAATCGCCCGTTTCTATGGTGCCTCCGAGATGAAAACCTACTGCTATGGTGTGAAGAAGGGACTCTATGACCGATACGACTACCAGCAGATGCTCACAGACACCCACCTGACCGTGGAGCAAATCCTGGAGGATATCAAATAACCGCCTCTTACCTCTTTAGAACAAAAGCCCCGTACCATCATCTTGGTACGGGGCTTTTGTTTGGAAACCAGAAATCCTTCATCCTTGTCGCCGCCATCCCCAGCGTCGCCAACACCGCCACTTGAAGACCGCTACTGCCTAAGAACAAAGCAGTTCGAGGCAGTGGGCACTCGATGCCCAGGCGGTGGGCAACGAGTGCCCAACCCCCTGGACCTATTTGGGGCAAGTGAGAACGTATGAATAAAGCGGGTCTGACACTTCTTCTTATCAGTCGTTCATTTAGCGTTTTAGGAGAACTTGAATTTCTCGCGGTAGGCCTTAGGCGACATACCGGCATACTTCTTGAAATATTTTCCGAAGAAAGACTGAGTGCTGAAACTCAAGTTCACGGAAATCTCCTTGATGGATTTGTTGGTGTATCTCAGTTCCTGCCTGGCCTCGTTGATAACGAGGTCGATGATCCACTGTAGGGCGGGCTTTCCGGTCTTCTGTTTCACCACAGTGGAAAGGTAGCTTGGCGACACACACATGGCCTCCGCATAGAACATCACCTCACGGTGTTCACGATAATTATTGAACACTTCGACAATGAACTGGTAGACAAAAGCGTCGGAGCGGTCATTATAGCTGGAAGACGGCATGGCATTCTCAAGGCACACATCAAGCGCCTTAAGCACCAACGCACGGAAAAGCAACATGGTAAACTCGTGCGCAACCATCCGCTTGGGACCTTTCAACGAGCTTGTCTTCTCGTATAATATGCGGCTTTCCAAATGCTTCGAGATGCTCTCCATTTCTCCATAGCGGTTGGGGTCAAGGTGCATCAACGGATGTTTTCTGAAATACAATTGGCTGTTGACATCGAGGATAGACTTGACGATAGGAAACATCACGGAAGACTTGGCAACCATGATGTGTCCATGAAAATCGCAACTGATATCTATCAAGTGCATGAACATAAATGGATTGACGAACAACATGTCACCCTTCTCAATTACAATCTCCTGGTCATTGACATTCACTTTCATTCGACCTGCGTCACACAGGATAATGGACATCGTACCCCAATCATGCTGGAGCGAAGCTTTGTTGAATCCCTCTGAATTGGAACTGTCCATCCTCACTTCCACACAGGAAATGGGCAGTTGTGTTAGATTTTCCATATAATCAGCTTTATTTAAATCACAAATTTAGTATTTATCGAAATACCTACAAAATATTTTAATAAATTATATCGTTTTCATTGTAGAATGGAACAATGTCAAAGCATTATTGACCTATATTATTCTGCAGATAAAAGGAAAAAGTGTACCTTTGCAAATATGACAACATTTCATCCCTTACACTCCGACATTCCCACACCGCGGCAGTTCACTTTCCCATTCTGCTACGAGCCTCATCCGTTGGCACGCCTGGCGTGCGACGAACTGCAACGCTATTTGACCGCACAGGAACAATGGAAAGACGAGTTGGACAAAGGAAAGATGTTCGGCGTGCTCGTAGTGCGGGACACAGCTGGAACATTGGGCTTCCTCGCCGCTTTCTCCGGATTGCTTGCCGGAAGCAACCGGCTCGACTATTTCGTTCCGGCGGTCTATGACCTGCTTCAGCCTGACGGTTATTTTAAACAAGGTGAAAAGGCCATCACGGCTCTCAACCACCGCATAACCCGACTCACCCAAGCTCCCGAACGAATCGCCCTCATAGGTGACATCCAGCACAACGAGAAAATTTGGAGCACCCGTCTCTCGGCGCAACGACAACGCATGGCGGAAGCTAAGAAAATCCGTGACAAACGGCGGATGGAAGAAGAACTTCAAGAAACGGAAAAGGAAGAATTGATTCGACAAAGCCAGCATCAAAAGGCGGAACTGAAAAGAATGCGACAAGCCGCACAGGAAGAAACACAGGCGCTCGAAGCGAAACTGAAAGCTATGGACAACGAAATCGGACAGTTGAAGCAGCAGCGCAAACTCATGTCGGACGAGTTGCAACGATGGATTTTCGACCAATACAAGTTGCTGAACGCCCGTGGCGAGATGCGCACGGTAAGCGATATTTTCTATAATGATATCCATGCCGTTCCTCCTTCGGGAACGGGAGAATGTTGCGCGCCCAAACTTCTGCAATGGGCATACAGCCATCGTTACACCCCCGTCTGCATGGCTGAGTTTTGGTGGGGGCAGTCGCCTAAAACGGAAGTGCGCCACCATCTGCACTTCTATCCCGCCTGCCGCAGCAAGTGCAAGCCCCTGCTGGACTTCATGCTCCAAGGACTCGATGTGGAGCCAAACCCGCTTGCCACCATCCGACATGCGGGCGAACCTACCGTGGTCTATGAAGACGAATGGCTCGCCGTGGTGTCAAAACCGAGCGGCATGCTCTCCGTGCCCGGCAAGGACGGTCTCACATCAGTCTGCTCTTGGGCGGAGACGCAATGGCCCGAAGCCGACGGACCACTCATTGTCCACCGGCTCGACATGGACACCTCCGGACTGATGGTCATCGCCAAAAGCAAGCGCGTGCATCAAGCCCTGCAAGCAGAGTTCATCAGTCATGAAGTGAAGAAACGCTACATGGCTGTGCTCAGCGGCACACTTGCACCCGATGTCAAACGAGACGGAACCATTGACTTGCCCCTGCAGCCAGACCTCAACGACCGTCCCCGTCAGTTGGTGGACCACGAACACGGCAAGCGAGCCATCACAAGTTATCATGTCATGGACGAGCACGACGGGAAAACACTCATCGCCCTCTATCCCCACACAGGCCGCACTCATCAGTTGCGGGTGCATTGTGCCCATCAAGAAGGATTGGGATGCCCCATCCTGGGCGACCCGCTCTATGGTCATTCCGCAGACCGACTGTACCTCCATGCCGAGGAAATCCGTTTTCGCCACCCCGTAACAAACCGCACGCTCGTGGTAACCGACTTGGCTAAATTCAAAATTCGCCAAGAAAAGTAAGAAATCCTTATCGTTCCATCTATACAAAGCATCGCACCATGCTCCTTCTATCCACTATCCACCAATGCAAAATCATCTATTTCGCAAGCGTAGCACTGTGTTAACGATAGAAAAAAAAACTAATAACATTTATCTCACATACCTGATTTCGTTTTCATTCAGTAACTTTGCAGACGATTAAAGAGAGGATATAGAACAAAATACAGCATTTATATTACGAATTAAATAGATTAAAGAACACATTTTGTTGGCATTTTAGGTTTGTTGAGTGTAGAAAAGAACTCACAGACAACCATGCCAAGCCTACCTTCAGACATTAATTAAAGAGAGAGTAAAATAATATTTATTGTTTAAACATTAACGACAAAGTTATGAACAGATTGATTTCTGTCTTGACAGCTTTGCTTATGGTCGTGTGCGCTCATGCACAAAAGATCCGAATAAGCGGAACTGTACAAGACACCAAAGGAGAGTCTGTACCTGGAGTAACCGTCAAGGTGCTGGGACAGAAAGTCGCAACCATGACTTCAATAGACGGAAAGTTCACCGTTGAAGCCGACAAAAACGCCACATTACAGTTTACTTCTGTAGGCTACACCACTGTCAGCGTACCCGTAAAAGGCAAATCTCAACTTGTGGTGACGCTCACAGAATCATCAGAAGAACTCAATGAAGTTGTTATCTCCGTACCATACGGCACACGCACAAAATCCTCCTTTACAGGTTCTGCCGGTGTAGTGACCGGTGAAAAGATTGCCAACTCACAGGTGAGCAGTGTGTCAAAGGCCCTGCAAGGCACTGTAGCAGGTCTACAGTCATTCTCCACAAGCGGACAGCCAGGTGAGGATGCTTCGGTATACATCCGCGGTGTAGGGTCTGTGAACGCCTCCACCACTCCACTCTATGTGGTAGACGGTGTACCCTATGACGGCAAGCTCGCCAACATTTCCAGCCAGGACATCGCTTCAGTAACCGTGCTCAAAGATGCCGCGGCAGCGTCGCTCTATGGTTCGCGTGCAGCCAACGGTGTGGTGATGATTACCACCAAGCAAGGAACACAGGGAGCTGCACCGACCATTGAACTCACAGCCAAGTATGGCTTCTCAAGCCGTGCCGTGGCTGACTATGAGCAACTTTCCACCAACGAATATTTCGAGTTGCAGTGGGAAGCCATGCGCAACAAGTATGTGAGCGACGGACTCTCTGCCGCAGACGCCGCAGTCAAAGCCTCGGGCAATGTTGCCAAAGTGCTTGGCATCAACCCCTATGGCTCCCAATACGCACAACCTGTGGGCACAGACGGAAAGATTGTAAGTGGCGCCACTCCATTGTGGGACGACAGTTGGGAGGATGCCATGACACAGAATGCTCACTATACAGATTTGAGCGCACGTGTGTCAGGTGGCAGCAAGAACTCAAAATATTATTTGTCACTGGGCTATTTGGATGACCAGGGTGCATACATTTGCTCTGGTTTCAAGCGCTACAACGTGCGTGCCAACGTCACCTCCAATCTGAAGAGTTGGTTGCAGGTTGGTCTGAACCTCTCTGGAGCACACTCTTCGCAAAGCTATCCCAAACAGAACGACACCCGCACGGACAACGTGGTGCTCTTCGCACGCAACATGCCATCGTTCTATCCCGTCTATGAGCGTGACCCCGACACGGGCGCCTATCTGCTCGACGAGAGCGGCAACCGCATCCCCGACTACGGCACATACCGCGCCAACAGTTACTCGGGCATGAACTTGGCGCACTCCATGTTCTACGACAAGCACGAGCGCAACCGTGACGCTGCCACAGTGCAGGGATTCATCAAGATTGAGCCCATCAAGGATTTGAGCTACAAGATGACCGTCAACCTGGATTACAACAGTCTGTTCCAGCACGATTATTCCAATCCTACTTATGGTAAGAATCCCGTGGGCACATCCTATAAAGGCAACACTCGCACCACAGGTTTCACCATCAACAACGTGATCAACTATGAGCACACATTTGCCAATGTGCACAATATCCATGCCATGGCGGGCCAGGAGTATTATGAATACAACACGTCCAACTTCGACGGCCAGCGCTCGGGTGTGATTGCCGACGGCTACTATGAGCCGGACGTGGCTTCCACACTCGTGTCGTTCGGCGGCAATAGCGACCAGTACAAGTTGCTCAGTTTCTTCGGCAGTGCCGAGTATTCCTACAAGCGCACTTATTTCGGCAGCGTTTCACTCCGCTCTGACGGTTCCTCACGCTTTGCTCCCGGCCACCGTTGGGGCACGTTCTGGTCTGTGGGCGGTTCGTGGCGCATCTCTAACGAGAAATGGATACAACCCTTGAAATGGGTGGACAATCTGACGCTCCGCGCCAGCTACGGTGCCCAAGGCAACGACAACGTGGGCTATTATGCCTACCAAGCACTCTACAGCATTGGCAAGTTCCAGGGCGAAAATGCCCTCCACGCTTCACGTATGGCTACCCCCGAACTGACCTGGGAGACAAACTTGAACACCAATGTAGGCTTGGACTTCAGTTTCTTCGGTGACCGTCTGTCGGGTACCATCGAGTATTTCGAGCGTGCATCCAAGGACTTGCTCTTCGCACGCAGCCTTGTTCCCTCATCAGGTTATAGCAGCATCGACGCCAACATCGGCAAGCTGAAGAACTACGGATGGGAGTTCACCCTCAACGGCACCCCTGTCCGCACCAAGGACTGGACATGGAAATTGTCCGTGAACGCCACTACCTACAAGAACAAAATTGTGGAACTGCCCAGCGATGTGATGTGGCAGAGCAGCAAGAAATGGGTGAAGGGCGGTTCGCTCTACGACTTCTGGCTCTATGAATGGGCTGGTGTAAACCCCGACAACGGTAATCCGCAGTGGTATTATTATGACGACAACGGCAATAAGCAGGTAACGGAAGACTACAACAGTTTGGACCAAGAGAAGGACAAAGTGAAGTGCGGCAGCTCTCTGCCATCGCTGAGCGGCGGTTTTTCCACCGACGTGCGCTGGAAAGGACTCACCCTTTCGGCACAGTTCTCCTATGCCTTGGGAGGCAAGCTCTACAACAGCGACTATGTGGGCATGATAGGTGTAGCTGGTGGAAACGGCAACACGCTGAGCAAGAACATGCTCAACCGCTGGACGGAAGACAATCGCTACACAGACATTCCAAAGTTGGTGTACGACAAGACAAGCTACTTCACCAGTTCCTCCTCACGCTGGTTGGTAAGCCGCAGCTATCTCCGCCTGAAGACTGTGACGCTCAACTATCAGTTGCCGCAGAACCTGGTACGCTACGCATACCTGAAAGATGTCAATGTGTTTGTACAGGCAGAGAATCTCTTCACCATCCATAGCCAGCAGGGTCTTGACCCAGAGCAACCGCTCAACGGTATGGTGCAATATCGCTACCCCGCCATGAAGACCATCTCTTTCGGCGTCAATGTTAAACTTTAACGGTAAAAGGAATATAGGATTATGAATAAGTATATCACAAAAATAGGCGTAGCGCTCACCGCCCTCGCCACCCTTACGGCCTGCGACCTCGACACCGCACCGACCACCTCTATTGATGCCGACAATGCGTTCAAGAGCACTACGTATGCCGACGACGTGCTGCGCGGCACATGGAGTTATGTGTTCAACGAAGGCATCACTGTGCAATCAGTCGGTCTTGGCGCGATTCTGCTCAACGACGATTTCATGGGCAGCGACTGTGTGAAAGCCAAAAGCTACGGCTTCTCTGATGGCTATAATCTCACGGCAGGCTATGGCCGTGCGCAGCACGTGCGTTTCTGCTGGGACATGTGCTACGACGCCATCAACAACAGCAACAATGTCATCGCCTACATAGACAACGCTTCGGGCACTCAGAGTGACAAGAACCGCATCAAGGGACAGGTATATGATGCTTGCCTCGCACTACTCGTTCGCCATCGACAAGGACCCCAACGCCGTGTGCGTGCCCATCTACACCGAACCGACCACACTTGGCACAGCCTTGAGCGGCAATCCCGCATCAAGCGTGTCGGAAGTTTACGCCCAGGCTATCAGCGACTTGAAAAAAGCAGTCGAGTTGATACCTTCAAGCTATTCGCATGGCTCGGCACAAGCCAACCAATACAAGATTGACTATACTGCAGCATTGGGCTTATTGGCACGCACCTGTCTCTATGCACGGCAATGGGAAGACGCTTACAACTACGCATCACAAGTGCTGGAGCGCAACAACTATCTGATGACCGAAACCGAGTATAAAGAGGGTTTCAACGACTACACCAACAAAGAATGGCTTTGGGCATACACGTCAACACTTGATGACAACGACGGCGCCACTGTTGGATGGTTCAAATGCAACTCACTCAACGGCTACGGAAGTCTGTGCGTAGACCCGAACTTCGCAGCCAAGTTCAGCGAGGACGACTACCGCGGCGACCTGTTCAAGCAGTGGGGCTACACCCTGCAGGGCGGACAGACCATCAGACTGATGAACGACAAGTTCAAGATGGTGGACGAGGACAACGACTTGACCAACTATGCGTTGATGCGCACGTCGGAGATATACCTCATCAAGGCGGAAGCCGCTGCCCATATCAATAAGGAAGGCGAGGCGCGCGACTTGCTGCACACCCTGCAACAGGCCCGGATGAAGAGCGGTGCGACAGCTCCTGCCATTACCGCCACAGGCGACGACCTGCTCGAAGCCATCTGGATGGAGCGCCGCAAGGAGTTGTGGGGCGAGGGCTTCTCTCTCACCGACATTATCCGCAACCAACAGAGCGTAGAACGTGAGGCGCACGATGTGGAAGGTGTGACCGTATATCCCGAGAACGACACGAGCAAAGCCCCCGTGGAACAAAATCCCGACAAACCTCTGGTCGGTGAAGGCCACTACACCACGAAACTCCCCGACGGTTCCGCTTTCACAAAGAACAGCATCTACTATCTCTACCGCATTCTCGCCAACGAGGAGTTGCAGAACAAGAACTTGTACAGCAAGTATCCGAAACTGAGCCTATACAGATAAACTGTAGCAAAAGCATCATAAAAAAGGAAGGATTCTCATGGGGATCCTTCCTTTTTTTATGATGTTTAGTGAAAGTCGTAATCCAAGACCTTCCATATTCACTATTTACTTGTTTCCAGACTGCTGCGCTTTGTACGACGATAACTGCGATAGTCATCGAGGGGAATTTCCACATCTGGCTCCACGAGCCGTCCTTCATGAGGGAGACGGAACTTCATATATTTGATGTTCAGTCCACGGTCTATCCATTGACTTTCGTAATAGGTCTGAATGGCGAGAATCTTCCGGGTTTCCTCATCAATGCCCTCCGTGTGGTAAAGGTCCTCAGTGCGGAAGAGCACGGGCAAATGATTGCCATTGACCATATAAGTGGTATAGGTAAAAAGAAAGTTGGAATCCGTCTTCAGATGAATCAGTCCACCATCGACGAGAAAACGGCGATAGCGCTCCATGAAGTAGGTGCTGGTGAGCCGTTTGCGCGGATTCTTCATCTGAGGGTCGCTGAATGTGAGCCATATTTCCTGCACCTCTCCTTCACCGAAGAAGCGGTCGATGATTTCGATGTTGGTGCGCAAGAACGCCACATTGGGCAGATTCTCCTCCAAAGCCTGTTTGGCTCCTGTGTGCATACGGGCACCTTTGATGTCCACTCCGATGAAGTTGACTTCAGGAAAGAGTTTGGCCAGTCCTACGGTATATTCACCTTTGCCACATCCAAGCTCCAAGACGATGGGATTGTCATTATGGAAATATTGTTCGCGCCACTTGCCTTTCATCTCAAACGGCACATTGTCTATCACCGAGAACGGATATTGGAATACGTTCTTGAAAGTCTCCATCTCGGCAAATTTCTGTAGTTTACCTTTGCTCATATATTGTTTTTGTCTGCAAAATTAGGCATTATTATCCAATAAAGCAAGCCTACTTCTTGTTATTATCAAGATTCCAGCGCAATCCTATCTGCAAGTTGAAGTTCCAAGGTTTGTCCTTGAACGTGTTTTCCACCGGTGAGTGATTGTTGAAATAATACTTTACACCAGGTTCCACATAGACTCCCAACTGGGGGATGATGTTGTATTGTGCCCCCACAGCGGCGTCTGCCGACCACTGAAGACGGTCTTTCTTGATATTTTGTTCCGCCCCGTCTGTAGACACTTTCGCCTTGAAGTTTTTGTCCAATTCCCCTCCGGCGGTCAAGTAGGACGAGAATCCGCCAAGACTCCACACCCGATATTCCACTTTCAACGGCACACCGATGTAGTGAAGCACCTGTTCGTCGACAATGCTTCCCGTGCTTGCCTGATGGGTGAAATCGGAGCGCAAACGGGTGTAGACCACACCTGTCGCCAAAGCCCAACGGTCGGAGAGTCGATATTTCACAGACAGTCCGAAACTGACAGGCATCTTGTGGTCGGCCTTTTCCTTGGCGTCTTCCACATAACGAGGTTGCGAGGCTGCCATCAATTTGTTGTCGGTAGCCACATCGGCTGAGAAGCTACTGGACATCACAGCCAGCACTGGAGCGGAATTGATTCCATTGGAGACATTGCCCAACATAACATTGGACGCATACAAGCCTGCACTCCATCCCGCAAAACGGGCATGACGGGAAGCGGAAGATGTTTTGAAACCCGAAGCGGTGCGAGCGTAATCGCGAGAACTGGACTTCGCCTGCATTTTCGATTTCGGCACCCGTGGCTGTGCGTTTTCAGTTTGCGCCTTCTCCACGGGAGCCTCATCTTGGGACGACAAGGCTACAGGAGCAGGTTGGGCCTCCTCCACACTACCTTCAACGGACGTCTGCCTCGTCGCCTCGCATGGCTTTCCACGCAGAATGGTCTTTGGCTCAACCTTTGCCAACAAAGCGGAGGAAGCGGTCGGCAGCGGAGCTTTTTGAGCAGAAGGTTCTGTCGGTCCGCCTTCCGCCATCCGCCTTCCGCCCTCTGACGGGACTCTGATTTCAGCAGGCAAGGTCGTGGTATCGTGAAGGAGGGAAACGCCCACTCCGACAAGCAACAGCAGACAGGCTGCCGCCGCTACCCAACGATAGAGAGGCAGCACATGCGGTTTGCGCTTTTCCACAGGCAGCGCATCCAACTTCTGTTCAATGTCTTTCCACAAATCCTCCGGCACCGACGACTGTGAATCCGCCAGTTTTTTCCGAAGTTTGTCTGTCCATATATCTTTGTTCATGTCATTGTCTTTTTAAATATTCCTTGACCATCTGAGCCAATTGTCGCTTGGCCCGTAAGAATTGTGAAGCCGATGTACTCTCCTTGATGCCTAACAGTTGGGCGATTTCCTTGTGTTTCTTGCCTTCAAAGACAAAGAGGTTGAGTATCATCCTGTAGCCTGGCGGCAGTTGCGCAATCATGTCCATCAACACGCCGGAAGGCACTTGCGCCACATCTGGCTCCTCATCCGGTATGTCCGGCACGCTTTCCGTAAAGGTGAGCTTTTGGTTCTGGCGCACATAGGCAAGTGCCTCATTGGCGACAATACGCAGCACCCAAGCCTTGAGAGAGCCTTCTCCACGATAGGTGAAAGTATCGATGCGGGTGAACACCTTGACGAAACTGTCTTGCAGCAAATCATGGGCAGCATCGGCATCTGCGACATAGCGTCTGACGACCGATGCCGCATATCCCGCATATCGCTCATACACGTCATGCATGGCCTTGCGGTTTCCCTCCCTCACTCCACGGAGGAGTTGCTCTTCTGACTCCAATTTATATTGCTGAATAGATGTTATTTATGAGTGGTGAAAGCCATTGTCACATTGCAAGTTTCATTTTTCTCCACACTTCCTGTTGCGTCCAAAATCTCGTATGCCGTGAGTCGCAAGGTCACCAGATAGTTGCCCGACATTTGGGAATAGGTGGCTTGGCTGCCCGTTTGGAATCCTGCATTGACTGGCAAAGCGACAAACTTCAAGAGGATTTGCTTTTCCTTTCCGTCTATTTGGGCTGAGGTCTGCCACACATTGTCCCGAAGGGTATAGTAAGCGGCTTTGTCCGAGGATCCCTGTAAGGTATATTCCATGGCATAGACACCGGACGGGCAGGTCACAGCATGACCGGGCAATAGCTCCGACAGCAATTGCGACATGGGGAAGTCGGTGTATGAGAATTGGAAAGGCGACACGGTCATGTGGCCGTCCGCACGCTGGCCTCCAATGTTCCATGTGCCCTTATAAGTAGTCTCCGTCATGTTCTGTGCGTCTTTTGCCAAAGATTCCTTGTCGGAATCAGAACAGGAAAAGAGCGTCACAAGCATCAGGGTGACAAGCGTGTATGCAAGTAGTCTTATTTTCATTGATTCATGTCTTTGTCCATTCATATAACTACATACGAACGAAAAACTTGCACGAAGGTACGAAGAATCTCATGAAAAACTCGTATTTTTGCAACATAGACACAAGAAAAATCATGATTATGACCACACCAAGAGAAATAAGAAACGAAAAATTGGCACACAAGTTGATTGCCAATCTGGAGCGCAGACACTTCGAGGCCTATTTTTGCAAGACTGCCGAGCAGGCTGTCGCGCAAGTGAAAAGTCTGATTCCAGAAGGCAGCAGTGTGACCTGGGGAGGATCGAAAACCATCCGTGAGACCGGCATCACCCAAGCGCTCGCCGCCGGACCTTACGAAGTCTACGACCGCGACGCCATCACCAATCCCAGTCAAAAGGAAGCCATCTACCGCAAAGCGTTCGACTGCGATTTCTATCTTTGCAGCGCCAATGCCATCAGCGAGGACGGCGTCATCGTCAACATCGACGGCAACGGCAACCGGGTGGCAGCCATCACCTGGGGACCGAAACGTGTCATCCTCGTTGCAGGACTCAACAAGGTTTGCCAAGACGTGCCCTCTGCTTTGGCAAGAGCGCGATCGACCGCCGCTCCCATCAACGCCGCCCGCTTCGACATCAACACCCCTTGCCAAAAAGATGGTGTCTGCCACAATTGCAACTCCCCCCAAAGCATCTGCAATTACATCCATTTCTTGCGCAATTCGCATCCTGCCAAACGCCACATCGTGATTCTTGTGGATGAAGATTTAGGCTATTGATGCCCCTTAAGTGGGGAAAAAGCATTAACTTTGCAATTCGATTGAACCCAAGAAAGAAGAATAAATGATAGTTTGTATAGCCGAGAAACCGAGTGTGGCAAAGGATATTGCACGCATCATCGGTGCCAACAGTTCCCACAATGGATACATGGAAGGTAACGGATACCAGGTGACCTGGACATTCGGTCACCTCTGTACGCTCAAGGAGCCAGACGACTACACCCCCATGTGGAAGCGTTGGAGCCTTGCAGCCCTGCCCATGATTCCCACCCGATTCGGCATCAAACTCATCGAAGACGAGGGTATCAAAAAGCAGTTTTCCGTCATCGAGAAACTGATGCAGAAAGCCGACGGCATCATCAACTGTGGTGACGCCGGACAGGAGGGAGAGCTTATCCAGCGCTGGGTGATGCAGAAAGCACAAGCCAAATGCCCCGTCAAGAGACTTTGGATTTCCTCCATGACCGACGAAGCCATCAAAGAGGGTTTTCATAATCTGAAAGACCAAGCTGAATATCAACCGCTCTATATGGCAGGCATGAGCCGCGCCATCGGAGACTGGATTTTGGGTATGAATGCCACACGCCTTTATACGCTGAAATATGGCCAGAACAAACAGGTGCTCAGTATCGGACGTGTGCAGACGCCCACCCTTGCCCTCATCGTGAACAGACAGAAGGAAATCGACCAGTTCAAGCCTGAACCCTACTGGGTGTTGTCGACCATCTATCGCGACACGCTCTTCACCGCCACCAAGGGAAAGTTCACCTCGAAAGAGGAGGGAGAAAAATCGTTTGCCACCATCGAGGGGAAACCTTTCACCGTGACCAGTGTGACCAAGAAAAAGGGCACCGAGGCACCGCCTCATCTGTTTGACTTGACCTCCCTCCAAGTGGAATGCAACAAGAAGTTCAGCTATTCCGCCGAGATGACCCTCAATCTGATTCAAGGATTATACGAGAAAAAACTGACCACCTACCCACGTGTCGACACCCAGTATCTGAGCGATGACATCTATCCCAAATGCCCTGTCACCCTGCGGGGACTGCGTGGGTACGAGGCGCTTACGCAGCCATTGTTGAGCAAGCCCCTCCCTAAAAGCAAGAAAGTGTTTGACACCTCCAAGGTGACCGACCACCATGCCATCATCCCAACTGGCGTTCCCGCCACAGGACTGACAGATTTGGAACGGAACGTCTATGACTTGATAGCCAAACGTTTCATTGCCGTATTCTACCCCGATTGCAAGTTCTCCACCACCACGGTATTGGGCAAAGTGGAGGACGTGGAATTCAAGGTCACCGGAAAGGAGATACTCAGTCCGGGATGGCGCACCATCTACAGCAAAGAAGAGACGGTGCAGGAAAACGACGAGAAGAAGACGGACGAGGAACGCACCCTGCCCACCTTCACCCAGGGAGAGACTGGACCCCATCAACCGACACTCACCGAAAAATACACCACCCCACCCAAATACTACACCGAAGCGACGCTGCTCCGAGCCATGGAGACGGCGGGAAAGTTTGTGGACAACGACGAACTGCGAGCCGCCCTCAAAGAGAACGGCATCGGCCGCCCGTCGTCACGTGCCGGCATCATCGAAACCTTGTTCAAGCGCCACTACATCCGACGGGAGCGCAAGAACCTGCTCGCCACTCCGACAGGCATCGAACTCATCGACACCATTCACGAGGAGCTGCTCAAGAGTTGCGAAATGACCGGTATTTGGGAGAAGAAACTGCGCGACATCGAGCACAAGAAATATGAGGCGGGAGACTTTATCAATGGTCTTAAAGAGCAAATCAACGAGATTGTGAACGATGTGCTGGCAGACAATTCCAACCGCCATGTGGCCATCACCACGGACGAAGACTTGAAAAAAAAGACACCGCGCAAACGCAACACTACGCCCAAACCCACGTCTGTCAAGAAAGCGAAACCCGTACAGGCAACCGCCAAGCCACAGACACCTGTCGCTTCCTCCTCACAAGACGAATTGGTAGGCAAGCCCTGCCCACTATGTGGCAAAGGCACTATCATCAAGGGCAAGACCGCCTACGGATGCTCCCGATGGCGGGAAGGCTGCAACTTCCGCAAACCATTCACCGAATAAACCACCGAAACAGAAGGCTTTTCCCGTCTTCATGTTTCCTTTTCCATAACGCATAAACAGCATGTCGAAGAGCCGACTTATTCTTTTCATTGCCGCCATCATGCTATTGGCATCATGCGGAGCGGACAAAAACTTGAAAAAGGGCGAGAAATTTCTCGCCCTGGGCGAGTATTATGACGCTGCCAACGAGTTCAAGCAAGCCTACGCCAAGACACCCGCCAAGGAGCGTGACAAGCGTGGACAGATAGCCACAAAGATGGCTTATGCCTATGCCCGCATCAATTCTTCGCAACGTTCCATCGCCTCTTTCCGCAACCAGATACGCTACAAGCAGGACAGCCTCAGCACCCATCTCGCCTTTGCCCGCCAATTGTTGCGCAATGGAGAATACAAGGAGGCTGCCAAAGAGTTCCAATGGGTGCTCGACTCGATGCCCGACAACGAACTTGCCAAAAACGGACTGCAATCGGCACAGATGGCTCCTGAATGGAAGAAAGAAGGATCACGCTACACGGTGAAACGCATGGACGTGTTCAATTCGCGCCGTGCCGACTATTCCCCAATG
>ERZ808270.359-NODE-359-length-27715-cov-8.679248_pt1 | contig 27715 bp, 15 predicted proteins | sample MGYA00521082_ERZ808270 | MGnify/ENA primary metagenome ERZ808270 (study PRJEB31516, sample SAMN03275594) | gut metagenome | biome: mammalia-associated habitat; material: feces | host: Papio cynocephalus | place: Kenya | collected 2012-07-27 ... | reverse complement strand
CCCTCTCCCAGTTATTCTGAAAAAGCCGTTTGTTGGTCGGGGGCGAGGGCGCCCCCTCTCCCAGTTATTCTGAAAAAGCTTTTGTTGGTCGGGGGCGAGAGCGCCCCCTCTCCCAGTTATTCTGAAAAAGCTTTTTGTTGGTCGGGGGCGAGGGCGCCCCCTCTCCCAGTTATTCTGAAAAAGCCTTTTATAGGGCGAAATAAAAAAAATAAAGCCCCGTTCCTCGCTGCTGTGCAGCGAGGAACGGGACTTTACATTTTCTTATTACATTATGGGAATTACTTCACTGCGATGCACTCCACCTCAACGAGGGCACCCTTCGGCAGCGTCTTCACGGCTACAGCGGAGCGAGCCGGGAACGGCTGTGAGAAGAACTCAGCGTACACTTCGTTCATGGCTCCGAAGTTGTCCATGTCGGAGAGGAATACGGTTGTCTTCACGACATGAGCGAGATCGGTGCCTGCCTCGCGCAGAATGTTCTGTGCGTTGGTGAGCGACTGGCGAGTCTGCTCCTTAATGCCGCCCTCAACGAAGTTGCCCGTTGCGGGGTCGATGGGTATCTGGCCCGATGCGAATACCATGCCGCCTGCCTCTATAGCCTGTGAGTAGGGACCGATGGCTGCAGGGGCGTTGTCTGTGTGAATCTGCTTGTTCATTGCTGTTTTTTTATTTTAGTTGTTCTTTTATTTTAAATTCATTATCATCCCGCAAAGCGCGGGCACTTGGCACCTCTACTAAAGCGTGTAGTCCACCAGCTTAAAGCCGCGCTTCTTCAACTCGTCCTTAATCTGCTGGATGTGCTCCTCGTTCTTCGTCTCCGCCTGGAGGCGAAGGATGCAGGAGTTAACCTTCTCGCTGTCGGCGTTGCGCTCGTGGTTGACACGCACAACGTTGGCACCAAGCTCTGCAAACACCTCACTGACACCGAGCATCTGTCCCGGCTTGTCCTCCAGCTCTATGCACATCGAGCATGTGCGGCCGCTCTTGGCAAGACCGCGATGGATGACACGGTTGAGGATAGTAACGTCGATGTTGCCGCCGCTCACCACGCACACCGTCTTCTTGCCCTTGACGGGTACCTTATTGAACATCACGGCAGCAACGCTCGCCGCTCCCGCTCCCTCTGCCACCATCTTCTCGCTCTCGATGAGCTGCAGGATGGCGGCGCAAATCTCGTCTTCGGAGACGGTCACGATCTCGTCGACATACTTCGAGCAGGTCTCGAAGGTAATCTTTCCCGGCTCCTTCACGGCGATGCCGTCGGCGATGGTGGAGACAGAAGGCAGAGCCTCCTGCTTGTGGTCGTTGATGGAGCGTACCATACTTGCTGCTCCGGCTGCCTGAACGCCATAGACTTTCACCTCCGGATTGAGCGACTTGATGGCGAAGGCGATGCCTGAAAGCAGTCCGCCGCCACCCACCGGCACCACCACTGCCTCGATGTCGGGCAACTGGTCGAGAAGCTCGAGTCCGATAGTGCCCTGTCCGGCAATGACATTCTCGTCGTCGAAGGGATGGATGAATGTGTAGCCATGTTCGTCGCGAAGGCGCAGGGCCTCCTGATAGGCGTCATCATAGACACCTGGCACGAGCTTCACCTCTGCTCCGAGACGCTTTGTCGCCTCCACCTTGCTTATGGGCGCACCCTCAGGAAGACAGATGAGCGACTTGATTCCCATTGCCGTGGCACCCAGAGCCACGCCCTGGGCATGGTTGCCGGCAGAACAGGCGATGACACCCTTTGCCTTCTCGGCATCGGAGAGCTGCGAAATCTTATAGTAGGCACCGCGTATCTTGAACGATCCTGTCTTCTGAAGACACTCTGGTTTGAGATAAACGTCACTCTCCGGATTGATCTTCGGAGCATGTACGAGAGCCGTCTTGCGTATCACCTTGCTGAGAACGTAGCGTGCTTTGTAGAAATTGTCTAAGTTCAACATTATTATATATTGTTATTATATTTGCAGAATATTTCAAAGTCTTTGCCGAGCCTGACTGTCAGGACCGAGCGAGCGACTTGCCCAACCTCAGCACCTCTGCTTCCGCTAAGCCTGAAGCCTGCACAATGGTAGGAACGGGCACGTTAAGAGAAAGCAACTTGCGGGCTATCTCCTCCGCCTTATGCTTGGCACCCTCTGCACGACCCTCTGCTCGACCCTCTGCTCGACCCTCCTGAAAGCTGTCAAACTGCAGGGTCTTCTCTACGCGCACAACATCCCAGAACTTGTCGTAAGCACGCAGTTCCTCCTCCGAAAAGGCGGAAATCTCTACTTCCTCAAGAGCCTTGCTTATCTCGGGATTCTCAAGAAGTTCGCGCGGTGCCTCCTGGATATTAGAGCTAATCTCGGTAAGAAATCTCAGCCACAACACTGCCATGCGCTTCTCCGTGATGGATTTCGGACTGAACTTAGGTAGCTCGATGAACGTGAAATGCAGTCCGTCAATGATCTTGTCACTGTACTTGTCGTGCACGATTTTATAGTCATGACGGTAGTCGGAGACATCTGGTTCAAAGATGTCGTTTACAAGATTAAGCGAATATACCGGACGCAGGTCGCTATAATGACCGCTTTTCTTTGCCTGGGTGACATAGAGCTTTGAAGCGTTGAAAAGCACGCGCTGCTTGAAAGAGGTGGTCCACTCCATCTGCATCTCAACACAAAAATGGCGACCGTGCACATCCTTGCACAGAACATCAACGATGGAGTTCTTGTGCTCATATAGCTCTGGCACAAGCTCGCTCTGAAGATACTCCACGCTCTCTATCTGCTCCTCATCTGAAAGAGGAAGAAGAGCATTGAGCAGACTCTTCAGCAAATCGGGATGCTTGCCGAATACTTTCTTGAAAGTAAGATCGGCTTTAGGGTCGAGATATTTCATTTTGCAGGGTATTTGCTGTATTTGCCTACAAAGATAGTGCAAATTGAAGAAAACGCAAAACAAAAGCGTTATAAAAACAAATGTTTCAAACACGAAAAACACGGAAATCACGGAAAGGAGCAAAGTTGTCCTAAAAATTTCCGTGGTTTCCGTGTAAGATTATCCTTAATATATATTGCCGGAGCCTACTGTTACTTCTTCAGCATCTTTTTGCCATTCTTGATGACAATGCCCTTATAGTTGTCGCCGACGCGCTGTCCGGCGATGTTGTAGGTCTTGCCGTCGGCAGTAGCGTTGACCTTGGCGCTGTTGATAGCGTCAACAACGGGCTCATACGAGCCGTCGAAGTCAAGCACGTACACCGTGCCATTTGAGCCTGTGAGCGTAGCCATGCCGTCGGCACCGACAGCCACTTCCGTGAGCACATTGTCAACATAAATCTTGGCGTTCTTCAGATTCTTGTAGAGCACGCGGATGGTCTGACCCTGGTTGTTGACGAGCGTGGCGCGTGTTGCCTCGCCGTTCTTCCATGCAATGTCGACCGTTACGTCGCCTACAGCCTTCATGCCAGTAATGTGGCCGTTCTGCCATGCAGAAGGAAGAGCAGGGAGAAGGCGGATGATGCCGGAATTGCTCTGCATGAGCATCTCTGCCATACCTGCGCAGGCTCCGAAGTTGCCGTCAATCTGGAACGGAGCGTGAGAGTCGAAGAGGTTGTAGAACACGCCTGCTCCACCGTTGCTGTGAGCGAGGGCGTTGTTGAGAATCTTGCGTGCGTGGTCGCCGTCGAGAGCGCGTGCCCAGAGGTTCATCTTCCAGCCCATCGACCAGCCCGTAGCACCGTCGCCGCGAAGCTTCATGGAGTTGATGGCAGCCTGGAAGAGGTCGGTGCCCGGCTCAATCTGAGAGAAGGGATAGAGACACATGAGATGAGACATGTGGCGGTGGCCGTTCTCACCGGCTGTGTACGTGCTGTACTTCCATTCGCGGAGAATCTTCGTGCCGGAAGCGATGGCTGATGTGCCCCATGTGCCGTAGTAGGTCTCCGTGGCAAGACCTTTGTCGAGCTTGCTGAAGCGGTCTTTCAATGTGGAAAGGTCGCTGTCTGTCACCTTGGCGTCAGAGCCAAGCACGTCGATAGCGGCGAGCGTGTTGCTGAAGAGGTCGTAGACGAGCTGCTGGGCGTGGGCAACACCGTTCTGTGATTCGGGGCCGTGCTCTGGCGACCATTCGTTCGGACACTCGTATGTGCCGTCGCTGGCGAGCTTCAGGCGATCCATCCAGAACTGCGAAGCGGAGAGCATGGCGGGGAACACCTTCTTCAGATACTCGCGGTCGAGCGTGTAGCGATAGTGCTGCCAGAGATGAGTGGCATACCATGCGTTGGCAATAACGTAGTTGTTCTTGAAGGCGCTGACGCCACCGAAGATGTTGTTCTCTGTGAAGCATGTCCAGCCGCGGTTCTGCCCCTGCTGTGCTGCCCATGTCTTCCATTCGTTGTGGTTCTCTGCCATGTTCCAGATGTAGTTGAGGAACGGCAGGTGCATCTCGCTGAGGTTAGTAGGCTCAGCCGGCCAGTAGTTCATCTGCACGTTGATGTTGGAATGGATATCGGAGTTCCATGCCACGTTGCTGATGTTGTTCCAGATGCCCTGAAGGTTGGAAGGCAGGTCTACGCCGCGTGAGGATGCAATCTCCAGATAGCGTCCGTAGGCGAAGTAGAGTTGCTCAAGCATGAGGGCATTTGCCCCGTTGCCGCTGTTGTAGGAGTCGATGAGACGGTTGGTGGTCATCTCGTTCTTCGTGCCGTCGAGGTCGAAGTCGAGGCGTGAGAAGAATTTCTGATAGTCGGCGACGTGCTCCTCGTAAAGCTCTGCCCACGTCTTGGAGGCAGCGGCGTTGACACGTGCGGAGATGGTGGAAGCCAGCTCAGATGTCTTTGAGATGTATGTTGAGGAGTAAGCATCGAAGTCGGTGCCGCCGGCGAGTATAACCATCACCTCATCGGCATTCTTCACCTCTATACCTTCTTCGTCGGTGGTCATCGTGCCGCCGATGTTGACAACCTTCATGCGCGCGTTGTAGCTCACGAGGTCGAGCTTGCCGCTGAACGTGCCCTCACCGTTGCTGTAGGTGGGGTCGGCGGAGATGGAACCGGAAGCCATTGAGAAGCGGAGGCTTATCTTTCCGCTCTTGCTTGCCGTGTAGTGGGCAATGACGCAGCGGGCGGGGTTGGAGGCTATATACTCACGCGTGTATTCTACGCCGGATGCCGACTTGAACATTGTTTTGCCCGTGGCTGTCGTGAGATCGAGCAGGCGCACATAGCCTGTGGCTGCCTTTTCAGTAGTGAGGCCAAACTCGCCGCTGAGATCCTTGGCATAGACAGAACCGAAGTTCTCGTACTTGCCGTAGCCCGTGCCGCCCTGTGAGGAGCGGGCGTTGGTGCCGGTCCAGAGGGTCTTTTCGTTGAACTGTATCTCGTCCTTGTAGACGCCGCCGAAGAGGCTTGCGCCAAACTGTCCGTCGCCGATAGGCAATGCGTACTCCATCCAATTGGAGTAGCCCTGACCGCCCTGATAGAGCTGGGCTGTCGTGGCAGGCTCGTCATACCAGAGCGTGAGCTTGTGCTCAGGAGTGAACACGAGGCTGCCGACCGTCTTGTAGTCGGCTGCGCCGAGGTCGGTGTCGGGATCAACGAAGGTGATGACGTTGTTGGTGTCGTTGGTTTTCCAGAAGCCAACGGTGTTGCCTGTGCCTGGGGCACCCCAAAGATTGACTACATTGTTGCCCGACTTCGAGTTGGCTACTATCTCCCAGCCGGAGCCGTTGGTAGTGTTGGGGGCTGCCTGTAGCTTGAAGCCGCCCGACTGCTGTGTGGCACTTTTTATGAGCGGGTTGGGATTGGTGCCGCCCTCCGTGGTACTGACGGATGTGTTGCCGATGGCAATGTAGTCGCCTGCACGGTTCTGCAGTTGGAAGTTGTTCTGTGTGCCGACAAGTTTCCACTGCTGCGTCTCAAGGCTTGAGGCGTCGTAGAGACGTATGCAGTTGTCGCTGCCTACACTCATCACCTTGCCGTTGACAAGGAACTTCACATAATAATACGTTCCGTCACCCGTTGTGGAGGAGAATGTCGGCAACTTTGCGGAAGCCTTTCTCGGACCATTAGTTGCAACAGAAGCACTCATGCATTGCAGACCCATTGCTATACAGGCCATCAACGCGATAAAAAATCGTGAGATTTTCTTCATTATAGATTGTTTTTTAAGTTGTGATGTTTCAGTTGTTTAGAACTATGTAATAGTTGGATGCTATAATATTTTGCAAAGTTAACATAAATTATTCACAAACAAAATCATAAGACAATGTTTTTTCTCCGCTCACTATTGCTAACCGCACATGAATAGCAATATTATAAAGCGCACTATTGGGCAAAACAAGTTGTTTTTTTACAATGCAGATGAACTGTAGATCCGCTCGTAGTTCTCCTGCATCAGCCTTATGGAGAAGCGCGCCATGACGAAGGCATGTGCCTCTGCCGCGAGAGAAGCGCGAGAAACAGAAGGAAGGACGTGGCGGAAGATATGGAGGTAAGCCTCAACGCTGTTGTCTTCAACGAAGAGGGGCCAGCTGGCAGGCAGCGTGTCGCAAAGCCCCTGACAGCGGTTGGCGACGACTGGCAGGCCGCACATGCTCGCCTCCACCGACATCAAGCCCAACCCCTCAAACTCCGACGGCATGAAAAGCGCGTCGAAGGAGGCGAGGAACGATGGCAGCGAATAGATGGGTGGAACGATGGAGCAATTGGAAAGACCATGGAGGCTCTTGCTCATCTCTTCGCGCAGAGGTCCGTCGCCGGCAATGGTGAAATGGTAGCGGCTGTCGGCAGCAAGTTCACTCACCACCTGGCAGAGCACGTCGACTCCCTTTTGCCTGTCGAAGCGTCCGGCAAACAGTATGTTGCGCTTGCCGCTGACGAGCGCGGGATAGGGCGTCTGCTCCACTTCCGCCACGCCGTTGCTCACTATGGGGGGCGTGACGCCGAAGCGATTGGCATAGGCTTCCGCCACTGAAGGCGAGATGGCGACATTGGCGTGGAGACGCTGGAAGAACGGCTCCACGCGGCGGGCGAGCCAAGGCAGTCCGGTCCAGAGGCGCGTGTTGTGGACGGTGCGCACGACGCGCACTCCCCTTAGCAGGCGCGGAAAAAGGCAGGCGAAGGCGTAGAGACACATGTCGGGAGTCTCGGTGTGGACATGAATGACATCAGGACGCCAACGGAGCATCAACCACAACATACGCAACGGAAAGAGAAGGGCTGCAAAGCGCTCCACAAGGAAGTGGAACTGTACATCGGGCACAAGCGAGCGATGACACCTAACGCCCGACGAGCGAAGCTCGGCAATGAACTTCGTCGTGTAAGAAGAGCTGCCACGCAGTATCTCCACTACATGATAGTCGATTCCGGGTGTCGGCGAAGCAGCAATGTTGGCGGCGACACGTTCGGCGCCGCCAAGGTCGAAATGGGTTATGAAATGGAATACTTTCATTTATTTCTTATGCGAGGGTAAGATGGGTGAATGTTAAGTGTTAAGTTGTCAGATAAGGTACTCGGCGATGATTGTGGTGTTGTAAGCCCATAGCCATACTGCAAGGGCTGACACAAGATAGCGCAGCGCGGAGGAACGTGTGCGGAGAAGCAGGTAGCCGATGGCGATGGGGATGATGAATGTCCAATGAGCTGTCATGATGTACACCTCGTTGATGCCGAAGCCGAAGCCGAGGTGCATCAGCATGTCGAAGGCAAACCACGAGAGGACGAGAAGGAAGAATTTTTCCTTCCGCGCCGTCCATGCACCGACGGCGAGAAGAAGCACAAGAATAGCCTCAACGACATCGTTGACCACGGAACGGTAGGCGACGAAGACGGGACGCGTCTGCTGCACGTCCTCAAAGAGATGGTCGCGATGGAGCTGGAGCGACTCGCCGAAGAGATTGTCCTTGACGGTCTGCCAACGGTTGGTGGTCATGTCGCTCCATTCAAGCAAGGGCACTTTCTCCGTCAACGCCTTGCCGTTCTGCTGACGCACGAAGGCGTCGTGCGCCTTCAGACGCTCGATGCGCGCGGGGTCTTTCTTCGCCACTGCCTTCTCGATGCGCTTTATCGACTGCTCCTGGGGGGCGATGATGGCGCGCTGTTGCCAGAGGCAAAGCAGAGCAAGAAGCAGCGTGGGCACTACGAACGAGGCGATACTGCGCCAGCGAAAGACCTTGCGGCCTGACGCGAACCACGCGGCTATTGCCACCTTGACGCCGTTCGTAAGCGTCATGCCTGCCGTGAGGAAGAAGAGACATGCCTGCTGCCACAGTGTGAAAGGCTGCCCTGCCTTCAAGCGTCGCCCTGCCATAAGAAGCGTAAGGAGCAGGAGGGGAAGGGAGAGGGCGAAATGGTCGGGCACCATCGTCGCCACCATTACATGGGCGAAGCCATAGAAGAGCGCCGTGAGTATGCCGGCGTCGAGCAAAGACATGCCGACAACATCCCGCAGAAGGCGGTGCATCAGCACCGTACCCCACACGTCGCACACAACAAGCAATGCCGCCATGAGAAAGACGGCGAAATTGAACTCCATTGGAGGCATCAGCCAATGGTTGACCCAATAGAGCGGCAAGAGCAACGCGACGAAGAGCGGATGGCGCAGCACGTTCCAGTGGAGGCGCATACACGAGATAAAGATGAGGGAGAACACGTCGTAGCCCGACATGTTCAGATGATTGTAGAACACCGACCAGAAGCCGACGTGTGCCCCACGCGTGAATGAGTCGTAATGATTGTAGATGAGCAGCCCGTTGAGCGCGGCGAAAACGATTGTCGCCAAAAGCACAACGGGGCGCTCCTCCTTGCGAAGTACTGACATATTGCGTTTTATTTGCAAAGTTACAGTTTATTTGCAAAAGTAAAGGCAAACAAAACGCAAAACAAAAAGAAAAATCATACAGCCGGGAATGTAGACTACGGAGAAACCCGGCAAAAAGGCATTAAAGCATTTCCGAGTCGTCAGCCCAATCTTCCGTGTCGACGGAAGGAGCGTCTGGCGTCTCGCCGCTACCGGCAAGCAAACCAATGCTTTCCTCCATTGCCACGACTGCAATGGAGGGGGCAATGTAGGGCTTGCGCGCCAAGAGGGACGCACACGATGCTGTTATCCCATTATTCATTGTATTATACATTATATTATATGTGTTGTTTAATCTTATTGTATGTATTGTTTATCGCTTCACAAAAACCTTGACACCATTCACAATGTACATATTCCCCGGGCGCATCTCGTCGACCCGGCGGCCCTGCAAGTCGTAGACACCGGAACGAGCGGCGCCGTCATGCACGCCGTCGGAGAGGATGCGGTCGATAGCTGTGGGTCCATCGGAAGGCGTCGAGAAATCTATCCTTGGAACGTTGAGCTTGCTCTGCACGTCTGCTGCCGGCAACTCAAGGAAGCATCGGTAAGGAGTGGTGTGGACGGGAACGGAGGGACGCACACGATAGAACGCCACCTTGCCGTTCTTTTTTTGATAGACATACTGACGGCTTAGAGTCTCGTCGTAGCTGTCTGGATCGCCGAAGATTGGGAATCGGCCGTTGCAGCCGACGAGCAGATTGCCCTCTTCCGACACGGTCACGGGTGCCATGCTGACACGACCGCTCGACTTTGGCAGGGTTATCGTAGTGCCGCCGTCGCGGAAGAGCAACACCGGAGTGTTGGCTTCGAGCGTCGTCTTTCCGTAAGCCTCAAGCACCAGCACCACTCCATTCGCGTCTTTCTCCACTGACGTTACTCTATATGGACGCGCCTTGTAGTTGCGATCGTCGTCGAGAAGGTTGATGGCGACCGGATAGCACAGAGTGCCCATGCCAGTCGTTGAGTTTATGGTGTAAGAGCTTTCCGTAAGCGTCTTTGTCTGCACGATGAAATGCTGTACTGATTCAGCCGCCAAAGCTGCCACCATTTCCTTGCTTGACGAATAGACGTTGCCCGCGGGGGAGAACATTGTTCCGTTGTCCACATCCTGAAGCCGGGCGTCGGCATCAGCAAGATCCGGCAATGGCAACTGCACACCAGGCGTAACCGTCAAGGAAGCGGGCAGCAACAGCATCTGCGGACAAGGGGTGTCAGCGAAGATTTTCTCTACAGTTATGTCGGCTTTTGAGTCGCCAACCTTAGAGAAGTCTATGCCGTTTATCACAAGGAATTGCAAATTGGACATTCCTGCAAACATTCCTTTCAAGGTGACAGGCTTCACTGTGTCGTACAGCCTCACCACGGTAATGCTCGATGCGGCATCATGCCATGGCGCAGTGGCGCCCCAATCGGCAAGCTCGCCTTCAGAAGCACCGTCAAGCGGACGTATGGTCAGCGTCTCGTGGGAAACGCTCCACTCACAAGTGCCGCACGTGCCACTCATCTCCACAGCATCTGCTGCCAACGCACCAATGGCGAAAACATTGAAGAGCAAGAAGAAGAAAGTAAAAAATTTTCTCATCTAAAAAAGTTATATTAACAATTAAAAATTTATTTGACTTAATGAAAAAGACATGAGGCCAGACCTTCTTCTCAGCCCGGCCTCATGTTACTATTGCCTTACTTATCGTCTAACCACGGTTGTCTTCCTGTGGTTCTTGATGTAAACACCAGTTTGTGAAGGCTTGTCATTATGACGGACACCTGACGTAGAGTACCAGTTGCCCTTGCTGTCAGAGTCGGCACCGATAGCGTTGATGCCGTCAGTGCCTACACGCAACTTGATGGTCTGGCAAGGCGTCAAGGCATCGTACTCCTTCGTGCCCATGAGCGGCAACTCCTCAAGAGTCTGCTTGTCCCACAGGCGGAACGTGAAGCGCTCGCCCTGCTCGCCATAAATGGCCATCTCGGCATCCTTGCCTGCCTCGCCTGCACACACTCCGCGACACTCGCCACTCTCTGAGAAGGCGGCAAGCTCATAGTCGTGGGCAAAGACAGAAGCATCAGCATCGAGAACAGTGCATGAAAGATATGTGTAGTCCTCGTAAGCCGACGGAACCACGTCGAGCGAGAAGTGCTTTGCCGATACCGCACGAAGCTCGCGCGGAGCTTTCAGCGAGCCAACGACTGCGTTCTCCGCATAGGAGTCCTGACCGCGGACGGCAGTGACGGCGCCCGTCTCCGGGTCGCTCATACGATAGCGGATGCTGCTGCCGGCATGGTCGCCGGAAACGGTGAGATAAGCCACGCCCGTGGAGTCAACCGTTGTCCATCCGCGACACTCACCGTCAACGAAAGCGCCAAGCTGGCAACCCTTTGCCTCCTCGCCGTCGAGTGTGAGCTTAGCGAGCACAGAAGCATTGGCTGCATAGCGATGGAAGTCGCAACCGAAGCGTTTAACGCCACTGACAACCGCACGAGGAGCAGCGGCACGCAAGACGTCAGCTCCTACCGACAACTTGGAAGGATAGTGCCAAGAGAGATTCTCTTTGCCGTGATAGCCGTAGATATAGCCATTGCCAGGAGTGAGATACTTAAGCGTGCCCACCCATACACGGCCATTGTAGATAGCGTATTCGCTTTGGCTCTTGACGATATCGTTCTCCACAGGCTGGAAGTCGGCAAACGCCTCATTGAGCGTCATCATCGCTCCGACCGGATATCCAATCCACGTCCACGTCTGTTCCACATCGGGATTGTACGGGAAATCCACCTCGTATTCAGACGGGGAGGCGATGACACCCTCGATGTCAAGTTCTCCATTGTCTGAAGCATAGACATGATAGCTCTCGTTGAGGTCAACGGTCGTGATTGGACGCTGTTCCTCGTCGGTGACATAGCGGCGCTTGACGTCGGTCACTATGCCCTTGCCCTTGCCAAACAGTTCCTTGAAGTTCTGCTCTTCCGGTTTTACCCAAAGCGAAACCCAGTTCCAACCTTTTATAAGATTGAACACCTGATGAGTGACGTTGTCGGTCTTGAACACACAAGGATAGCTGAACGAGCCAAGCACCTTCTTGTCGACAAACTGCAACTTGTTGACCTCACCCAAGGAGCGCTCCGTGAACTTCACGTTGCTGTAGGTGAGTCCGGTGGCAGCCTCCCACACCTTAAACGTCAGGCTGTTGTCGCCCTTCGGCATGTTGCCAACAACGTTAAGATGTACGAAGTAGGCGTCCATGTTGCTGTCGTATTCCGGCATACCAATGCCGTGGCATTTGCCCTTGCTGTCGAAAGCAGCAACCATGGAGTTCTCGTCCGAGCACCACGTGTCGCCAAGTTTGATGCGTCCCATGATAGCCATCCATTGGTCGGACTCAACGTCCACACTCCAGTTTGGCTTGTTGCCCGTCACATTGAGCGTCACGGACATTGGTGTCTGCATTCCCTCCGAATCGGAGATATACAGCATATCCTGATAGGTGCCTATGCCATAGGCAGCATCAGTGGTGAGGGTTACAGTCGCGGAACTGTAGGGTTGCAGCAAGCCTTCCGTAGAAGAAGCTTTCAGCCATGCAGGCAGGTTGCCTATTTGCCATGTCTGGTTGGAAGCAGAGATATTTGTTATAGTGAGTTTGGTGTCTGCCGTCTCACCAATCTGCTGCGTCAAGACCTCTTCATCAATGTAGGCATTGAGCGACTTTTGGCTGACGTAGACGCTCCATGTCTCTGGCTGCGCCATGCGGTTGCCGTGCTCGTCCATAATGTCGCGCACCGTGAAGTTGACGATGCAGTTCTCAATACGTGACTTCGAGAGAGCGGAAGGGAATGACATCACTATTTTGTTGCGGTCGGTTTCCGATACAACCCAATCGATGTCAAGCCGGCTCTCAAACCCAGCCGCCTTTAATCTTGCTCCTTTGTCGGTCGTTGCCTTCTCGGCAAGCATCTCCATATCGGCAGTGTCCCCATAACCCACCGCAGTAGGATCGGCGGCAGGCTTGAAGCCCGTGTTGGCATTTGCAGCTGCGCGGTCGGAGAGCGTTGGAGTGGTTTTCTCCTGATTTGCCACGAGATCGGTACGTTCAAACGGGTAGTAAGCCACAAGTCCCGGCTCATTGCCGCGTAGTCGCTCGGCAATGCCGTTCTTCACGTTGGCAAGAGTTTTGTGGGCATCCCAGAGGCGCACCTCGTCGATGTCACCTTCGAAATACTGCGACACGGTAGCCGCGCTTTCCGCCTTCGGCTTGTAGACCAAGGCGCCGAGAGCCATCTGCGAGTTGTAGAACGCGCCGAGGTCGGTACCGACAATCAGTTCGTTGTTACTGATGTCAACGGTGTCGACAAGCAGCGTAGCGTAACCATCACGGTTGACGCAGAAGGCAAGGTGGTGCCATTGGTTGTCGTTGTAGTTCTTGCCCATCGGCTCATAGGTCTTGCCCGAAGCCGTGAGCACCAAGCTGCCGTTTGTATCAAGCGAGAGTGCCATGTGGCGCGAGAGTGCCAGCGAGTCTTCAGGAGATTCGGCTGCGCCCCATCCGTTGCTGAAGATCGTTGCGATACCATCCTGCTTCTTGGCAGCCGAACGGAACATCATCTCAAGCACATAGTCGTCGGTAGCTCCGATGGGACATCCCGACGTGTTGACAAGCACATACTGCGACTTGCCGTCGGTGTGCAGTGCATAGTTCTTGACTGGAATGTACCAGTTGTCGGTGCCCATGAGCGACAGATTGCGCGAGTGGACCTTCTCCTTTGCCACCTTGCCGTAGCCCTCATCCATAGGCCAGTAGGCGAAGATGCCACGGAGATTGGCTGTGTGCTTGTTGCTCTTGTCCTTGAGAGCGTCCTCGAAGGATTTCATCTTGTCGTAGACCACGAAGCCCTCCATGTCGGCATAACATTCGTCGCCGCTCTTCGAACCGCCCACATAGAGCGGCACGTTGCAGTCGGCATTATTGGCGAGTCCTTTCACCGGCATATTGATGAAGGAACTCTGCGCCTCGTTGCCTGTGCCGCTGACGTTGTAGACGCGCAGCGTGCGCTTGTCCTTGTTGAACGAAACGATAGCGTACATCCAATCTTGTTCCGCCTTGCCGTCAACACCGATTGCCTTACGCTGGCTCGTCACGAAGTCGGAGCCAAACTGGGCGCTGAGCGTAGCGTCGGCGTTGTAGAATATCTTCACGGGCAGAGAGTCGGCGACGCTGGGATTGAGCGTCTGGCTGAACAGACAACTCTTCTTTCCAGTTTGCGGCTTGTACCAGAATGCCACAGTGGCATCGTTGCCGAAGATATTTACGCGGCTCTGCGTGTGAGCAGGCGTGTTGCCGTCGAAATGCAAGCCCGTGCGATGGGTTACCTCGGCATCGTTGAGCTCTGCCGTAACGTAGAAGTTGTCGTCGTTGACGGCAGTGAGGTCAATAGCCTTGTTGAACGTGACGCTCAACTCGCTGCCACGCGTGAAGTAGCCAGTCGACGGACTCGGTGCACCAAGCACTACGGGAGCTTTCGTATCCTTGACGATTGTTATGGGTTCGGTGTCGTCCGTCAGTTCCTCAGACGGACTGAGGATGCTGAAGCTCTCCGCGCGCACCTGATAGGTTCCCTCGGCAAGCGAGGAGAAGTCGATGGAGCAGGTGTCCTCGGCGTTGAGCTGTCGCCATCCGTCAGGCAGGTCGCCACGGAAGTCGGTCCAGCGCTTCTTGTCGTTGAGAAGTATGCGCTGCGTATGCCACGTCGACTCACCGGCGAGTTTGTACTGCATACGCACTCCCGTGAATCCATAGTAGTCGGCAGAGTAGCCACCGAGCTTGAAGAGCATCTTCTGCGACTTGCTATCGCCGTTGATGACGAAGCCACTGTTGCTCTTCATTGTCATCTTCGGAGCCTGTGGCGTGAAGTGGATGCTGATGGTGTCGATATTTGCATCTGTGAAATTGGAAAGAAGAAGTCTGAACACCAGATTGTCGTAGTCGGTGACGTCGAGGCGCGACTGCTTGAAAGTAATCGTGCGCTCAACCTTCTTTCCTGGAGGCAACACTATATTCCAACCGCTCGACAGCGGCTGTCCGTCGAGGCGGACATCAAGTCCACGGGTGTCACCAGAAGAGATGCACTTAAGAGTGTATGCATAGTTGATAGAAGAGGACGTGCACGTGGAGTTGTTGGCAAGCGTTAGCTTTACAGAGGCTGTCGTGCCGCTTGGCACGTTGAGCAGTTCACGCTTCTCAAACTTCAAGTAGGGCAAGTCCATGCTCATAGTGCCATTGTCGAGTGGCACATGCTGTCCATTCTCAGTATAGTACAGTGACATCTGCTGCTTCTCGTAAGGAACGCGGCTTTGTCCTGCCACGGTACGGAAGAGGAACGGGCCTGGCATGAACATTGTCTTCACGTTGTTTGTCTTCTGATCGACAACCTTTCCCGGCATGTAGACGTCCACGGAGAAATGGTCGTCGAGGTTATTGTCGGAAAGCGTGTAGCCAAACGTATTGCTCTGAGTCTCCGTGTCGGTGCCCACGCGCTTGACGCTTCCTCCGATTGTGGTCTTCGACTTTGTGAGAGTTTTTACATATTCAAAACCTGAAACTTTTAATTTCATGTCGAATGAATGGGCTACAGAAATGTCCGTTCCGGTGGTCTGCACTCCCGTTGTGCTCTCAGTCGCCGTGAAGTTTCTCGACAACTGTGTGCCCGCGTCGAACGAGAAGTTGTCGATGAAGCCGTAGTCGATGTTGGTGAACGAAGAATGGAATGTTTTCCGTTCTTTGTTCTTGAACATTTCGTACTTGTACTTCTCCACTCCGCTTATGATTGCCTGCCACTGTCCTATGGTAGAGTTGAAGCTCGTCACCATGTCCTCAACACTCTCGGTATCGTCCGTAGATGCCGGTTCGATGGTAACGAAGTCATTCTCATCCCAATATTCCTTCTTCTCCACCGACTTGAGGGCGAAAGCGAGGAACTTTCCCTTTGCCGGCTGCACGGAGGAAGGATTGGGAAGCTTGTCTACAAAGGTGGTGAGCGCGTTGCGGTTCTTCATAAGATCGGGAATTTGGATGTTCACAATCTCATTCTGCGATAGACGGAACGACGTGCTGTCCTTCTCGTACTTGCCGACACCGACCCATTTCTCAAGCTGATACTTTCGCCCAGATTCAGATGTCACGGCGAACTTGCCAGAAGCCGACGGGGATTCCTTGAGCATCACATATTCGGACGGGCAGAAAACCCAGTTGGTGTTTCTTCCTATGTAGACGTCACCCATGGCACCGACATGAATATCGTCAGAGCCCGTGGCTATGCGTTCTTTCAAGACATACGATTTGGTAAAGTCGTGCGACCACCCTTCAGTAACCTTTGCCGTTGGCAATATATCATGAGTTCTGCTCTCTTCTACCTGAATTGTTTTCGTAGCATTCGCAGGACCCACGTGATATGTGGAAGTCTCTGTTCCAGCCGCTATTGTCACTCCAGTCTCACTTGTAACTGTTGCCGACTCCGAGATATTCAGCTTAGCCGTCATCGTTGTGCCCGTCTCCATAAAGGCAGAACTTGTTGATCCTGGAGGGTCGAAAAGTACGCCTATAAGTTTTTTCGGAGCAGACGTTACGAAGTTGCTTCCGCCACGTTCTATGGCTCCCATGACATAACCCGTGAAGTTATTGCTGTAGCTGACGCCATTGACAACATAGCTGACGGTCATTGGCAGAGAGAAGTCGCCGGAAGTCGGGTTTGGCACTCCTGCCGTGAAAGCATAATCAACCGTTCCCGCAGCCGTCGCCACCTTCACCGTGTCGACAAACGCCGAGTCGAGGGTGTAGTCGCCAGTGGAGAGAGTGCGCAGATACTTGTTCGACCAACGGTTGTAGACCGTGATGGCAGCTCCGCGCACCGGCACATCCGTTGTCTCATGCGAGTCGCGGTTGTAGTAGTGCTCGAAGATATTGATGCGCATGCGATAGTCGTTGCCCGTCCTGAACACGGGCATACCCATAGCGTAAGACGCCGCCGAGCCATCATGAGGCACGCCCTTCTTCCAAAGGAGAATGGAGTCGTTGACGGCAGTTTTCGTCTGGTCGTCGACATACTGCACCATAGCGTACTTCGCGCCAAGCATACGCTCATCGCCTTCGTCAGCGTCGAGATTGGTGAGCGTCATCTGCGGATTGTTGTAGAGAGTGTACTTCTGTTTGGCATTGTACTTGAAGGTCTTGTACGAGTCGACTTTCGTCGGGTCGTGTATGCCTACAGAGTCAAGCCATAGAGTGTCGGCATTCTCGTTGACGGGATCGAGGTTGAACGTGTTGACATACTTACTCATGTCGGGGAAGTCGCTCACGCCGTCGCTGACTGCCACGACACTCTTCACCTCCCATCGTATAGGCGGGAGCAGAGCAGTGAACTCGCCCGTCTTGGCATCGGTGGTGATCGTCACTGCCGTGCCCTTCTTCGGAAAGACGAGGCGTGAGGAAATGGTGGCAATGGTGTCAACTGGAGTAATGTCGAAGTCGCCGTTGTTCACCATGTATGTTTTTGGAAGACTCGGAGCCACGGTCAGCATCGTCTGTCCGATGTTGGCAGAGCTTTTCCCGAAGCCTATCGGTTTCGATTCCTCATCCTTTCCGCCAGCCACACGTCCGACAACACGCACGAAAGTGGAGTCGTAGAAGGTGACAGCGGCTGTATAGTCAGCCTGAAAGTCAATGTAGCCATCGCGGTCGGCAAGCGAACGCACGACACATTCCCCTTGCTCTCCTACACTGGTGATAGAAGCAGGATAGCCTTTGTTGACCAGCGTGTGCTTGGATGCTGAGAGAGAGAGGCGATGGCGACCGATAGGCACATTCACCACGGCTTTGCCGTCAGCGTCAGTCATTATAGGTTGGTTGTCATTACCGTTCTGTATGACACCATCAACAAGCACGCCGAGACCCTCTGCCGGCAAATTGCCATATACATAATAAGCCTGTACCGGCACGCGGAACGAGCTTTGGTCGGAGAAGTCAACGCCTGTGTGAGCGAGACTCTGCGCTGACACATAACGGCGCGTGCTGGAGGGTTTGAACTCGTGTGTTCCGAAGACGGGCACAACCTGATAGTTGGTGCCTTCACCCATGTAAGGCACGCCGGCTATCTGGTACTCTCCGTTCTTGTCCGTCACGCCTCGGTAGCACAGATTGTCGGCAGACGGCACCACATTGCTGACGAGAGCCGGAGAGTCTACCTTAGGCAGACGCGAGTTGCGATTGTTCCAAAGTCCGTCGGGATGGCTACTGTCGAAAGCGAATTCAGCCACGCCGGCGTCGAAAGTGTAGTACGCTTCAAGCGACAATTCGTTGCCCGTGAGATAGCGGTTGTAAGTGTTGGCAATCTCCTTGTTGGAGAGCTGTCGGCTCCAAAGGCGAACCTCATCGAGATAACCCGTGAAGGGAATATCCTTGTCGGTGGCTTGTCCGAAGACAAGCGTTCCGTCCGCTACGCGGCGCACGGTGTCGGCAGGCATGTTGTCGGCGAGCCATTTCGCGGCGGCACTGTCGTCAACGGGATTGCTCCACACTGCCTCGTCCTCGCCTTGGTTTGCCTGCTTGGTGTAGCCGATGTAGAGTTTCTTCGCCTTTGCATCGTGGCGCAGCATGACGAAGTTGAAATCCTTCACAAGCGGCAGAGTAGCGCGCACGGAGCCAACTGAGAGGTCGCGGTTCTGTATGTTAAGGGCCCATTTCCCAGGAAGGGTAGCCACACGCGAGAGCTCGGCATTGCCGTTAGGACGCAGCAGGAAGCTGAGCGTCCAGTCACCCTGCCAGAACTTGTCGCCGAGTCCGGGCGCAAGCGGCAGGCAGTCGGTTGAGCTGCCGAACGACATGGAGTAGACGTCCGACTTATTTTGCAGCGAATTCTCGTCTGCCATCAGCTTCACGTCTACACCCTCAACGGCTGTAGAACCCGTGCCGTAGGTTATAGAACCCATAATGGTGCCGCGGCTGGCGGCATAACCTATGTCAGACGCCGTGGCGTAAACAGAAGTCTGGAAAGAGCCGTCGCACGAGGGATAGGCACGCAGACGGTAGATGTAGACATATCCCGGAAGGGTGTTGTCGGTGTAGACGTTGGTCTTCGTGGCGTTGTCGACGGTGTAGACGGTTTTCCATCCGTCGTCGCCCATCACTGCCTCGTCATAGTTGATGCCGTTCGTGTACTGCATTCGCGAGAGCTCATAGCGCACGGTGGCGTTCGACTTGTTGCCGGACGTTTTCCATTCCATCTTTATCTTGTCGGTGCTCTCTCCCTTTGTTGCTGTAAACTGCGATATGCTAATCTCGTTGCTGTCGATGAACTCCACTTTGTTTGTCAGGAACTTCTTGCCGACGTAGTTTTTGTCGGTAAATCCGTCGCACACAACCTGGTAAATCCATTTCGAGCAAGGCACGCTTTTTTCATCGTCAACGCAATCCACACGGATAAAGTCACTATTCGATGACTCTGCGCTATGGAATTCGGAAACGCCCAGCAACTTGCCTTCCGTCACTACTTCGTTTGCATCGTCTGTAGATGATTTTCCCGGAGCCATCACAAGCTTGTAGAAAGACAGCTTGCAGCCGTCGAGCATACTTGCGTTTGGCATCTCCACAGACAGCTTAACCTTACCGAGCGAGCCACTCTGCTTGAGGGGCACAGTGCCGTCCCAAATCGCTGTAGTTTCCCATTTCAACGAATCGGTATTGTCACTTTCGTCGAACTTGAGGTCGGGACATACAAAAACTATCTTATAAGAATTGAGTTTCCCTACCAATGGCTTGGTGTCAGTCCACTCGGTAGCAGTACACGGAATGGAGTCCACCCGCACCCCGTTACGGTAAACGAGATAGCTTCCACCCTTCTTGCTCCAGTACTGCTCCATTTCATAGCTTTGCTTGCAAGTCCATTTCAACTTAGTATGCATACGCGAGGTGTTGAAGGTGGTGTCTTGCCATACGAATTGGGGCCGTGTTAGCCAGCGGAGGTTTATCTTGCCGTCGTCTTGCGGAACGCCCTTGAACGTCCATTTGCCAATACGTTCCTTCGAGCTCATTTTTTCGGTCTCGTCGGCATACACCCATCGTTCACTGGAGGAAAGTACCTTATAGGTCATGGGGCGATAGCGCTCCATGTAGGCATAGCCGCCATAGAGTCCGTTGCTGATGTTGCCTCCGTAGACAGAAGCAATGCTGTCAACTCCGCTGAAGCGCACCACCATGCCCGAGTCCCCGGCACAAGGTATCATATACTTGCCATCGGTGCCGAATTTTCCGGATATCTTGTTGGCTTGATAAGCGGAGGCAACATTAGGCATACCTTCTTTAGCAGTAGTGATCATGTGAAAAGAAGAGTGCGTCAACAGCATGTTGTGCGAGGGGTAGTCGGTGCCGAAGGCGAAATTGTAAACGCGCCAAATGTATCTGCTATCATTGCTCAAGATTGGATCATAATCGATGTAGCAGTTTGTGGCTTCCACGTCGTCTCCGTCGAAGTGTCCGACGAATGCACCGTATTGCTTACGAGTCTGTCCTGGATAAGAACAGATAGCAGCAGATTTGTTAAAACGCAGGATGCCTCCCGACTCCGCATAGCCGATGTAGCCGCTGCGGTAGTTGGAGGGATCGTCGTTGATGAAATAGCCGTTGCCCTCTATCTTCGACACGCAGTTTTCAAAGCTGATTCTCGTGCCGGAGCTGCCCTCGGTATGGCCGATATATCCGCCGACGTTCACCTTGGTGTTGTAGCCGGTGTATACATCGGAATAGCAGTTGGTGAACGACACTTTCGAGGGTTTCTCAACGTAGCCCACGAAGCCGCCGGCGTTTACCCAACGGGCTGATGAAATTTGACACGAGCGCATCTTCACGTTCTTGAACGTCACAGTGGAGTGGTCGTCAATGTAGCCTATGACGATACCCACATGCTTCGCACCTTGTGCGTAGCATTTCTCGAACGTAACGTTCTCGATGGTGATGTTGGAGTAGTCCTCGGTGTAGCCTGCAAAGCCGCTGTAGTCTTTCTCCTCATGATAGGAGTAGAGGCCCTTGATGGTGTGTCCCTGGCCGTCGATTGAACCCTGCCAGTTTTCCATCGGTCGCCACCAATACTGACTCATGTCAATATCGGCAGTTAGAACAAGCTTGCATTTGAGCCATTCCTTCTGACCATCGCGCACGGCATACGCCACATAGGCGAGATTGCCACTGTTAGCAATGATGCGATTGCCCATCATGTCCTTCGAGGGTTCAAGCCCTCGATGTTCATCCCAATACCCTGACCGGCCGTCTAAATTGCCCGCGCCAATCTCCAAGCAACAGAGCATAAGGATGAGGAACAAAACAAGTTTTCTCATACTTTTCGATTTTTGTTATGTAATTAATATTTTCTACGGAAGAATTGTATAATCTACGACACGTTTAAAAAAAACGTAAATAAATCAAATAAGTGGAACAAAAAGAAAAATTCTAATTTCCCAATATGCAAAATTAGAGATTTTTTATTTAACAATAAATAAGATTTTACTTATATTTCAAGTCAATAAAGAAAAAACGTATTTCCACACGTGCCATTAGCATATTAAAATATGTATATCGTTTGTATACCAATATTTTTGGGAATATTCTGCAAAAAACACTAATTTTGCAATGCAAATCCAAATCTTAGAAATAGAAAATGAGCGCTAAAACCATATCCACCAGCCAACCGCAATGGCTACATTTCTCATTTCTCACGCTAATCGTGATGACATTGTGTGCCTCTCTCGTCACGGGATGCCGACACGACAGCAAACGCCCACAAAGCAGGGCACAGATGCTTTTCTCGGAAGCCGCAAGCGAGAAGTCGCTCCATAATGACTCGGCTGAGCTAAAGCTGCTGAAAGAGTTCATTGAAGAATGTGCCCTCACACGCTACGAGCACGACGACAGCACGCTGCAACTGCTGCCTACCGCACTTGTGCAGACTCTCAACTGCTACCAGCGCATGGCGCAGCCGGAGCAATGCGAGGTCTACTTCAAGCAACTGCTCTCCTCTGCTTCCCAATCCCGGCAAAACACTTTGGCGCGACATTTCCGCCGCGACATTAGCGTGGTGTTGGCTTATGCCATGTCGCGCACGGAACACACCAGCCAGGCGGCAGCCCTCATGGACAAGGCTCTCAACTTGCCCGCCTTCATGCCGACAGCAGAGAAGGAGTTTCGCGACTATGCCTACGCGGCAGCCGTCTACTACTGCGTGGACAGCTGTCAGGAAAAGATGCTCAACTCGGGCAAAAGGGCGCTGGCTGCCATTGACAGATGCGAGCGTATGCCTGGGGCATCGTGGCTGTACGCCATGATGGGCATGGCTTACCAGCGCATGGGCGACGTGGCTAACGCCATAAAGATGTACGAGAGGGAGTTTGCCATGGCACGCCACGACAACGACTCGCTGGGCATGATCAACTCCGCGAAGGACATTGCCGACTATCTTCTGCGACTCGACATGACCGACGAGGCGACACGCTACGCCGTGTTGTCCGTCAACTTGCTTGAGGGACAACACGGCGCAAACCCGATGGTGGCGGCGCAGACCTTCATCGTGCGTGCAAAGACTCTCGCCGGCAGCGACAGTCTGAAGGAAGCTCTTGCCTACCTCAACCGCGCACACGCCCTCTGCAAGGACCTTCCCTACAACAGCGGAATGTCGGACATCGACTTGCTCAAAGGCAAGATGCTGATGGCAACAAAGAAAAAGAATACGAAGACTGCTACCGACGAGGGAAGAAAAATGCTCGAAAGGGCTGCAAGGCAGGGCACATCGGGCATCAGCGCCAACGCCTATTACGAACTGGCACGCCACGACCTCGCACGCCACGACTATACGCGCGGCGAGGCGGAGCTTGACAGTATGTACGCGCGTCTCAACGCGTCGAAGCCTGCCAAGACCATCGAGGGGGCTTACGAACTGGCACTGAGCCACTACACGGCAAAGGGCAAGAAGGAGAAGGCCGCACTCTATGCAGCTGCCATTGACGAGCAGGAGAAACGTGAAGAAAAGGGCAAAGCGATAAAGAACACCGTGCGCTCACTGCTGTCACTCGAGAAGGAGCACCTGAACAACCTTGATGCGGCGGAAAGTAGACGCGACAGAATGTTGTGGACTGCGGTAGGCATGGCTTTCCTGCTGATGACCATAAGCGGGCTGTGGCTTAACGTACACAGCCGACGCTCGGCAAGGCGCAAGAGCGACGAGATGAAGCGCAAGCTCGACGAGATGAAGCGCAAGCTCGACTCCGTGGAACACAGCCTAAACTCCACGATGCGTGCCAAGGAAGAAATGGAAAACCGCATCAACGCCATAAAGACGAGTGCCGACACCAACGCCGAACTGCTTGCCGCCTTGCGCAACGAGGGCGAGACGACGTTCAAGGAGCGCTTCCTGCTGGTGCATCCTGCTTTTCTCAAGGCCCTGCGTTCACGCGTGCCGGGCATTACGAACAAGGAGGAGGTGTTCTGCATGTTGATTGCCCTCGGACAAGGCAACACGCAGATTAGGGAACTGCTTGGCATTGAGCGGCAGAGCGTCAACATGCTGCGCTATCGACTGCGCAAGAAGATGGTTCTCGCCGAGGGCGAGAACGAGGAGACAATCGTCAAGGCCATCATCACTTCCTCTTTAGGAAGAAGCGCACAAGAAGGAAATTGACGGGCACGCAGATGCAGAACATAGGCACGGGCGCCCACTGCTTTGCCACGCCGAGCCAGATGAAGAGGTTGAGCGTGAGCATCTGCAGCACGTAGTTGACGGCGTGGGAGAAGGCGAAGCCTGCCCCACGCTTTGCCGACGCCTCCACGCGAAACGTGAAGCGCGTTGACGCTACGAAGTTGAAGACGAAACTGACGGCGTAGCCTATGGTCATCGCAAGGGTCGGCGACAGCCAGCGTATGAGCAGCCAATAGATGGCATACTGCAAGAGCGTCGCCAACACTCCCACTATACCAAAACGAACTATCTCGCCTAACTGGCTTTTATTTATCATTCCCATTTGTATAAAAATCTTAAGTAATTGCTCAGAATTGAGCAAAATTGCGAAATTTCAACTTTATCTGAACGGCTTGTAGTGAACCTCGTCTGCCATGGCGAGCATTTCCCTATCGCCGCGGCTGTCGCCAAACGCCACTATCTCGTAGCTGTCGCGATTTTCCACGACATCTGGGAGGAGGGCATTGATGCGGTTCACCTTCTCCGCACCGTAGCAGTTGGGCGTGAGGAAGCGGCCCGTGAGTTTTCCGTCGGCGCCTGCCTCCACCTGCGTGCCCAGCACGTGGAACTCGGAGTCGCTCTCGCTCTTGAGCGTCGTGAAGAACGGGCTAACCCAATTGTCGATGCTCGCACTGACTATGAGCACCTCGTAGCCCTCGGCGAAGACGTCGCGCAGACAGTCGAGCGCGGCGGGACGCATCAGATGGCTACTGGAGGCGGCGAAGCGTCGGCAGAGGGCGTCGAAGTCGGCGAGGGGCATGCCACGGAAGTACCATGCGAAGAGACGCTGTTTGGCGCGGTAGTTGGGATAAAGGCGAAGCTTCATCAGCAGCAGTAGCGGACTGAACAAGGCGAAGCCCATCAGAAAGCGCCATGTGCCGCAGGCGTAGCGTATGAAGCAAAGCAGCGTGTCGTGCGATGTCAGCGTGCCGTCGAAATCAAACAAATAAAGTTTCTTTCTCATTTATTTATTATATTGAAGTTCCCGGATTTATGGAATTTAAATATGTACTGTCTCCTTATTCAATTTTCCGGCAGATGCCCTGCCCCCATTACAATTACACGATATAAATCATCAGAAGGAAGGACAACAGCCACGCCACGACGATTACCTGCGAGAAGTGGTCGCGCAGGATGATTTTCGTAGGGTCGCCACTCTTCTGGTCGACAACGGCTATCTGGATGTAGCGCAGCAGTCCGAGGAGCACGAAGACGAAGGTGAGATAGAGATAGGGCGTCTGGAAACGCTCCACCACCTCCGGCGACACGCAGTACATGATGTAGCAGACGAGCGTCACGGAAGCCGTGATGGTTATGGCCTGATTGATGAACGTGAGATTGTAGCGCACGGTGTTCTTGCGTGGCGCCTCCCCCGTCTCGTTCATGCGCAGCACGTCGTCGCGGCGCTTGGCAAACGACATGAAGAGCGTGAGCAGGAAGGTCATGATGACAATCCAGTTGCTCAGCGCCAACTCGCAGGCGAAGCCTCCGGCAAGGATGCGCAGCACGAAGCCGAACGCCACTATGCAGACGTCGAGAATGGCATATTGCTTGAGCTTGGAACAATAGGCGAGGTTGAGAACGTAATAGAACACCACCACTGCCATCACCGAGCTCATCACTTCCGGGGGCAACAGCAGCATAACCACAATGCCGAGCACGAACATCAGAGCCATGAGGATGTAGGCTGTGCGTATGGAGAGTGCGCCCGATGCCACGGGACGGTGGCATTTAACGGGATGGTGGCGGTCGGCGTCGACGTCGACGATGTCGTTGTAGCAATAGATGGACGATGCCACGAAGCTGAACGCCACGAAGGTGAGCACGGCAAGCCATACGGAACGGAGCTCAAAAAGCTCTCCGCCGAAGAACATCGGTACAAAAACGAAGAAATTCTTTATCCACTGCTTGGGACGCGTGAGACGCAATATATTCTTTATCATAATGTCTTGATTTTAAATTTCAGAACTCGCTGCAACACCCATGCCAGGGGCAGCGTTATCACCACCGTCACGAGGAACGTCGGCCAATAACCCAGATGGTACGGCTCCACATGCACGAGCACGAAGTGTATATGGATGAGATAGGCTTCGAGGCTGAGGGCGCCTACGAAGGCGAAGGCGCGGTTGACCCACTGCGGCGTGCGGCGGAAGATGCGGTTGAGTACGAGCACGGAGCATACGGTGAAGGGAATGTAGAGCATACGCTCCACGAAGAGGGGGAATGTGCCGTGGCGCTCCTGCTCAAGGTAGAGGCACGTGCCGAAGGTCATGAGAAACGTCAGCAACAGGAGCCACACGGCGTCGCCCGGCAGCTTGCGCTTCGTGCGCACCATCTCGCCGGCGTTGATGCCGATGAAGAATATCGGGACGCGGCTCCAGAATATCTCAAGATGACCTACGGCGTAATGGATGGGCAACACCCACTCCACCATGACGCACCACACCACCATCAGCAGCGGCAGCCAGCGGTAGACGGGATGTCTTTCGATGAGCCGCATGTACCATGGTGCGACGACGTAGAGCATCATTATTGCCGGGACGTACCAGAATGTCAGCTCGTCGTGGAGCCAGAAGTCCCAGTTGACGGTGATGTCGCCAATGAGGTCGGGGATGCTCCTCGAGAAGCGGCGCGCGCCGAGATAGTCGGGCAGGTAGAACGCCGTGGCGCAGACGAGCCATGTGGGGAGTATGCGCAGCAGGCGGCGCCGATAGAAATGGCGCACGTCGGGCGTCTTGCTCCAGGAGAACCACAGCCCCACCCCACTGAGAAAGAGGAAGATGTCCACGCCCACATTGCCGCAGCGCCGAAGCCCATAGAAGGCGTCGCTGCGGTCGAGCGCCACGTGGAAAAGGATGACGAAGAGCATCGCGGCTCCCATCTGCTCCGCACGGTAGCGCGAGATGTTTGACAATTCTATATCCGGAATACGCATTTCTTTTGATTTTTCTTTTATTTTTCGGAGCGCAGTTTTGAGAAGTTATGATAGAACCACGCGAGGGCTATGGAGGCTATGACGTAGAGGAGCAGTCCCGTGTAGACGTCGCCGTGGCGCGAGATGGGGATGAATATCTTGCGCGTGACGGGATGGAGCACAAAGAGGGCTGCCGAGATGCCGCCCACCCATGCCAGCCACTGATTGGCTCTTGCGGGCATGAGCTTGGCAAAGCCCACTGCCGCCGAGCAGACGAAGAGCGGCGCCCAGAGCCATAGCTGGAAGTTGAAGCTGAAGAAGAAGACGAGCACTACGCTCACTATCGTCTCCGTCAGCCAGAAGGCGTGGCTCATCTCCTTGCCGCGGCGCGCGTAGAGGAGTCCGGCACAGAAGGGCAGCACGCCGCCCATGAAATTGTAGCGCACGCGGTTGAGCGTGTCGCCCTCGGGGTCGCAGAACGCCTGCATAGCCCAGCAAGCAACGACAAGGAGGATAGCGAAGATGTCGCCGCGGCGCCAGAGCAGCAGCCTATAGACAATGTAGAGCTGCATCATGAGGCCGAAGAACCAGTAGGGACCGGGCCATATCACATGATCGGGGTCGGGCAGAATGTTGTTGAACATGAAAAGTTGCCCGAGGATGTCTATCACCTGGTACTTGTGAGCGCCGGGCGTCATGGCGTCAACCATCGTGAAGATGACGAATCCTACAATCATCATCTTGAAGAGCTTCGTGTAGTGATGGGAGAGAAACGGCACAACGCCTATTCTCGACTGGGGCGGGTTGCCTCCTCCGCGCTTCTCGTATTTCATCACGAGGCCATAGGCGGAGAGGAAGAGGAACACAGGCACTCCGTAGTGGCCGAAGAACGACAGCAGATGGACGGGCAGGTTCCAGTCGGGCGACATGAGTGCCTGTATGAGCTGGCTGCTCTTGCTGATGGTGAACGTGTACTCATTCTCCTTGACGGCAAAGCCGAGCCAATGGCAATAGTTGTGGAGGAAGATTCCTATTATGGCGAGTCCGCGCAAAGCGGAACATTCTGTACGGGTGAGCATATTTTTGAGTTTTGAGTTACGAGTTTTGAGTTACGAGTTACGAGTTACGAGTTACGAATTACGAGTTACGAATTTGGAATTACGAGTTACGAGTTACGAATTTGGAATTACGAGTT
>ERZ808270.358-NODE-358-length-27739-cov-3.767266_pt1 | contig 27739 bp, 19 predicted proteins | sample MGYA00521082_ERZ808270 | MGnify/ENA primary metagenome ERZ808270 (study PRJEB31516, sample SAMN03275594) | gut metagenome | biome: mammalia-associated habitat; material: feces | host: Papio cynocephalus | place: Kenya | collected 2012-07-27 ... | reverse complement strand
CCAGTTCTTCCGTAACGTCCGTGTTTTTATCCTGTTCTTTTAAAAGCCCCGTCGCCGGGTCGAACACGTTTCCCGTGTAGCACCAGATTGTTTTATCGGGGAATCTTTTCTTCACTTCTTTTACGAACGGCAGCAACGCCCGCTGATTTTCGGGTTCCAAAGGCTCTCCGCCCAAAAGCGAAAGCCCCGCGATATACTCCGCTTTCAAGCCTTCGTAAATACTTTCCTGTACGGATTCGTCAAACGGCTTCCCGTAAGAAAAATCCCACGCCACGGCGTTGAAACAATCTTTGCAGCGGCGGGTGCAGCCGGAAACGAACAGCGAGATTCTCACGCCCTCTCCGTTTGCAATATCCGTCCACTTAATCGTCGCGTAATTCATATTTCACTCCGTCCGAGCGCAATCAGAGATGCAGCACTCTGTCTTTGATTTCCTGCGTACGCCCCTGATTCCAGTACTGCGTGCCGATATACCCGCAGGTTCTTCTCGCCACGTTCATCTTCGATTGATCGCGGTTTTTGCAGCACGGGCACTCCCACACCAGCTTTCCCGATTCGTCCGTTACAATCTGAATTTCTCCGTCGTAACCGCACACCTGGCAATAATCGCTCTTCGTGTTCAGTTCCGCGTACATGATATTTTCGTAAATAAACTGCATCACGGCAAGCACCGCGGGAATATTATCCTGCATGTTCGGCACTTCCACATAGCTGATGGCGCCGCCGGGAGAAAGCTGCTGGAATTCGCTTTCGAATTTCAATTTCGTAAACGCGTCTATCTTCTCGCTCACGTGCACGTGATACGAATTCGTGATATAGTTTTTATCGGTAACGCCCTCTATCACGCCGAACCGCTTCTGCAGACACTTCGCGAATTTATAAGTAGTGCTTTCCAGAGGCGTTCCGTACAACGAAAAATCGATATTCTCCTTCGCTTTCCACTCCTTGCACTTGTCGTTCATATGCTGCATCACGGCAAGCGCGAACGGCTTCGCTTCTTCGTCCGTATGCGATTTTCCCGTCATATACTTTGTGCATTCGTACAGCCCCGCATACCCCAGCGAAATCGTGGAATAGCCGCCGTACAGCAGTTTGTCTATCGTCTCGCCTTTTTTCAGCCGCGCCAGCGCGCCGTACTGCCACAAAATCGGCGCCGCGTCCGACACCGTGCCTTTCAGACGGTTATGCCTGCACATCAGCGCGCGGTAGCAAAGGTCCAGCCGTTCGTCGAAAATCTGCCAGAATTTTTTCTCGTCCCGCTTCGAAGAAAGCGCCACGTCCACCAGATTGATGGTAACGACGCCCTGATTGAATCTGCCGTAATACTTCGGTTTTCCGTTCTCGTCCACATACGGCGTCAGAAAGCTGCGGCAGCCCATACAGGTATAGCAATGCCCTTCGCCGTTCTTGTCCACCTTGTATTCCAGCATCTTCTTTTCGGAAATATAATCGGGCACCATTCTCTTCGCCGTACATTTCGCCGCCAGCTCGGTCAGATACCAGTATTTCGAATCTTTCGTGATATTATCGGGTTCCAGCACGTAAATCAGCTTCGGGAAGGCGGGCGTAATCCACACGCCCGATTCGTTTTTCACGCCCTGAATCCGCTGCGTCAGCGTCTCTTCGATAATCACGGCAAGGTCCGCTTTCTCCTGCTCGCTGCGCGCCTCGTTCAGGTACATGAACACCGTAACGAACGGCGCCTGCCCGTTGGTGGTAAGCAGAGTAACCACCTGATACTGTATCATCTGAATCCCCTTTCTCACCTCGTCGCGAAGGCGTTTTTCGGCAATCTGAGCGATATGCGCCTCGTCCGTGATATTCACCAACGCCAGTTCGTCCGCCACTTCCTTGCGGATTTTTTTACGGCTGATATCCACGAACGGCGCAAGATGCGTCAACGAAATGCTCTGCCCGCCGTACTGGTTGGAAGCCACCTGCGCGATAATCTGCGTGGCGATGTTGCACGCCGTGGAAAAGCTGTGCGGTTTTTCGATCAGCGTACCCGAAATCACGGTGCCGTTCTGCAGCATATCTTCCAGATTCACGAGGTCGCAGTTATGCATGTGCTGCGCAAAATAATCCGCGTCGTGGAAATGAATAATCCCTTCGTCGTGCGCCGCCACGATATCTTCGGGCAACAGATCCCGGCGCGTCAAATCTTTGCAAACCCCCCCCGCCATATAATCGCGCTGCACGCTGTTCACCGTGGGGTTTTTATTGGAATTTTCCTGCTTCACTTCCTCGTTGTTGCATTCGATCAGCGTAAGAATATGCGCGTCCGTCGTATTCGCTTTTCTCGCCAGCGCGCGGGAATAACGGTATGTAATGTACTTCCGCGCAAGCGAAAACGCGTTCATCGCCATCAGACGATCTTCCACCATATCCTGAATTTCTTCCACGGAAACGGAGCGCCCCATGTGATTGCACTCTTTTTCCACGTCGGCGGCAAGTCTGACGATTTTGTCGTGCGAAATTTTCGCAAAATCGTCCATTTCCTCGTTCGCGCGGCATACCGCATGAACGATTTTATCTCTGTCGAATACAACTTCCTGTCCGTTTCTTTTGATAATCTTCATATCCTTATCGCCCTTCCTTTTCTACTTCCCCGTCGTCGCCGAAAAAAATACACTCCGCGAAAAACCGATCACCGATGCACGCAAAACAATTTCTTTCAAAAACACAATATATAGTTACGAGAGTACTTATTATTATACCATATTTTGTGGCGTTGTCAAGCGTATGAGTACCCTCGCGCGCCGAATTCGGTTATAAAAAAAACTTATAGCCCGTATAAAAACCCGAAGCGAAAAACATTGTTTTTCGTCGGGCTTCATCGTTGTTTTGCGGCGTTTTCCCGCGGCTTTTTGCGCCGCGGTCGCTTGCAAATATAGAAAAATAATATACCGGATTTTATTTTATGCCGTCAAAGCCTTTCAACGGTAATTTTCCACTTCTTCGCGAGTCGGCACCGACTGCTGCGCGCCCACTCTCGTGCACGCGATGCTTGCCGCCTTGCTTCCGAAAGCGCACGCTTCTTCCATGGTCTTTCCCTCTGAAAGATACGCGCAAAGCCCGCCGCACAGCGTGTCTCCCGCCGCCGTGGTGTCTATCGCTTTCACCTTGATGCAAGGGTAAGTTTCCGCGCTGTCTTTCTCCGCGATTTCGTATCCCTTCGCGCCGAGCGTGGTTACGATTTTATGTATCCCCGCCGCAAACAACGCCTCTTTTCCGCCGAACAGCGCCAGTTCGCTTTCGTTCGGAGTAATCAGATCCACATACGGGAAGTACGCCGCGATGCTCTTATCCGCAGGCGCGGGGTTCAGCACGGTGTACAGCCCTTTTTCTTTCGCTTTTTTCAAGCCGTATCCTACAATTTCAATGGGGTTTTCAAGCTGCGTGAGATATACGTCTCCCTCGCCGGCGCCTTCCAGAAACTTGTCGATGTCCTCTTTCGTCAGGCAGGCGTTCGCCCCCTTGTCCAGAATGATACGGTTGTTGTTTTCCGTTACGATAATCATGGCGATGCCCGTCGGCACGCCGTTTTCTTTACGAACGTGCGATACGTCCGCTCCGGCGTTTTTCAGATTAGCCATCAACGTATCGCCGAAGGCGTCGTTTCCCACCACGCCGCACATTTTCACTTTTCCGCCCAGTTTTGCGGCAGCCGTCGCCTGATTCGCGCCCTTTCCGCCGCCGTTGGTAATAAAATTGCTCCCCGTAATCGTTTCTCCAGCTACGGGCATATACGGGCTTTCGATGCGAAGGTCCATATTCAGACTTCCCACCACATAGATCATAAATCTTTCCTCCTTTTTGTCTTTCGGGTAAATATCCGCGCAAAAACATAAAAACGGAGCCTCGCGGTAAAAGCACGAAGCTCCGTTTCCAAACGTTCTTACCGTCTCTTCAAACGATTATTTCTTCATTCCTTCTTCCACGGCAACCGCCACGGCAACCGTAGCGCCCACCATCGGGTTGTTGCCCATACCGATGAGCCCCATCATCTCCACGTGCGCGGGAACGGACGAAGAGCCCGCAAACTGCGCGTCGGAGTGCATTCTGCCCATCGTATCGGTCATGCCGTACGAAGCGGGACCGGCAGCCATGTTGTCGGGGTGCAGGGTTCTGCCCGTACCGCCGCCGCTGGCAACGGAGAAGTATTTCACGCCGTTTTCAACGCACCATTTCTTGTAGGTGCCCGCAACGGGATGCTGGAAACGGGTAGGATTCGTGGAGTTACCGGTAATGGAAACGCCCACGTGTTCTCTCTTCATAATCGCAACGCCTTCGGTAACGTCGTCCGCGCCGTAGCACTTTACTTTCGCGCGGTCGCCGGTAGAAAACGCCTTTTCGTACACCACTTCCACCGTTTCGGTAGCGTGGTCGAACTTCGTTTCCACAAACGTGAAGCCGTTGATTCTCGAAATGATATACGCCGCGTCTTTGCCGAGACCGTTCAGAATAACGCGCAGCGGATTCTTTCTCACTTTGTTCGCGTTCTGAGCGATGGAAATCGCGCCTTCCGCCGCCGCGAACGATTCGTGTCCCGCAAGGAAGCAGAAGCATTCCGTTTCTTCGGAAAGGAGCATCGCGCCGAGGTTGCCGTGTCCCAGACCTACCAGACGGTTTTGCGCCACCGAACCGGGAACGCAGAACGCCTGCAGACCGATACCGATCGCCGCCGCCGCGTCGCTCGCCTTTTTGCAGCCTTTTTTAATCGCGATCGCAGCGCCTACGGTGTACGCCCATACGGCGTTTTCAAAGCAGATCGGCTGCGTGCCTCTCACGATCTTATCGCAATCGACGCCCTTGGAAAGGCAGATATCTCTGCATTCTTCCACGGAAGAAATTCCGTATTCTTTCAAAACGCCGTTGATTTTATCGATTCTTCTTTCATAACCTTCGAATAATGACATTGCCGTAACCTCCCTGCCTTACTCTTTGCGGGGGTCGATGAATTTCACCGCACCCTGCTCCGCAGTAAATCTGCCGTAGTGTCCCATCGCCTTCTTGTACGCTTCGTTGGGCTCCATACCCTTCTTGATGAAGTCGGTCATTTTGCCGAGCGATACGAATTCGTAGCCGATGACTTCGTTGTTTTCGTCCAGAGCGAGACGGGTTACGTAACCTTCCGCCATTTCGAGGTAACGAACGCCTTTCTGCAGCGTGGAATACATCGTACCCACCTGAGAACGGAGTCCTTTGCCGAGGTCCTCAAGTCCCGCGCCTACCACCAGACCGTCTTCGGAGAAAGCGGACTGCGAACGCCCGTATACGATCTGCAGGAAGAGTTCGCGCATCGCGGTATTGATCGCGTCGCAAACAAGGTCGGTATTCAAAGCTTCCAGCGGGGTTTTTCCGGGAAGAATTTCAGCCGCCATAGCCGCCGAATGCGTCATACCGGAGCAGCCGATCGTTTCAATCAGCGCTTCCTGAATAATGCCGCCTTTGATGTTCAGCGAAAGCTTGCAGGCGCCCTGCTGCGGAGCGCACCAGCCCACGCCGTGGGTAAAGCCGCTGATGTCTTTGATTTCCTTCGCGTGAATCCACTTGCCCTCTTCGGGGATAGCGGCATTCTCGTGTCGTGCGACGCCCGCGCCTTTCGCAACGCAGTACATCTGTTCAACTTCCTGTGAGATTGTCATAATGTCCTCTCCTCCATAAAAATTAACGTCTTTAGATTGTTTTCGTCCGTGCGCGGGGCGGACAAGCCCCGATCGCCTATAACAGTATAGCACATCCTGAAAATTTTTTCAACCGCTTCAAAGCAAATTTTTTCCGCTTTTGAGAAATTTTTTTTGTTTTTTCCAAAGCCGGGCGGCGATCGTCCGCTTTCCTTCCGCCGAACGGCTTCGTTTCCGGGCGGCAAAGAAAAAATTTACAGATATTTTCCCGTAACGCTTTCCGGGTCGGCGACGATTTCTTCGGGCGTTCCCTCCGCCACGATTCTGCCGCCCGCGCTTCCTCCGCGCGGTCCCATATCGATAATATAATCCGCGTTTTTAATCATATCGAGGTCGTGCTCGATCACCACCACCGTCGCGCCGTTTTGAATCAGCCCGTCAAACACTTTTAAAAGCACGCCCACGTCCTGCGGGTGCAATCCTATCGTCGGTTCGTCGAATACGAAAACCGCGTCGTCCTGCGTCCGCTTCAGCTCCGTCGCCAGTTTCAGCCGCTGCGCCTCTCCGCCCGAAAGCGCGGGCGTGCTTTCGCCGAGCGTCAGATATCCGAGCCCCAGCTCCGCCAGCGTTTCCGCTTTTTCGCGGATTTTCTTATGCTTTTCAAACAATCGCACGGCTTCTCCCGCGGTAACGTTCATCAGTTCCGAAATCGTATACGTTTTGCCGCACAATTCTGTTTTCGCTTCGTCCGCCTGCTTTGCATATCTCCTGCCGCCGCAATCGGGGCAGACGATTTCCACGTCCGGCAAAAACTGAATATCCATCGAAATTTCGCCCGTCCCGTCGCACGTCGGGCAACGTAAACTTCCCGTATTGTACGAAAAATCGTTGACTTTCCAACCGTGCGTTTTCGCTTCCGCCGTTCCCGCGAAAAGCTTTCTTAAATCGTCCAGAATCCCCGAATACGTCGCCACGGTAGAACGCACGTTGATGCCTATCGGCGTCGCGTCGATCAGGTTCACCCGGCGGATGCCTTCCGCGGAAAGAAACTTAATATGCGAAGGCATTTTCTCTCCGTTGATTTTCGCCTGCAACGCGGGAACAAGGCTTTCCAGCACCGTCGTGGTTTTTCCGCTTCCCGAAACGCCCGTAACCACGCTCAGCCGTCCTTTCGGAATTTTCACGTCCAGCGCGCGCACGGTATGCAACGGCTCCGTAGCCAGTTCGATGACGCCTTTTTCAAACATTTCGTCTTTCGCGGCGCGTACGCGCACGTTTACGTTCTTTTTTCCGGAAAGGTAGCCGCCGATCACCGAACGTTCCTCGTTCTCCACTTCGGCAACGCTTCCGCACGCCAGTACGTTTCCGCCCGATTTTCCCGCGCCGGCGCCCATTTCAATCACGTAATCGGCGGCACTTATCACCCGCGTGTCGTGGTCTACAACCACCACGGAATTGCCGCGTTTCACAAGGTCGCGTATAACGGCAAGCAACCCGTCCACGTTGGCGGGATGCAACCCTATCGACGGCTCGTCAAGCACGTACAGAACGCCCGTCGTTTTATTCCTCACCGCCCGCGCCAGCTGAATCCGCTGCAATTCTCCCGTCGAAAGCGTGTTCGCCGCTCTGTCCGGCGTCAGATAATCCAGTCCGAGATCGATCAGCCGTTCGGATACGGACAAAAATTCCTTTACGATGCTCTCCGCCATCGGCTGCATTTCTTCGGGCATTTTCGCCGGCACCGTTTTTACCCACGCAATCAGCTCGCCGAGCGGCATGGCAAGCGCTTCCGGCAGCGTTTTTCCGTCGATTACGGAGCTTCGCGCAATTTTATTCAGCCTCGTTCCGCCGCAGTCCGGGCAGGTCGTTTCTATCAGAAACTTCGCCACGCGCTTCATTCCCGTTTCGTCCTTCACTTTCGCCAGCGCGTTTTCCACGGTATAAACGGCGTTGAAATACGTGAAATCCAGTTCTCCCGCCTGATTCGAATTTTTAGCGTGATAAAAAATATGTTTCTTCTCCGCCGGTCCGTGAAACACGATTTCTTTTTCTTTCTCCGTCAGCTCCCTGAACGGCACGTCCGTCCGCACGCCCATCTCGCGGCAGACGTCCGTCATCAAAGACCACATCAACGAGTTCCACGGCGCCACGGCTCCCTCGTCTATCGTAAGCGAATCGTCCGGTACCAGCGCGTCGATATTCACTTTCCGCACGATTCCCGTGCCCGAACACGTCGGGCAGGCGCCTGTGGAATTGAAAGAAAAATCTTCCGCGGCGGGCGGATTGAACATTGCTCCGCAAGCGGGGCAGACCAGTGCCTTTCCGGCGGCGACGTTCATCGACGACGGCACGAAATGTCCGTTCGGGCACAGATGACTCCCCAGCCTCGAATACATCAGCCTCAGACTGTTCGAAAGCTCCGTCAGCGTTCCGAACGTGCTTCTCACGTTAGGCACCGCGGGGCGCTGATGCAACGCCAGCGCGGCGGGCACGTTTTCCATCGAATCCACGTTCGCGTTTTCCGCCTGCGAAAGCCTTCTGCGCGTATACGCCGAAAGCGCTTCGAGGTACCGCCTCGAACCCTCCGCATACAAAACGCCGAGCGCCAAAGACGATTTCCCGCTTCCCGAAACGCCCGCCACGGCAACAAATTTTCCCAGCGGAATATTCACGTCGATATTTTTCAGATTGTGTACGCGCGCGCCGCGCACGATGATTTCTTCCGGCATATTTTCTTCCTTTTCTCCGTTCCTTTTCCGAATCCGCTGCTCTTAAAAACTGCGCATCACGATTGTTTTTCTTTCTGAATTTTATAAACGCATTTCCGCACCAACGCCCGCGGCGCGAATTTCATCAGCCGCACCAGAAACCGATTGCCCGCTCCGTGCACGGCAATCACCTTTCCTTTTTTCATCTTTTTATAGCCGTACGCCGCCGTTTTCGCCGCGTCCGCGTTCTTCAGATTTTTAAACAGCCCCGATTTTTCCAGCGCCGCAGCGCTTTCGAATCCCGTTTTCGTCGGTCCGGGACAAAGCGCCGTTACGCTCACGTTGTACGGTTTCGCCTCCACCGCAAGCGCCTCCGTAAACGAAAGCACAAACGCTTTCGTCGCATAATATACGCTCATCAGCGGACCGGGTGCAAACGACGCCACCGAAGCGACGTTCAGAATTTTTCCGTTCTTTCTTGCCGTCATCTGCGGCAGAATCAGACGGGTCAGCCGCATAAGCGCCATATCGTTCACCTGCACCATCTCCGTCTGTTTTGAAAGATCCGAACGGTAAAATTCCCCGAAATCCCCGAATCCCGCGTTGTTCACCAGCGCCGCGATTTCCGCCCGCTTCTCTTCGCAGAACGCAAAAAGTTTCTCCGGCGCCTCCGCTTCCGAAAGATCACAGATGAAAATCTCCGCCGTAACTCCGTACTCTTTTTCCGTTTCCTCTTTGAGTTTTTTCAGTTTCTCTCCGTTTCTCGCCGCCAGAATCAGATTGTAGCCGTCTTTCGCAAACAGCCTCGCAAACTCCATTCCGAGCCCTCCCGAAGCGCCCGTAATCACCGCCGTGTTTTTCATTCGCTTATTCTCCTTCGTTCCGCAATGCGCCCGAAAAATCTACCGGTACGCAAAAATCTCCTTATAAAATAATTATACCCGCACGAACGCCGCCTGAAACGCCGCCGCACGGGTATAATCCCCCTCCTTATAAACAATCATCACATCATATTTTCAAGAATCAGCTTGTCCGCCACCAGCGCGATGAATTCGCTGTTCGTCGGTTTTTCGCTGCCGAGATACACGCGCGTGCCGAAAACGGCGTTTATCGCGTCGATTCTCCCTCTGTTCCACGCCACTTCTATCGCATGCCTGATGGCACGTTCCACTTTGCTGGAAGTGGTTTTATAAATTTCCGCCACGCCGGGATACAGCTCTTTCGTAACGTTATTGATGATGCGCGGCTGTTTCACCGTCATTTTAATGCCTTCGCGCAGATAAGCGTAACCTTTGATATGCGGCGGAATACCGATGGAAATGAAAATATCGCTGATTTTCTCTTCCAGCGAAGTCGCTCTGCGTTTCTGCGGCAAAGCTTCCGTCGTTTCCGTCGCCGCCGCATTGCCTTTCTCTTCGCAAAGTTCGCTCATCAGTTCCAGGGCGCCCTGTATCGCGAACGGCTTAATCAAATAATAATCCGCGCCTTCGCGTATCGCGCGTTCGATAACCGCTTCGCCCGAAACGCCCGTTGCGATAATTTTGCTCTGCAACCCGGCGGCTTTGATTTCGCGGATTACGTTACAGCCGTCAAGCCCTTTTAAAAACGTACCGACAATCACTATGTCCGGCTTCGTCTTTACGATTTGCTTCACTCCGTTTTCCCCGTCGTCTCCCGTGTAGGCTACAATAAAGTCCCCCTGACGTTCAATCGCACCCTTCAGCTCGTTTAAAAGCGTCGCGTTGCTTTCAAGCACTACCACGCGCTTTTCTGCGTTGTACATTGATTTACTCCTCCGATTTTAGTTTATTAAAGCCTTTCAGATTTGCTTTACGAAAGTATTATACTACATCTTTTACTAAATGTAAAGTATTTTTTTACAAAAATCAGTAATATTTTTAAAAAATAATAGGTTATTTTAAAATAATATGTCGAAAAGCGTCGAATTGCCCTCGATATACCGAAAAAGAAGCGGAAAACACAGAAAAAATCGTCGTTTCGGCAAGCGAAAAAAGCATTTTTATCAGGAATATTTTAAAAAAATAAGCCGTCTTTCAAAAAGAAACACGGCTGAAACAACAAAAACGGACGAGATACTCACTCGTCCGTCATCTTATTCCGTTTTATATCAGTATCTTTTTTCCCAGGTTTTCGGCACAAGAAGCAAAAATACGGGGAAGATTTCCAGTCGCCCTATCAGCATCACCAGCGAAAGATAGACTTTCGAAAAAGCGCTCAGCGGCGCAAAACTTCCCGTCGGCGGAATCAGCTTCGAAAGTCCGGGTCCCACGTTATTGAAACACGTCAGAAACGCCGTAACCGACGTGGTGAAATCGCACGCGGAATCGAAAGAAAGCACAAGGCAGGAAATAATCGCCAGCCCCACGGCAACGAAGAAGAAATTTTTCACTTCCGAAACCACGTTTTCCGAAAGCGGTTTTCCGTTCATTTTCATCGTATATACCGCATTCGGGCGCAGAAATTTCGCCGTATCGCGGCGGCACGATTTCAATAAAATCAACGCGCGCGAAGCTTTCAGCCCGCCTCCCGTCGAACCCGCCATGCCGCCTACGATCATCACTACCATAATCAGGCATTGCGAAAGATTCGACCATTGTCCGTAATCGGTTAAAACAAACCCCGTCGTCGAAGAAGTTGCGATCACGGTAAACGAGGAATAATGCAGCGCGGTAAAGAAATTTTTGCCGTATTCCGCCACGCGGAAGGTGTTATCCAGCGTGATTATCAGAATACAGGAAAGAATGAAAAATACGTAAAAGCGCAGTTCTTCGTCTTTCAGCGCCGATTTCACGTTGCCGATCAGCGCAAGATAATACAGCGAAAAGTTCACGGAGAAAATAAACATAAACACGGTAATCACAATATCCGCGTAAACGCTTCCGTACTCAGCCACGCTCGCCGCCGTAGAAGTAAAACCGCCCGTGCCCGCCGTAGACATCGATAAAATCACGCTGTCGTACACGGGAATCCCGCCGCAAATCAGAAATACGAACTCCGCAATCGTCAGCGCGAAATACAAAAGATACAGAATCATCGCCGTGCGGCGGATTTTACTCACCAGTTTTCCCGCCTGCGGTCCCGGCGATTCGAATTTCATCAGCTGAAATCCGTCTCCGCCCCGCGTAGGCAGAACGGCAAGCATAAACACAAGAATCCCCATGCCGCCCAGCCAGTGCGTAAACGCGCGCCAGAAGTGAATACTCTTCGGCAAATCGAAATCCGTCAGAATCGTCGCGCCCGTCGTGGTAAACCCGGAAACGGTTTCGAAAAAGCTGTCCGCATAAGAGGGAATATATCCGCCGATCACCGCGGGCAACGCGCCGAACAGCGAAATCAGCAGCCAGCAAAGCCCCACGATCACCAGCGCTTCCCTGTGGCGGATTTTTCTCGCCCCGCGCGAAAAAAACAGCATAACGCCGCCTAAAATCGCCGAAGCGCCGCACGCCGTCAGAAAACCGGGCAACGCCGCGTATTCTTTATAAATCAATGATACTATCACGGGAAAGAGATAAAACGTCGCCGAAAACGCAAGTATTTTACCCAACCCGTTCAGTACGGAACGATATTTCATAACGCCTCACCGTCCGCGCTTCTTTCCCGCTTAAAAATCGGGCGGGAAGAAGAAAAAATTTTCATCTCAGTACGTCGTCCAGCGACGAAACAAGTTCCTGCGTGGTAACCAGAATCACAAGATCGTTTCCTTCCAGCACCGTACCGCCGTTCGGCACCACAAGATTTTTCCCGCGGATAACTGCGGCAATCAGCACGCCGTCTTTCAGAGAAATGTCTTTCAGCGCCTTCCCCGCAAATTCCGGGTTATCGTGAACGGCAAATTCCAGCGCTTCCGCCTCTTCGTCCGCGATTTTATACAGCGAAAGAATCCCGCTGCCTTCGGGCACCGCAATCGAACGCACGTATTTCGAAATTTCCTGCGCCACCACGTGGTACGGCGAAATAATCCCTTCAAGGTCGATGCAATCGAAAAGCGCCTCGTAACGGTCGTTCGTCGTAACCGTAATCACTTTCGGCACGCCCTTGCTTTTGGCGTACAAAGAAGTCATCACGTTGTTTTCGTCGTAATCGGAAACCGCCGCAAACGCGTCGGCGTCGTCGATTCCCTCCGTTTCCAGCACTTCGGGGTCGTTGAAATCAGCACACACCAGAGTCGTCGTTCCCAGCGTGTTTTTCAGCTGCTCGCACTTCTCGCGGTTCGGCGAAATGATTTTCACGATAAATCCGTTCTTTTCCAGCTGCTCGGCAAGATAGTACGTCTTTTTGTTCGCGCCGAGAATCATCACATACTGCCCTTTTCGTTTCAGCATGCCGTACGAGTGCAGAAAATCGCTGATGTCGTAATGCTTTCCGCATACGTTCACCACGTCCTTTTCGCACAGAATCGTATCGCCTTTCGGCACGAACGTACGCCCGTTTCTCGTTACGGTCGCAATCAGTATGCTGTATTTCTTATCGCGCGAAACCACTTCGGAAAGCTTCTTTCCGCATAACGCGCAACCCGCCGGCAGCGTCATTTCCACAATTTCCGCCTTGCCGTCGCCGAACGAATACACCTGCTCCGCGGAAGGGAACCGCAGTATTCTTCCCACTTCTTCCGCCAGCGCCCGTTCGGGGTTCACCAGCCTGTCCACGCCAAGCTTTTCGCGCATGAAATCTATCTGTTTGCTGTATGCGGGGTCGCGCACGCGCGCCACGGCATACTTTGCGCCCAAAGATTTGGCTATCATGCAGCAAAGCACGTTCTGTTCGTCGGAAGGCGTTACCGCCACAATCATTCCCGCCGTCGCCGCGCCCGCCTCTTTCAGATCTTCCGCAATGCACCCGTTTCCGCAGATGCCGTTCACGTCGTACGTTTCCACGGCGGAACGCACTTTGTCCTCGTTCGTATCCAGTACGGTAACGTCGCGTTCCTCGTCCGTAAGGCAGCGCAATATGTTTCTTCCTACTTTTCCAAGCCCGACTATTACAATATTCATATCGTTTCCGTTTCGCTTTTTCGGCGGCTCAATAAAAAGTCGCCAGTTGTTCCGCGGGCGGGTCGCATTTTTTAATTTCTTCCGCCATCAGCACCGGACCTTTTCCCTTGTAAACCGTATGTTTTTCGTATACGATTTTCGCGGTAACTTCCGCCCAGTCCCTCGTTTTCAGCGCAACGGGCGTTTTCAGCACGCAGGCAAGTCCGCTGTACTGAATATCCGCTTCGCAGCACGTCATAATGTGCCTGCCTATCACTATGCTGTTCGCAGGCAGCCGCTTGTCGCTCACGACAAGTCCTTTGAAACGCACGGTTTTGCCGATGTACGCGTCCATATTCTCGGAAAGGTCGCGGTAAAAAAGCGCGTAATCCCTGTCCTCTATCTCAATCACGGGCGCGTTCATATCGTACGGCATCGGGTCCACCGTATCGTCGTATTCCGCCTTGCCGTTCGCATGCTCGTATACGATATCCGCCTGCCGCGTAACCGCCCGCACGATTTTATGCAGTTCGTCTCTGAACGTTCCGTCGTCGTCATCGGGGAATCGGTTGAAAACCGCCATCTGCGTATTTTTCAGCTTATCGAACGTCAGCTGCCGCATGTTCGCGTTATAGCTCACAAACGTAGACGAATCGAAAAACGCCATCACCTGCGTTAAAAACCCCCCTTCGGGCATCGCTTCGAACAGCGTATCGATCGTCCACATGCCGTTATATTCCACCATCACGCGGTCGCTGTCCGATTCCAGCTGCCATTTCGTCAAATTATCAACCGTCATCTCCTCTTTGGAAACGACTTTCATCGTAACGTCTTTCACGGCAAACTTCGAGGGTTCGTATTCTTCCTCGCCCTCTTCGGTAATCAGCAAAAGCGTCTTTTCTCCCGCATAAAACCGCTTGTCCTCAAGCGTTTCCTGAATAAATTTCGTTTTTCCGGATTCCAGAAATCCCATAAAAAGATATACGGGAGTTTCCTCTGGCAATTTCTTCATATTATCTCCGTAATTTTACAAATCGTTGCAAAAGAGCGAATCTTTACGCTTTGAACAGCTCTTTCAGCGCGTCCTCGTTCAGTTTGCAGCCGATAACGCACAATCTGCCCGTCGCTCCGGCAGCCCCCGTACGCACGTCCGGTTCGCCGGGAACGTAATCGAAGTGCCACCAATGTTCTCCGCCGTCCACAATGCCTTTCGCACGCAGCACCGTACCGTATTTTTCCTCGTTCTGCAACGCCTGCAACGCGTTTCTGAGCTCTTCTTCGGTAAACTTATGCGCCGTTTCCAAGCCCCACGAAGTAAACACTTCGTCGGCATGGTGGTGATGGTGATGTTCGTGTTCATGCTCATGGTTATGGCAGCAGCAGTCGTCATCATCGTCATCGTGGTGATGATGTTCGTGTTCATGTTCGTGGTCGTGGCAGCAACAATCGTCGTCATCATCGTCATCGTCGTGGTGGTGATGTTCGTGTTCATGCTCATGGTCGTGGCAGCAACAATCGTCGTCATCATCGTCATCGTCGTGGTGGTGATGTTCGTGTTCATGCTCATGGTCGTGGCAGCAGCAATCGTCGTCATCATCGTCATCGTCGTGATGATGCTCGTGCTCATATTCCTCGGCAAGTTTTTTCAGCTCGGCATCGAGACTGTCTTTCTTTTCCATCGCGGCAAGAATCGTCTTTCCGTCCAGCTTGTCCCACTCCGCGGTAACGTAATTCGCGTTCGGGTTCACCGCCTTCAGCGCTTCGATACATGCGTGCAGCTTTTCCTCGGACATTCCCGTCGTATGCGAAAGCACCACACAGGAAGCGTTTTCCACCTGGTCGATGAAAAATTCGCCGAAGTTTTTCATATACATTTTGCACTTATTCGCGTCCACAACGGCGCAGAAAGCGTTCAGAACGCTGTTTTCCACGTTCGCCCGCTCCACCGCGCGAATCACGTCGCTCAGTTTTCCCACGCCCGAAGGTTCGATAATAATCCGATCGGGAGCATACTGCTCTTCCACCTGCTTCAGCGCTTTCGCAAAATCGCCCACCAGCGAGCAGCAGATGCACCCCGAATTCATTTCGGTAATGTTCACGCCGGAATCCTTCAGAAACCCGCCGTCCACGCCGATTTCGCCGAATTCGTTTTCGATCAGCACCACTTTTTCGCCGGCATACGCCTCTTTGATCAGTTTTTTGATGAGCGTGGTTTTTCCCGCACCCAGAAACCCGGAATATACGTCAATTTTCGTCATAAATTTTACCTCCGTCGCTTTTCCCGGAAACTCCCGTAAAAGCCGCAAATTCATTTTACCGTATTATATATACCGCTTTTTTCCGCGCTTGAAACGCCCAGAACCCCGTCGTCGTCCTTGCAAAACCGTGCCGCGCGGGCGGCGGGCGTCTTAAAACGCCCAGTTGCCGTCTTTTAAAATTTCCACGCGCGTTCCGTCCTGCTTCACGCCCGTAATGCACATATCTTTCGAACCGATCATGAAATCCACGTGAATCATGCTGTCGTTGATGCCGCGCTTCTTGCACTCCTCGTTCGTGTACTTCTCATACCCGCGAAGACACTCGTTGAACCCCATGCCCAGCGCCAGATGACAGCTCGCGTTCTCGTCGAACAACGTGTTATAGAACAGCACGCCCGAATTATTGATCGGCGAATCGAACGGAATAATCGCGCATTCGCCCAGCATCGACGCGCCTTCGTCCATCGCCACCATCTTTTTCAGCTGTTCTTCGCCCTTTTCGGCTTTCACTGCCGCCACTTTTCCGTTCTCGAAGCGCACCGAGAAATTTTCGATGAGTTCGCCCTGATACGAAAGCGGTTTCGTGGAATACACGATTCCTTCCGCCTTTCCGGCTTTCGGCGAAGTAAACACTTCCTCGCTCGGAATATTCGGGTTAAACACGCGCCCGCCCAGCGTTTTCTCGCTGCCCGCAGTAAAAATACCGTCCTCGTTCAGCCACACCTTGAAATCGGTTCCGTTCGAACTTTTGTATTCCAGAGCCGCCAGTCCCAGCGAATTGAGGTATTCGCAACGTTTTTTCAAATCTTCGTTGTGCTCTTTCCACGCCGCAATCGGGTTCTTTCCGTCCGCGCGCGACGTGTATAAAATCACCTGCCACAGTTTTTCGATCGCGCGCTTTTCGGGCAAATCGGGGAATACTTTCTTCGCCCACGCCGCGCCGGGCACGCCCGCGATGCACCACTGATGTCTGTTTTCCAGCGCGTCGCGATACTTCTTCACCTGCGGGAACACCGCTTTTCTCGCTTCGCTCATCTTGTGCACGTCCACGCCCTTCATGCCGTCCGGGTCGTCGGAATCGAGAAACAGCCGGCAAGCGTATTTCTCCGCTTTATATTCCCATTTCGCCTTGCCCCACGGCGTTAAATTCGAAAGCTTTTCCTGCGACATATAAATCGCGTTCAGCTTCTCCGTCGGCTGGTAGCTCCAGTCCACGAATACCTCTCCGGCGCCCGCTTTGTAGCACTCTTCCACCACCATGGCAACGAATTCCGGCTGGTCCAATCCCGCCTGAACGAATACCGTCTGCCCTTTTTTCACGTTGATGCCCGTTTTCACCAGCAATTTCGCGTATTTTTTAAGTTGAGCCTTTCTCATTTTGCAATTCTCCTTTGCGTTTTTTTATCTGCGACGCATCCGCGTCGATTTACTTTTTTTCGTTGTTATTCCTCGTCTTTCCCGTTACACAATCAGATCGTAATTCACAGGCTTATAAAAGAGTCGTTCGATTTCTTTCTCGTCCCGCGTTTCCGATAAAATCCACATCAGCTTCGTTATGATGCTTTCCCACGTCATATCGTAACTTTCCAGCACCGAAAAGCGTTCCTTGAAATCCCGACCGACGCGATAAATGCCCATATCACTGCCTTCGCTCTGCACCTGCGTGGTTACCACAAGCGTCTTGCCCTTTCCTCGCCACTTTTCTATTACGTCGTACAAATCGTAGTACTCGCCTCCGGGAATCCCTCCCGTGCCGTACCCCGAAAGCACCACGGCGTCATTGTTTTCAAAGTAGGAATCCAGCACGGCGCCCGAAAAACCGGGCGTCAGGCAACAGAGCCCCACTTTCCCGTCCAGCCTTTTGTAAAAATCGGGCGAGGCGGCTTTTCTCACGCTTTCGGGCGGTTCGATATACTGCAGCACTTTTCCCTCGCGCACCGTGGCGAGAATGGGAAAGTCCACGCTGTCGAACGCGTTGAAACTCTTCGTTCTTATCTTCTTCGCCCTCGTTCCCGCAATCGCTTTTCCCTGAAACACAATCGTTACCTGCGCCGATTTTTCGCTCGCCGCATACGAAAACGCGTCCCGCAGATTGATTCTCGCGTCCGTGTCCTCTTTGTCTATCGGCTTCTGCGAACCCGTCAGCACAATCGGCTTTTTCGAATTCTGTATCAGGTACGAAAGCGCCGCCGCGGTATACGCCATCGTATCCGTGCCGTGGCACACCACAAACCCGTCGTACGCCGCGTAATTTTCGCGTATCGCCTCCGCCAGAGTCAGCCAGTGCGCCGGCGTTACGTTCGTAGAATCGATATTGTACGGCTGAATATAGTCGGCTTCGCAGCATTTTCTTATTTCCGGCACGTACTCTATCAGTTCTTCCGCGCTCACCGTGGGCGACAATCCGTGCTTGCCCGTGGTGGAAGCAATCGTTCCGCCCGTCGCAATCAAAAGTATTTTCTTCATCGCCGCGCCTCCGTAACTTCTCTTCTCAATAAATCTCCCGCCCGCAAAGGATATTCGCAGGGGAAGGAATAAACGCCCTGCACCCGCTTCGCGTCCGTCGTCGTTTCGCCGTCCGTTTCCGAAAACATTTCTCTCACGATAATGTCTCTGCCGTGGTATTGCCCCGGAGATAAAACGTTCAGCTTGTCCCCGCTTTTAAAACGGTTGCGCATTTCAACGCGCACAACGCCGTTTTCAAAGGAGAGCACGTTTGCCGCGTAATCGTATTCGCCTTTCACCTGCCCCGCCTCGTACTCTTCCGTTTTCTCTCCGTTTTTTCCGTAGGCGTAAGCTTTCGTGAAATTACGATGCGCCGTCGCGCATAATTCCTTTTCGCAGAACGCCGTATCGGCGCCGTCCATGGCGCGGCGGTATGCGTTCACCACCGTCGCAAGGTAATATTCGCTCTTCATCCGCCCTTCGATTTTAAAGGAATTCACCCCCGCTTTTTCCAGCTCGTCCAGCGCAGAAAGCATGTTCAGGTCTTTCCCGTTTAAAATATAGGCGCCGCGCCCGTCCTCTTCGAGAGGCAGAAAACCGGTTTCGCCGTTCGTGGGATTCAGCGCGCGGATTTCGTATTTCCAGCGGCACGCCTGCACGCACGCCCCGCGGTTGGAAGAGCGCCCGTCCAGATAATCGGATAACAAACATCTTCCGCTGTAAGAAATGCACATCGCGCCGTGAACGAACGCTTCCAGCTCCGTATCCGGGTTAAATTCGCGGATTTCCGCGATTTCTTTCAAAGACAATTCCCGCGCGAGAATCACGCGTTCCGCCCCCAGTTCCTCCGCATAAAATTTCACGGCGTACTTGTTTGTCGTATTCGCCTGCGTGGAAACGTGCAGCGCAAGTGACGGCGCGACTTTTTTCAGCACGCTCATCGCGCCGATATCGCTCACGATCGCCGCGTCCGCCCCGATTTCCGCCAGATACGAAAAATAATCGGAAAGAAAAGCAAAATCATCGTTCCTTGCGAAAATATTCGCCGTAACGTACGCTTTTTTGCCAAGAGAATGCGCATAGTCCACGGCTTTTTTTAACTCTTCCGCGTCGAAATTATCCGAAAACGCCCGCAGCGAAAAGTTTTTTCCGCCCAGATACGCGGCGTCGGCGCCGAAATAAAACGCCGTTTTCAGTTTTGAAAAATTCCCCGCAGGGGCTAACAATTCCGCTTTCATCGCCTCACACCCGTCAAAGTTTTACGCTCACCGCCACGCCGTCGCCGATTTTCAGAATACTCGTCGTCAGTTCGTCGTCCGAACAGATCGCGCTTAAATATTCCCGCAGTTTCTCAATCAGCATGTGCCGCTTATGCGGCGGCTCGCCGTCCACCCAGCCGTACAAAAGAACGTCGTCCGAAAAAAGCACGCCTCCCGTTTTCAGCAACCGTTTCAGATCGGGCAGATATTTCAGATACTGCGCTTTCGGTCCGTCGAGAAAAATAAACCCGAACGTTCCGTTCATCTCCCGCGGCATCGAAGCAATAATGTCGCCCGCGTCGCCGAGATAGGCGCTCACCCGATTTTCCACGCCGAAAAAGCGGAAATTTTCTTTCGCCCGCAAGTAAGAATCTTCTTCCAGCTCTATCGTGGTAAGCCGCGCTTTCGGCAACGCAAGAAGCGCCGCCGAACCGGAAAGCCCCACCGCCGTGCCGATTTCAAGAATTTTTTCCGGCTTCGCCGCGCGCAGCGTTACAAGCAGATATTGCAGAGTTTCGTCGTCCGCCACGGGAATCCCCGCCGCTTTCGCCTCTTCGCGCTTTGTTTTCAGCGCTTCGCAAATATCCAGCCGCTGCACGCTTTCCGAAAAACTTTTCTCCTGCATCTTCTCACCGCCGGAAATTACACTTCCACCACGGAAACAACGATAAACGGCGATTGTTTCGTCTTTTTGAACACGTAATTTTTCAAAGCTTTACGCACCGCCACGGAAAGTTCCTCTTTCGTGCCGTTTTCGTAATCGTAGGCGTCCGCCGCTTTTTTCACCACGTCGTACGCTTCCGCCATATCCATCTGTTCGCCGAACATAAATCCGTGCGAATCGATGACGGGTTCGCCCACAACGTAATTTCCCGTTACCGCCAGCGATACGAAGAAAACGCCTTCCGCCGCAAACTTTAATCGGTCTTTCATTACTTCGCTGGTACCGTAATCTTCGAAACCTTCGCCGTCGATAAGGCGCGTTCCCGCCGTAACGTTCTCGCCCTGCACCAACGAACGGTCGGTAAGTTCGAAGCAGTTTCCTATGTCCGCAATGCAGATATTTTTCGCAGGCATACCCATTTCTTGCGCCAGAAGCGCGTGCTTTTTCAGGTGGCGATATTCGCCGTGAATGGGAATAAAGAATTTCGGCGAAAGCAGCTGATGCAGAATTTTATGTTCTTCCTGACAGGCGTGCCCGGAAACGTGAATCTTTTCAAGGCTTTCGTACACCACGTTCGCGCCCAGCCTGTACAGGTTGTTGATCACGCGGTAAATCATCTTTTCGTTGCCGGGAATCGGCGAAGCCGAAATAATCACGGTATCGTTATCGCCTATCGTAACCTTATCGGAATCGCCCGAAGCCATTCTCGTAAGAGCGCTCATCGGTTCGCCCTGCGAACCCGTAGACAAAATCACGATTTCGCGGTCGAACAGGTTCTTGTTTTTCGCAAGGTCAACAAGAATCCCTTCGGGAATTTTCAGCTCGCCGATTTTCACGGCGGCGTCCACCACTTTCAGCATGCTTCTTCCGGAAAGCGCCACTTTTCTGCCGTATTGCACCGCCCGGTCGATAATCTGCTGCAATCTGTGCACGTTGGAAGCGAACGTAGCCACAATCAACCGTCTGTCGCGGTTTTCCGCAAACAGATGGTCCAGCGTGGTTCCCACCACGGTTTCGCTCATCGTGTAGCCCATACGTTCGATGTTCGTGGATTCTCCGAGGTATAACAGCACGCCTTCGCGCCCCAGCGCCGCGATTCTGTCCAGGTCGATCGGCTTGCCGGAAACGGGCGTAAGGTCTATTTTAAAATCGCCGCTGTGATATATCAGCCCGTACGGCGTGCGGATCGCCAGCGCCACCGCGCCGGAAATCGAATGGTTTACGTTCACGATTTCCACGGCAAACGAACCCATTTTCACCACGTCTCCCGGCTCCACAACGCGTTCGGGCACGTTCTGAATACGGTTTTCCTGCAGCTTGTTATCCGTAAGCATCAACGTAAGTTTCGTACCGTAAATCGGCGTGCCCGGATTCAGTTCTTTCATCAGATACGGCACGCCGCCGATATGGTCCTCGTGCCCGTGCGTTAAAAATACGGCGCGCACCTTATCTTTGTGCTGTACAAGATAGGTAATATCGGGCACCACCAGATCGATGCCGGGCATGTCCTCGTTGTTCGGAAACGTAAGTCCCGCGTCCACCACGATGATATCGTTTCCGTATTCGATCGCCGTCATGTTTTTGCCGATTTCGCCTACGCCGCCGAGAAAAATAATTTTCACGGGCTTTTTGTTTCTGCCCCCGCGCGAAGTTTTTTCGGCAACCGCTTCGCCCTGCGCTCCGTACATTTTTTCGTACGCCCGCTCCATCGCCCGTTCGTTCGCCTTTTCGCGGACGTAACGCGCGTCGGCGATAAACGTCTTTCCCGTTTTCGACTGCACCGGCGCGGCATTCGCCACGACGTTATTCAACGCCGATTCTTCGGCTTTCGGCGCATTTTTCAATGTTTTCGGCGACCGTTTCGCATTATCGTACACGGGCAGATAAGAAGCGTTCATCGACGTGCCGGAACCGCCCGCTTTTTTCGCGGTGCGTCCCCCGCTGCGCGCCGTACGCCTCTGCGCCGTTCCGCCTTCCGTCGTATTTTTCGCCGCGGACGTTCTTGCGGCGCCCGTCTGACGTTTCGCCGTTCTGCGAAAAGCTTTCTGCGCGCCGCTTTCGGTATTTCCGTTCTGTGAATCCTGTACTCTGTTCTGATTTTCCTGTTTCATTATTCCTCGCAATAGTTGAATTATCCGATACGTTCTTGCGGGACCGGACCACCGCGTTATTTTCGGTTTTATATGCCTGAAAAAGGCTTGTTTTATGTGTTTTTAACGCGTTTTTATGCTGTTTTTTGCGTGTTTTTAAGGCATTTTTTTGAAATTTTTGCCTGTTTTTACGCGTTTTAACCCCGTTTCTTCTCAAAAAAGCATCCGTTTTTAAACAGATTCAAGCCGCTTTTTTACATAAAACGGCTGTTTTTCCCCCGTTTTTTATAGAAAGAGAGCCGAAAAAATTTTTTCAGCCCTCCCTCTCATTGTTCCTTTTCGGTTCGTCCGCCGGAGTTTTTCCGACGGTTATTCAACATCAATCGAAATCGAATACCGCGCGTTTGCCCATCGATTTTCTGAGCAAGCCCGTCAGTTCGAGCTGTCTGTCGCCGGCATAACGATACGTCTTTTTATAATCGACTTCTTCGAAATCCTTTTTCTTCGCCACGCCCTTTTGTTCCGCCAGCGTTTCCACAAGGCGCACCGCGCGTTTCGCGGCGAGGTCGCTCTTGATTTTCATCATGAACGGCGTCTGCGCGTAAGCTTTCTGCTCGCTCATATCTTTCTGGTTGTAAATCGTCTGTTTGAACGCGGGATCTTTCGGATCGAGCGCGAAATACACGCAAAGCGTTTTTCCGCGGATGTTCATTTTCGCAATCGTGGCTCTGCCGCAATTAAATCTGTCCGCATTCCAGCTGACGGTAGATTTGATTTTCTTATACGAAAGCAACGCGTTTTTAATCATGCTGTAACGATCTTTCACTTCGTCGTCGCTCTGCTTCAGTTTTGCCGTGAAGCTTCTGTCGATGCGCATGACGAGATCTTCTTTCGGCTCTTCCGCGACTTCTTCGACGGGCTCCGGCGCGGTAACAGCCACTTCATCTACCACTACGGGTTTTTCTTCCGTAAGCAGGGGCAGCGTTGCGATTCCGTAATTGGAAGCGGTAAGTTTTTCCGCAACCGCGTCCGCAATCATCTGCGCGCCGCTGTCATCGAGAATCGTTTCGTAGGAAGGCGTGCCCATCTTTTCGGAAATCTCGCCCGCCAGCGCTTCGGTATCCACTTCGGGAGCTTTGGCTTCGGGAATATTCGCCACCACAGCCGCGGCGACGGTATCGGCGATGCTCTTCACGCCCTCGTCGTCCACCAGCACTTCGTACGTAGCGGGTTCCGGCGCGGGGATTCTTTCCGCAACGGAAGAAGCAAGGCGTTCGTAATCCAGCTGTTCGGGAGCGGGAATATCGATTTTCGCAGCCACGTCGTTTGCGATTTTTTCGTAATCGATGGCTTCCGTTTCGGGAATTTCCACTTTGGACGCCGCAGCGTAAGCAAGACGCTCGTAATCGATTTCTTTCGATTCCGGCAGTTTTGCAAGCACCGCGTCCGCCATCGCGTCGTAATCGGGTTCTTCCGCTTCGGGAACGACGACGTTTGCCGCCGCGTTGTTGGCGATTTCGGTAATCTTTTCGTAATCCACGGGATCGTTCGCCGTATTGACGATTTCGGAAATCCTGTCGTAATCGACGGTTTCGTTCGCGTTGTTTGCGATTTCCGCGATTTTTTCATAATCGAGCGTTTCCGTTTCGGGAAGTCTGGCGATCACCGTATCGGCAAGTTTATCGTAATCGATCGCTTCGGGAACGGGCATCTTAGAAACCACCGCATCGGCAAGTTTTTCGTAGTCGATTTCTTCCGGTGCGGGAAGTTTTGCAAGCACCGTATCGGCAAGCTTATCGTAATCGATTTCTTCGGGAACGGGCATCTTCGCCGCAAGCGTTTCCGCCAGTTTATCGTAATCGAGCGTTTCCGCTTCGGGAATCTGAATTTTCGCCGCTACGGCTTCCGCGATTTTTTCCAGCGTTTCATCGGTAAGCGCGTTGGCTTCGGCGATGCGGGTATAATCGACGCGTTCTACGGGAGGCAGCGATTCGATTACTTTTTCCGCCGTGCCGTATACGATGCGATCGTATTCCGCGGAACCCTTCGTTTCTTTTTCTTCGTTGGATTTTTCTTCCAGTAGCTCGGTAACTTTTTCGAGTACCTTATCGCTCACTTCGTCTACGATGCGGTTATAATCCACGTTTTCCGCCGCGGGAACGGCTGCGAGCGTATCCAGAATTTCTTTGCTGTGCGCCGCCGTCTGCGCTTCCGTTTTTTCGGCGACGAGTTCCGCGATTTTATCGTAATCCGGCTCTTCGAAATTCAGTGTTTCGGCAACGCGTTCTTTCACCGTTTCGGCAACCTTATCGTAGTCGGTTTCGTTGGCGAGAAGATTTTCGATTTTTTCATCGAGCGCGTCGAGCGTTTCTTCTATTTTCGCGGCGAATTCTTCGTTGAACGCGCCCGCGCTTTCTTTCAGTTCGTTCAGCGCGGAAGAGAGCGATTCGTAAATGCTCTGATTCTGCGAATAGAGATACTTGATTTCCATTACGGCGCGATCGGCGGCTTCGGACGCGTTTTCGCCCGCCGGTTCCGCCTGCACCGTTTCCGCCGCGGGAACGACGGCGCTTTTCGCCTGATAGTTCGCGGCGGCAGCCTGCAATTTCTTCGCCGTTTCTTCGAGCTTTGCGTTCATGCGGTCGCAGATTTCGGAAAGCTGCTTCTTCAGCTCCGCGTATGTATCTTTGTTGCCTTGTTCGAAAGACTGATACATAACGCCGTTCTGCAAAGAAGAATACTTCATTTCGGTGAGTATGTCTTTCTTGACGGCTTTCAGATCGCCGGCGATCCCCCTGTACATATCCTCCAGCATCAACGCCGTTTCGTTACGTTGTGCCACCGACCAGTTCCGCGTTGCGTTTTGCCCTTGCCGAGCGTTCAAATCTGCCATAACACACCTCGTTTCAGTTATTCTTGAAACCGCTTTTTGCGATTTCGGGGAAAATTCCCCTCCGTTCGTATTTAATTATAGCACAAAAGGCGCGGGAAGGTCAAGGATTTTAACAAATAAATCTCAATTTTTTAAGCGTTTTTTCGATTTTTTTCGCTTCTTTGACAGCTTTTTACACCCCTTTCTTTTCCCCGCCCGAAGGTTCGATTTCTTCTTTCGCGTACTTACGATACGCAAGCGGCGGAGTCTGCTCTTTCAAAGACATGACGTACGCCTCGTATTCCTCTTCCGTCATCTTACGTACTTTTCCGTTTTTATGTTTCGGACGTCTGCTCATACCGCGCGCCTCCCCGGATATTTTTCAGGAAAAGTATAGCCGCTTTTTCCCGGAATTATTCGGCGGACGGAGAAAAAACCGACGGAAAAAATTTTTCTGCTAAGCCAGCGCTTCTTCCGCCGCTTTCGCGTTGACGTCGTTCAGATTTTTCAATTCGAAGAATTTGCCCTTTTTCGCCATCAGTTCTTCGTACGTGCCCTCTTCGACGCATTCGCCGTTTTCCATGACGATGATTCTGTCCGCCCCGCGGATGGTGGAAAGGCGATGCGCCACGATGAACGTGGTTCTGCCCGCGATGCAGGAAGAAATCGCTTTCTGCACGTGATACTCGGAAATATTGTCGAGCGCGCTGGTGGCTTCGTCGAAAATGAGAATCGCGGGATTGCGGATGAGCGCGCGGGCGATGGTTACGCGCTGTTTCTGCCCGCCGGAAAGTTTATCGCCGTGTTCGCCGACATCGGAATCGATGCCGTAAGGCATGTTTTTCACGACTTCGGTGAGATCGGCGAGTTCCACCGCTTTGAAAAGTTCCTCTTCGGTGTAGCGGGAAAGCCCGTAAGTGATATTATCGCGTATCGAGCCGGAAAACAAAATGCTGTTCTGCGGCACCACGGAGATATGATGACGGTATTCGGAAAGATTGCATTCGGAAAGCGGTTTTCCGTCGATGAGCACGCTGCCCGAAACGGGCGTTAAAAAGCCGATGATGAGATTCATGATCGTGGACTTTCCCGAACCGGAAGCGCCGACGACGGCGATACATTCCCCCGCTTTGACTTTCAGCGATAAATTTTTGATGATGTATTCTTCGCTGCCCGGATATTTATAATAGACGTTTTTAAATTCCACGTCGCCGGAAATCGACGGAACGGAACGTTTGCCGATGTTCATTTCCACGTCTTTCACGCTCATAATTTCGGAAACGGAAGAAAGCGCGTCGAACCCGGAACCGAGCGTGGGAAGAACGTTGACGAGCGTGGAAACGTAGCCGCTGAGCGATACGAACATCGTTTGATACAGCACGATGTCGCCCACGGAAATTTTGCCGCGAATGGCAAGCACGGCGCAGAAAACCATGCAGGCGGCGGACAAAAACGTGTTGAGACACCATGCCCACGAGCCGAAACGGGCGCCGGTTAAATCTACCTTTTTCCCCGCGTTCGCCACGCCGGAAATGGACGAATTCACCGCCGAAATTTCCGTTTGTTCCAGCCCGTGCGCCTTGGTAACGGTGAGCATTTCGAGCATGGTGGCAAGGCGGGAACTCATCGATTCGGTATGTTCGCGGAGTTCGCGGTAACGCTTGCGGATTTTTTTGGAAAACAGCCGCGACAAAGCGACGTTGAACGGCACGACGCACAGGAAAAACAACGCCACGACGCCGTTTTTGGAAAGCGCGATGACGGTTGCGATAACCGCGCTGATGATATTGGGTATAATGGTGTTGACGAGGCAGGAAAAAAGTCCGTCGACCGCATCGGTGTCCTTTAAAAATTTCGACTGGATTCTGCCCGTTTCCATATCTTTCGCATAGGTAACGGAAAGGCTTTGCAGCTTCCGCACCACGCTGCTTTTGATGCCCGCGCCCGTGCGCCGCAGCATTTTACTGGTTAAAACGGTGCGCAGCAGCGTTACCGGTTCGTTCTGCAGAATGGCGATCGTAATGATCAGCGCGTCGATTCCGACGGCTTTCAGCGCCTGCTGCGCCGTAATCGCCCCGCCGACCGCACGCGTAACCGCGTCGATGACGTCTGCCGTAACCAGCGGCATCAGCCACACGGGCGCCGTCTGGAAAATGTAAAGAAGGGAAGAAAAAAGCAACGGGCAAAAATTCATTTTAACGATTTTGCCGAAAAATCCGTTCTTTTTCTTCCCTTTTTTAGTTGTGGTTTCAGCGAAAAGATAATCGTAATCCGGAACGACGTCGGTACGTTCCTGCTTGCTTCGCGGCACGGAGCCGTTTTCAAAGCGATTCATACTTCTCCCGTTTTTTCCTGTTGTATTTTTCGCGTGCGCGCGTTATGTACCGTGTTTTTGCCGCGTTGCCGAACCGTTTTTTGAAGCGGTTTTTCGACGGTTTTTCGCGGCGGTTTATCCCGCGCCGGAAATGGATGAAAAAACGTTTTTGCAAGGGTAGTATAACATAGTTTTTATTACATGTCAACGTTCTGACGAAAACTTTTCAGACTATATATAGCCTTTTTATTTTCGTTTGCAAAAGACGGATTACAGCAGGATGCAGATGATTCCGCCCTTGCCTTCGTTGACGATTCTGCCCACGGCTCGGCGCATTTTTTTACGCACTTCCACGGGCATCGCGTAAGGTTTGCGCGCCATGTCTTCGGCGACGATGTCTTTTAAAGACCTGCCGAAAATATTCGTATCCCAAACCTTTTTTTCGTCCTCTTCGTACTCGGAAAGACGGTCTTTGACAAACTCTTCGCCCTGTTTCTGCGAACCGATGATG
>ERZ808270.357-NODE-357-length-27890-cov-3.848500_pt1 | contig 27890 bp, 21 predicted proteins | sample MGYA00521082_ERZ808270 | MGnify/ENA primary metagenome ERZ808270 (study PRJEB31516, sample SAMN03275594) | gut metagenome | biome: mammalia-associated habitat; material: feces | host: Papio cynocephalus | place: Kenya | collected 2012-07-27 ... | reverse complement strand
CACTCATCCACACCAAGATCAAATCCCATAAGTTCGTCACTTTCATCGCTTTTTGCTGTCAACATAATAATTGGAACTTTGGACGTCTGACGGATTTCCCTGCATACTTCCCAGCCATTCATCTTTGGCATCATTACATCAAGAATCAGTAAAGCAATCTCTTTGTCTTTATAAAAAATATCCAAAGCTTCCTCTCCATCCGCTGCTTCTAATACTTCATAATTCTGTCGGATCAGGAAATCCCGTACCAGTTTTCGCATACGGCTCTCATCATCCACAACCAGAATCTTTAATTTATCCATATTTATTCTGCCTCCTGTTCTTTCAGCTCTGATTCCTGTTCTTTCAGCTGGCTTTCACGTTCGTCTAATTGTTTTTCCCAGTTCTCATATTTATCGATAATTTTATTCTCATAATTAAAAATAGTCACATTGTCTTTGCTGAACCACGTGACTGCAAACATTCCTATCACGCACAGTGCAAAAACAACTGCAAAAAATGTACTGATATGAAACAGTTTTTGATAATCCCGATTCTCCTTCCTGCGATTTTGATTAACGACATGTGCCTTTTGTTTCTGCTTCTTTTTTTTCTTCTGGATTTCTTCTTTGCTCTTTTTTTCTCCGGAACCCGTTCCTTCCGGTTCATAAACCGTAATCGGAAGAATATTTTCCCGCTTAATATACGGAATGGTATACAGATACTCCTGAAGCCGGTGTAAAAAATCATATCCGACCGGCGTAACAAAAATTTCTTTTAAGATCAGCTTGTTATATAATGCCAGCACAACATCCGGATCATCCATCCTCGTATTCTTTCGGATATACTGAATGATCTCTACCTCATGCTTTGCTGTGTGTTCCTGTTCCTTTGTTTCAAATGCATAACCTTCCACCTGATACATAACTTTTTTCCTCTACCACTTATATGCACTGCCGGCATCCCGCTCGGCAATCTCGCCATTCTGGTACGCCTGAATCAGTTTTTTCAGTTCCTCTATTCGAATCATCATACGTTTTCCGACATCTGTATCTCCTACCAGAATCCGCTTGTCCCGGTATTCCACAGCTTCCTGATGTGATACAATATCCAGTTCATCCCTTACCGCTTCATTTGACCAGTCAAACGGTTCATGGGCAGACAAGGTCAGACCATAAGAATTATACGTCAGCGTATATCCTGCAATTCCCGTCTTTCTCCGGTATGTTTTTGAAAATCCACCATCAATAAGAATCAGTTTTCCGTTACATTTGACCGGATTTTCTCCCGCTATACGTTCTACTGGCACATGCCCATTGATAATATGTATAAAGTCTCCGGTCAGCCCGAACTCTTTCAATATATTATCTGCTGTTTCTTCCTTGTCAAACAGATGATAATAGGCATTCTTACTTTCATGGTGCATGGACTTATCCGCAAGAAAATAACGTTCAAACGTAGCCATTTTGCTGCGTCCGTACAAAGGAGAATCCGGAGCGGTCCAGATATACCACATGATATCCCTTCCCTTTTCCCGCTCTTTTTCATCTTTGGAAAAGAATGCCTTGCGGACATACGATTCCAATACATCATACAGTGCTTTTCCACTGTATTTTTTGCCATATACATTTACTTTTTTAAATGATCCGTCCGGGTTTAACGGTACACATCCATGATAAAGCAGATTTCCGTTATATACCTTATACATACTGCCACGTTTCAACAGAAGACGCACATGCCGCTGCAGCTTTTCGCAGTGTATGAATGATGTGCGCAGACGATTCATCACTTCCTGTTCCTCCGGTGTCAGATCATATGGATGCTCCGGATCAATTGTCGGAAAATTGGTGTCGAGCATGTCATATGTTTTTCCATCAATTTCCACCGTTTTGTTTTCATAGTTGATACGATGCAGCAGACACCGGTTTTCCATGCCATACTCCGGCCACTTATGAATCAGCTGTCCCTCCAGTTTAAACCGGATAATTGCGATTGCCTTGTGCATTTTTCGATTCATCAGTGTTTCTTTTTTGCTGCGTTCCTCATCGGTAGAATCTTTCAATACAAACTGTTTACATGGATCATCGCGGTAAGCATCCATGGCAAACGTGGCAAGCGGAACCATATTAATTCCATATCCATCCTCGATCAGATCCAGATTTCCATAGCGGATGCTCGTCCGGATTACCGATGCAATACAGGCCAGCTGTCCGGCTGCTGCTCCCATCCACACCATGTCGTGATTTCCCCACTGGATGTCAAACGAATGGTATTTTTCCAACTGATCCATAATACGGTCCGGTGACGGTCCACGGTCATACACATCTCCAAGAATATGCAGATGATCAATAACCAGTCTCTGCACCAGTTCCGCCAGAGCTACAATAAAATTGTCCGCCTGTCCCAGTTCCAGAATCGTATTGATAATTGCCTCATAATACGCTTCCTTATTCAGAACTTCCTGTTTTTCCGTAATCAGTTCCTCAATGACATAGGCATAGTCTTCCGGCAGGGCTTTGCGCACTTTTGATCTGGTATATTTGGAGGATACCGTCTTACACACTTCAATAAGGCGGTATAATGTAATCTTATACCAGTTTTCGATGTCTTCCTCCGTCTGACGTACCAGTTCAATTTTTTTCTGCGGATAATAGATCAGTGTTGCCAGAGACATCTTATCTGCGGTACTTAGTGTATGCCCAAATACATCATCGATCTTCTTTCGGACGGCACCGGAACCGTTTCTCAGGACATGAGAAAATGCTTTAAATTCCCCATGGATATCCGATAAAAAATGCTCCGTGCCTTTTGGCAGATATAAAATGGACTGCAGATTGATAATTTCCGTAGATGCTTTTCCGATCGTCGGATACAATTCCGCTAACTGTTCATAATAATGTAATCGTTCTTTTTCCACTTGTAATACCCCTTTTCATGAGCATACATCCGCTCATTATTCCTAATAGACAGTTTACCATAATTTCTGTCTTTTGTGCACTTGTTCACATAAAAAACAAAAAAGAACTGTATGCATGACGCACCAGTTCTCTTTTTTGTATTTATCGTGTTTTGCTATACTCTGTGTCTCTCCTTCCTTTATATTTTGACTGAATTTGACTTTTTATTTACATGTTTCATTATAACGATCCTATTTTTCCAATTCGAGTCCAAATTTTTTTATATTTTCAACGACTTTTGTCAGACAGAGGTCAAAACTGGCCTTTATCACAGAACGCAATATGTCATTTGACCTTTTCATTGTTTATTACTATAATAAAATTGATCTATTACAGGAGGTGATGGTTTATGTTGACACGCGAACAACTATCCAAAAATCTTGGAATAAATTTGGAGAGAGAACGATTTCTGCTCGGATTTTCACAACAGGATATGGCGAAAGCATTGGATATGTCTCTTTCCTCTTACAAAAGAGTTGCCAACGGGGATATCGGAAAAGTTGATGTCTATACCGTCTACAAACTCAGTCAGCTCACAGGAAAAATGTTTTACGAACTATGTGGAGCATCCTCCGATTTGTTTCAGACATACGATCAGATGCGCAGTCTCTCGCCTACACAGTTAAACTTTATTGAATCTCTTGTACAATTTGAGTATGATTTTTCAAAAAATCTGGAAAATATTCCATCTGCTTCTCTGGAGGACTATACCACACTGATTATTCCCAGTGGAAATATGCATGATGGGATGGTATACGATTCCTGTTCTCTTGAAAAGATCAATATAGCCGGATACCGCAAACGTTTTGGCAGTCAGATTGACTGTGCACTGCTTGTCACAAGCGATCATATGTCTCCTGTCTACCACACAAATGATATATTATTAATCGCACGTGATCCCATCCGGGACGGAGATACCGGCATCTTTATCAATAAAGTTACCGGACTGTTATATATCCGCCGTCTCCGTCAGACAGATCCCTGGCGTTTAGAACCTCTCACCTATTATGGGCAGACATTTTATATTGACAGCAATAATGCAGCCGAAATGTCTCATTGGATTATTTTTGGTCATGTTATCTCCAAGACCCGCGGATAATACCAGATCTGCGTTTATTTTATCACGCCAAAAGGCGCCACCAGATAATTCTGATGACGCCTAGTGATTTTCACACTCCATTGGACGATTCCTCACTTCATCTTTTGTCTCTCGACTCCATTCTTCTTTTGTTTACCGAAATGACTTCCTGGACAAATCATTTTTTATCCGTACCTCTTTGTCCTCTCTCTTTTGTACTCTGTCACTGGTTTCCATTCTCGAATGTTATACTTTTTCATCAAGTGAAGCTTGATGACCTATGTCATATGCTTGATTGCTCCTTGCCAATGGTTATGTTCCCTTTGGACTGTACCTCCTTACATTATATTTCACGTCCAGGGCTTTCTCGTCACCCTTCGTGATGGCTGCTTGTTTTTTTGTTGTCTTAAATATAACACGCATTTTACATTCTGTCAACTTGTTTTTTAAATATTTTTTATTTTCATTTTACATTTCCAATAATTGTTTATTTATTTTATTTTTTTCAGACAATTTATTCAAAAAGAAAAGAACGTGCTCTTGCACGTCCTTTCTTTTTGATCTATGCTGGCATAGCCAGATAATATCCTTGAAACAGGTCCACTCCCAGGGAACGTAAAAACTCGCATTCTTCTCGTGTCTCCACACCCTCAGCGAGTACCTGCATTCCTCTTTCATGAAAACTTTCCAGATAGGTACGAACATTTTCCTGTTTTTTCCCATCATTATCAATCCCGCAAATCAGGGAACGGTCAAGTTTTACAATATCCGGTGTATACAGATATACCGCATTCATATTATTTTCACCCATTCCAAAATCATCCAGTGAAACTTTCCATCGTTTATTCTGGACCATTTCACTCTTTCTTACCCATTCACGCAGAGAAACTTTTGGATACTCTAATATTTCAATAATTCTCTTTCCTTTCTGATTTCCAAAATAGGTATCAAATGCTTCTGCTTCATCATCCGTAAAACTTTCTGACGGGAAGGAATTGATGCAAAGATATTCCTGATATCCCCGCTCAATATACGCCTGTGTTGCACCAAAAAAAGTAGCGATCTCCAGTACATGTAACTTCTCATCTTTTGCAAACTCATCGATCAGCTGTCCTACCGTCTTTTTCTTTGGTCTCATCAATGCCTCATATGCATATATTCTTGCGCAATCTTTATAAAAGATCGGCTGGAACACATATTCAATCTCAAGTCCCTCTAAAGCTGCCTTCACTTCATTGTCAAGCGGTAATTTTTCATATGCTATCATAAAATCTGCCCCAACTTTTAAAATTCTTGTGTCTATTAATTTTTAAAGGAATGAATTGGAGCTGGGATTCGTCCTGTACGGTTGATAAAATCATCACAGGAATACTTATTCACCGGCATAACCGGAGCATATCCAAACAATCCTCCAAATTCTACCTTATCTCCCACACCTTTTCCAATAGCCGGAATCAGGCGTGCAGCGGTTGTCTTCTGGTTCACCATACCGATGGCCATCTCGTCTGCAATCATACCGGAGATGGTGGTTGCCTTTGTATCACCCGGAATTGCAATCATATCAAGACCTACCGAGCATACACAGGTCATTGCCTCTAATTTTTCAAGGGAAATCGCACCGGCTTCTACTGCATTGATCATACCCTGATCCTCACTGACCGGAATAAATGCACCACTTAAACCACCGACATAAGAAGAAGCCATCACGCCACCCTTCTTTACCTGATCGTTGAGCATGGCAAGCGCTGCAGTCGTTCCCGGTGCACCTGCATACTCCAGACCGCACTCACAGAGAATATCTGCGACACTATCTCCGATTGCCGGCGTCGGTGCCAGGGAAAGATCCACGATACCGAACGGAATATTTAACATTTTGGATGCTTCCTGTGCCACCAGCTGACCGACACGGGTAACCTTAAATGCCGTCTTTTTGATGGTCTCACAGAGAACCTCAAAGTTTTCTCCGCGTACTTTTTCCAACGCATTCTTTACAACACCCGGACCACTGACTCCGACATTGATGATCGCATCTGCCTCGGTAACTCCGTGGAAAGCACCTGCCATAAATGGATTATCATCCGGTGCATTACAAAATACCACCAGTTTCATACAGTCGGCAGAATCATTGTCCTTTGAAATCTCTGCTGTCTGAAGGATAATCTCTCCCATAAGCCGTACCGCATCCATGTTGATGCCGGTCTTGGTGGATGCCAGATTTACGGAACTGCATACTCTTTCGGTACTGTGCAGTGCCTGCGGAATGGAACGGATCAGAAGCTCATCTGCTTTTGTCATGCCTTTGGATACCAGTGCGGAATATCCGCCGATCAGATTGACTCCGACCGTCTTTGCTGCACGGTCCATAGTTGCAGCGATTGTGGCAAAATCCTCCGGTGTCTTACAAGCCGAACCTCCCACCAGGGCGATCGGTGTCACGGAAATTCTCTTATTTACGATTGGAATGGAATAGCTTTTTTCAATCTTTTCTCCTGTCGCTACCAGATCCTTTGCCACGGTTGTAATCTTGTTGTAAATATTCTGATTCAGACGGTCCAGATCTGAATCAATACAGTCAAGAAGGCTGATTCCGAGTGTGATGGTTCTCACATCCAGATTCTCCTTCTCGATCATTTCGTTGGTTTCCTGTACTTCCCAGCTGTTAATCATTCTTTGCTTCCTCCATGTTTTAGATACGGTGCATTTTTTCAAAAATCTCTTCACGCTGACATTTGATCGAAACGCCTATTTCTTCTCCCAATGCATCCATTTCTCCGGAAATTTCTGCAAAATGTTTCTTGGCAGCTGCCATATCTACAATCATCATCATATTAAAAAATCCGGATACGATTGTCTGTGAAATATCCAGCACATTAACGCCATTGTCAGCAAGATAAGTACATACCTTTGCAATAATACCTACGGTATCTTTTCCTACCACTGTGATGATTGCTTTGTCCATTGTTTTTTCCATAATACAAATTCTCCTTTTTACTTTGCACGAATCACCGGCGAAACAGCATCTCTTTTTGCCACATACATCGGAAAATCATCCGCTTTGTACGGATTATCTCCCATCGTAACTTCCAGACGCACTGCCTCATACGCCAGTTCCTCGTAATTATTTTCCTTGCTTAAATGACCCAGTATCACTGTGCCGAATTTATCATGAAGAAGTTCACAGAGCAGCTGTCCGCTCCGTTCATTCGACAGATGTCCCCTGTTTCCCATGATCCTTCGTTTCAAAGGATATGGGTACACGCCCGTTTCGAGCATATGAATATCATGATTTGCTTCCAGCAGCAGCGCATCCAGTCCCTGCAGCTGCTGTACAATCTCATCGTCATAATTTCCCAGATCGGTTACTACCGCAAATGTCCGATTTTCTTTTTTGATCCGGTATGCCACAGGATCAGCCGCATCGTGTGAAATGTGGATCGGGGTGATCGTCAGATCCCCGATCATAAAATCTTCCTGCGGAACAATTTCGTGAAATAACTCTGGATCAACTTTTCCTACCGACGGGGTATTTTTGATGGCTTCTATGGTTCCTGCGGTGGCATACATTGGCAGTCCATATCTTCGCGCCATAACACCAAGCCCCGCAATATGGTCCAGATGTTCATGTGTGATCAGAATTCCATCCATATCCTGACTCTTTAATTCCACCTCGTTTAATCCATTTTCGATCCGTTTTCCGCTGATTCCCGCATCGATCAGCACATGGTGGTTATCCGAGCCTACACAGATACAGTTTCCGCTGCTCCCACTTGCAATACTGCATAATTCTAACATACTATTTCTCTTTCCAGTAAATTTCTATCCGGTCTCCGTTATGGAGCTGCTGGGAAAATTCAGCTTCCATGCCATTTACAAGCGTTGCAATCGCACGTCCGTTTCCAGCGTTGAGATCAAACGTGATCCGGTCAAAAACATCCACAAATATGTAATCTTCTTTTCCCGTAAGTTCCACCGTCTCGCCATTTACCGTGACAACACAGACCGTATCTTTTTTCTCTGGCTCAGCCTTTTTGGTCTCCCCGGAGGTTTCCGGAGTCATTTCTTCCTGTAATATTTCCTCAGAATCTGTAACTCCCTCTGTTGCATTATACCGATTCTCGCTCTCCGACGCAACCCCGAAGCTCAACGGTGTCCAGTCAATGGAGAAATTTTCGTATACCAGGGTTTCCATCCCCGCTTCTCTGTTATTGACTAGGATTTCACTGTCCGGATCAATTTCTACATCCATAAATTCCGCAATCTGTGCAACGGTATAAAAATTCCGTGTCTCGATGGAATCTCCCTCCTGGATCTCATAGGAATCCGGCTCTAAACTTCCATTTACTTCAACAAATTTCGGACATACCACTTTCTGTCCATTGATCACAAACGAAATGACCGACTCCTGATATTCCGGAAGCTGTCCAATCGTATAGACCGCATTTTCTCCCGCCGTAGACGGTTCAATCGTAATATCGGAATTTGGCTCCAGCGGTGTATTGATATTGGCCGGCTGTCCGTTCATCGTCACTATGGCGGCCTCCCCGGCCTCTCCTCTTGCGATTCTCGCACTTCCGTTTACCGTAAAATTGATCGGCATTCCGCGTTTCGGAAACAGCTGGTCATTCGGAAATCCCGCCTGCATTGCCGCGTCCACAATGGTAAGTCTGTTATTATCATACAGTTTCAGACGTTCTCCATTGAAACGGACCATGATGAAATTATTTTTCTGTTCATAGTAATTCAGACAGATTCCAATCGGTGTGACAAGCAGCGGATCTTTTTTGATATCTTCCTGCTCAAATGTCACTTTTTTGAGCACCTCTTCGCCTCTTAGTGCCACACGCTCCTTCGGCAGATCCAGATGTTCGGCAAGTTTTTCTGTAAATCCATGGATTTTTCCACCTCCTCCGACAACAAAGCAGGCACTTACCGTTTTATCCCCATTCAGTTCCTTGATCTTTGATGCTACCTCGGAAGTAATCTTCTCCACCGTCGGAGCAACCAGCTCCCAGATTTCCTTAGATGGAATCGTATGGGAAATGCTCATAATATCCTCATATGTCACTTCATCCTCGCTCGAAGATGCCAGTTTCATTTTCTCTGCCGTCTGGAAATCCACCAGATACTGCTGCACAATCAGCTCGGTCAGTTCATCCCCGGCATACGGAATCATGCCATAAGCAATGATGCTTCCTTCCTTTGTGATGGAAATATCCGAAGTTCCCGCCCCGACATCGACCAGTGCAATATTTAACATCCTAAAATTGTCCGGGATTGCCACATTGATTGCCGCAATTGGCTCCAGCGTCATATTTGCAACACTCATTCCAGCCTGACCGACTGCAGAATACAATCCGTCCACAACATCTTCCGGCAAAAAGGTTACAATAATGTCCTCGCCGATTTTATTTGCTTTATGTCCTTCAATGCTGATAAATACTTCCTCGTTTAAATAATATTTAACAACGGAATATCCGACACAATAAAACTTATACTTTGTATCATTTTGTTCCCGTAAAATATCCTGTGCCTGCTCTACGCCAAGAAGATTTAATGTATGGATATCTTCTCCTGTGACAACCGACTCCTCTGCATATTCATACTCCACATGTGTAGTTACGGTTTTTAACACACGGCCGGCTGCTGCAATACACACTTCCGAAAGCGGTGCATCCAGCTGTGCTTCCAGCTCTGCTTTTACGGCAGAAATTGTACGCGCCACTTTTCCAATATCGTGAATCTGTCCATCCAGCATGGACCGTGTCTCATGCTGTCGGACAAACTGTGCCTCCACAATAAACGATCCATCTTCTGTCCGGTGTCCGACTGTTCCCACCACATTTCGGGTTCCTATATCCAAACCAAATACGTTATTCATATACTTCTCTCCTCAGCGCTTCATCTGTCTGTGTCAATGTTTCTTCCAGTGTCCCGTTATTGTCTATCACTATCTGGCAATGTCTACGATATTCGTCTTCACTCAGCTGGCTGGCAAAAATCCGGTCCACATGTGCATCGGAATACCCTCTTGATGCCTTCAGACGGGCCCTTCTGTTTTCTCTTGTAGTATAAATATACCAGAGTTCATCGCAGATTTCATCATAATGTTCTTCAATCAGAAGTGCAGCTTCCAAAACCAGCAGGGAAAGTTTTCCAGCCCGCTCCTCTGCCTCTTTCTGCTGCAGAATATATTTTCTGACTGCCGGATGCACAATACCATTCAGACATTCTCTCTTTTCATCATCTGAAAATATAACGGCAGCAAGCTGTGCACGGTCAAACGAACCATCCTGCACATAAATATCTTCCCCGGCAAATTTTTCTTTTAATTTTTGAAAACATTCTGTCCCCGGCTGCATCAGGTCATGTGCAATCTCATCTGCAAGCATAACCCTGACCCCCGGTTTTGACGCAAGATGTGCGAGTATGGCAGATTTTCCTGCTCCTACGCCGCCTGTAATTCCAATAAAACGCATACCATCACCTCACGAATTTTTCCTGTGTATCTTCTTAATGTGCCTCATACCAGTCATGCCCACATGCCGTACCGACAGCAAGCTCCACTTTCAAATCGGCCGCTTTTTGCATTTCTTCTTCTAAAAGCGCAATGACTTTTTCTTTTTCTTCCTCTGCGGTCTCAATCAGCAATTCATCGTGCACCTGCAAAATCAGACGCGATCGGAAATGTTCCCGGATCAGACGGTCATGTACCCGAATCATGGCAATTTTAATAATATCTGCCGCCGTTCCCTGAATTGGCGCATTCATGGCGACACGCTCACCAAACTGTCTTGTCATAAAATTACCCGATGACAATTCCGGAATCGGGCGGATACGGCCAAACAAAGTTCTTGTATATCCCTTTTCCTTTGCCTGCGCTACGGTATGATCTAGAAATTCTTTGATCTTCGGATAGGTTTCAAAGTAACTGTCGATAAATTCCTGTGCTTCTTTGGTTCCTATATTTAAATCCTGGCTCAGTCCATAAGCGCTGATTCCGTATACTATTCCAAAGTTTACAGCCTTGGCATTTCTTCTCTGTAAGTCTGTCACTTCATCAAACGGTACATGAAATACCTTGGATGCCGTACTTCGATGAATGTCCTGATTTTCGCGGAACGCCTCGATCAGCTGCTCATCACCGGACATGTGTGCCAAAAGCCGCAGTTCAATCTGTGAGTAATCGGAATCAACAAACAAATCTCCCGGCATTGGATGAAATACCTTTCTTATCATCTTTCCAAGTTCAATCCGGATCGGGATATTCTGCAGATTCGGATCTGTACTGCTCAATCGTCCCGTTGCCGTGATCGTCTGATGGAACGTTGTATGAATTTTTCCGGTTGCATCAATAAAGTTTGAAAGACCATCTGCATAGGTAGATTTGAGCTTGGAAAGTTTCCGGTACTCCAGAATATCTGCAACAATCGGATAATCTCCGGCAAGTTTTTCCAATACTTCTGCAGAAGTTGAAAAACCGGTCTTTGTCTTTTTTGCATTTGGCAGCTGCATCTTTTCAAAGAGAATCACACCGAGCTGTTTTGGAGAATTAATATTAAACGTCTCTCCTGCTTCCTCATAAATTTTCTGTTCCAGTTCTCCGATGGAAACCGACAGTTTCTGACCATACTCTTTTAATGCATTGGCATCGATACAGATTCCTTCCTGTTCCATGTCTGATAAGACGAACACCAGAGGCATCTCGATTTCGCGCATCAGCTGCTCCATCCCATGCTCCTTAAGTCCTTCCTTAAGAACTGCGGCTGATTTCCATGCAATATAGGATTCCCAACAGGCATACCGGAGCACATCCGCTTTCTTTTCCGTGATGACATCCCCCGGCATCTGTTTGCCAAGCAGATCGGTTCTCGACGGAATCATCAGTCCCAGATAATCTTTTGCAATATCTTCATATGGATACGCTCCCTTAAGTGGATTGAGCAGATATGCTGCAATCGTACGGTCAAAAAAACGGTTTCTTATCTCTTCCGGTACATCGTGCATCTCAAAAGCAGCCAGCGCCGGCTTTAACTCTGCCGCGTACAGTTCCTGTCGTTCCAACAGATCCTGTTTTAACTTTTCTGCCGGAAGTTCTTTCGAAGCCACCATAAGATAATTGTCTTCTTCCGAAAACGAAATGGCAAGCCCGGCAAATTTCTGATCCTCCATGGTATCAAACAGGGAAAGCTGCTGATTTTGTGTTCCCTGTTCCACTACGTAGAAGCCCACCGCTTTTCCCTTGGCTTTTTCCCAGATCCGGTCTGCTGTTTTCTGGTCTTTTACAATCTGAAAACTTTCTTCTGCGTGATTTTTTGGCGCATCCACGGTAAACCGGTTCAAAAGATTCTTAAATTCGAGTCTCTTACACAGCAAATAGGCTTCCTCTGTATACAAAGAAGCCTTTCCATCTATTTTTGCATTGGCAAAATCGTAATCCACCGGAACATCAGTGATGATGGTTGCAAGTTCTTTGCTCATCACTGCCTGATCCCAGTATTCTACAATATTTTTAGATGCACGCGGTGGTTTTACCACATCCGCATGTGCATGAACTTCCTCAATGCATCCATATTGTCCGATCAGTGCAGTCGCGGTTTTTTCACCAATTCCCGGCACACCTGGAATATTATCGGCCGTATCTCCCATCAGGGCTTTTACGTCAATAAATTCCTTCGGTGTCACCTGATACCGTTCTTTGACATCCGCTGCCAGATAATCTTCAATCTCTGTTCCGGTGCGTTTCGTCTTTGGAATACGGATCTTGACATGATCCGTTGCAAGCTGCAACAGATCACGGTCTCCGGATACGACAGAAACTTCCATCCCGGCACGCTCTCCCCTTCCGGCAAGTGTACCGAGAAGATCATCGGCTTCATATCCTTCCATCTCGATGGTACAGACACCCATGGCCGCCAGCATTTCTTTCATCAGCGGAACCTGCTGCCGCAGAGCGTCATCCATCGGTTTTCGTGTTCCCTTGTAGGCCTCATACATTTTATGACGAAAAGTTGGCGCATGAACATCAAATGCAACCGTCAGATAATCCGGCTGTTCCTCCTCTAATATTTTAAAAAGAATATTTAAGAATCCATACACCGCATTGGTATGCAGGCCTTCGGAATTTGTCAGATCCGGCAATCCAAAAAATGCACGGTTTAATATGCTGTGTCCATCAATCAGCACCAGCTTTTCACTCATTACTTTTTATTTCCTTCCCGGCCACGGTTTATACTGCCCGTGTTGCCTCCTTTAACCATGCCAGTTCTTCTCCCTGTAAATATGGAGAAACTACTTTGTATACATTTGCATGGTAATCATTCAGACGTTTCTTTTCAACCTCCGTCATCTGCTGCGGATCGATCGCATCCAGATCAAATGGAACATACGTCAGATTTTCAAAATACATAAACTGACCGTATTCATTTTTTTCACCTTTCCGGCATACCAATTCATTTTCCAGACGTATTCCATATTTTCCTTCGATATAAATACCGGGTTCATCCGTAGTTACCATTCCCTCTTCAAAAACAGTTCCTCCCGGACGATCCTCGGTTCCTTTATAGCGGAACGCATTCGGTCCCTCATGCACATTGAGCACATATCCCACACCATGTCCCGTTCCGTGCTTAAAATCAAGTCCGGCTTCCCAGAACGGTTCCCGTGCGATAATATCCAGATTCATACCGCTGCACCCATACAAAAAACGGGCATTTGCCAGATTCATATTGGATCTGCATACACGGGTAAAATCCGCTTTCATCTCTTCTGTCACCGGTCCGAGTGCAAAGGTTCTCGTAATATCTGTCGTGCCTTCCAGATAATGTCCGCCGGAATCCACCAGAAGAAGTCCCTCCGGTTTCAATGGAATATCGCTTTCCGGTGTTGCCGCATAATGTACGATTGCACCATGATCCGCATACCCGCAGATCGTATCAAAACTCAAATCCAGCAGACCTTCCTGTTCTCTTCTAAGACTCTCCAGATAATCCGATGCGGAAATTTCCGTCATAGGAATTTTTCCCACGTTTTTCTTCAGCCAGTACATGAATTTGCACATTGCGACAGCATCTTTTACATGTGCGTTTCTTGTATTTTCAATTTCTGTCTGATTCTTAATGGCTTTCATCTCCAGGGAAGGATCTTCTGCATCGATAATCTGTGCAGACTCCGGAAGATTATTACAGATCTTTGTATTAACCACAGCGCGATTGAGCAGAATCGTCTGATCCTCTAACGTTTTTACGTATTCATAAAACGATTCATATGGGCGCGTTGTGATTCCATTCTTCTGCAGATATTCCCGCAGGGTATCATCGACCACCTCTTCCTGCAAAAACCAGATACACTGTTCCTGCGTCAGTGCCAGATAGGAAAGGACAACCGGTACATAACTGATGTCATTTCCACGTACATTCAAAAGCCACGCAATATCATACAGGGAAGCCAGCAAATGCACGCCGGCACCCTTTTCTTTCATCTTTTCACGAACTGCTGCAAGTTTGTCTTTTGTACTTCTTCCACTGTATTTTTCATCCAGAATCCAGACAGGTTCTTTGGACATCGGCGGACGGTCTTTCCAGATCTGCCCGATCAGGTCCTCCTGCACATAAAGTTTTCCGTGTTTCTTTTCTGCAATCTGCTGCAGTTTTGTGCCCCATCTTCCATTGACAACCCTTCCGTCAAATCCGATGGTTTCGCCCTCTTTTAATGTCTGTTCTACATATTCATCGACGGTCGGAACATGTTCCTCTCCCATACGGTACAGTGTGACAGTTGTTCCTTCTAACTGTTTTGCTGCCTGCACAAAATATCTTCCATCGGTCCACAATCCTGCCTCCGTCTGTGTAATCACTGCCGTTCCGGCCGAACCGGTAAAACCGGTAATAAATCTTCTTGCTTTAAAATATTCTCCAACATACTCCGATTCATGAAAATCAGCTGTTGGCACAATATAAACTGCAATGTCCCTTTTTTTCATTTCCTGTCTCAGCGCAGCAAGTCTTTCCGGTATCATTGCATGTCCTCCTTCATCTCAAAAAATTTCGTATCAAGTTCCGGATAAGAACGTTTCAAAGAAATCGGTTTCCCGGAGCGGTTCAAAAAGCAATGACTGCTTCTTGCCGTTGTCCGCAATTCTCCGGTTTCCTTGTCCGTCATCACATACTCAACTTCCATCTTAATTCCGTTATATTTCACCAGCTTCGTCTGAATCACAACGGTATCATCAAAATGTACCATACTGTGATACTCCACAGCAATTGACAGTACCGGACTGATGATTTCCATTTCTTCCATCTGTTTGTAGCTCAGTCCCATCTGATCCATCAGATCCATTCTCGCTTCTTCCATCCACTTCACATAATTACTGTGATGAATTATGCCCATCTGATCCGTCTCATAATATTTTGCATGATGTTCATATGGACGTAATTTTATGCCGTTTTCCTGTCCGGCAACCTGTATCTCGTTTCTCATATCAGACACCTCCTGTACAGAAACTTAACACTTATATTATGCCACAAGCAGACCAGAAATTCAATGAAGTTTCACGGTTTACTGTTCTTCATACACCTCTTCATAATCGCTCTCATCCGCAAACAAAACATACTTTCCATCCAGATATCCCATATAGCCGTTTTCTACCACATATCCTTTCATACGTTGTCTTCTTCCTTTCTTTTTATTTCTCGTTCTTTTCGGTTGAAGACAGTATCTCATATCTGGTGTCCAATAAATAGTACACAAAATCCCCCGGAAATTTCCGGGGGATTGAAAACTACTTATTTTTCTTTTCTTTTTTTGTCGGTGGAATACTGTATTTGCGTGCATAGGAATCAAAACATTCCAGATATGCTTCATCTTTCATATGCCGGACACTCTTTAAATACTCATGGGTATCAAATTCCGAAGTTTCTGTCTCAATCATGGCCACCGCAACATTGGAACAGTGCGCTGCGATTCGCTCCAGATTCGTCAACAGATCGTTAAACGCAAATCCCTGCCGGAATTCACATTTTCCTTCCCGGAGTCTGGTCACATGCCGGTTTTTCAGATCATTACATAAAATACCGATCAGTTCCCGCAACGGTTCGATTTTTGCAGCCATCTCCAGATCATCCTCGCAAAAGGCATCTACTGTCAGATCGACAATCTCTCTGACCGCTGCCTCCAGCACAGAAAGTTCCTTCTGTGCTGACTCGGAAAACGTGATCTTCTTTTCCGAAATTTCATTTGCGACCTTAGAGATATTGACCGCATGGTCACCCAGACGCTCGAAATCACTGATCGTGTGCAGGAATTTGGACACCTGCTGCATCTGAACTGTAGACATCTCCTGTCCGGTCAGCTGCATAAGATATGTGCCAAGCTTGTCCTCATATTTATCAATCAAATTTTCTTTTTCCTGTACCTTATTGTACTTATCCTGTGAATAATCGCCCAACAGGGAAAGGGCACGATTAATATTCTTGCGTGCTTTTTTTGCCATGCCATTGACTGCAGTATGACTTTGTCCAATGGCAAGTGCCGGATACGCCAGGAAACGCTCTTCAAGGAGATCAAAATCTGCCTGCTCCTCCAGATCCTCCGGGTCGTCTTTGATCAGACGGAATACCAGCTTTTCAATCAGATTGATACACGGAAGCAGAATCATGATCGTTGCCAGACGGAAAATCGAGTTCATCATGGCAATCTTGATCGGACTCATGGTCATGTTCAAAAATTTAAAATGCACAAAAGCATTGACACTGTAAAAGACAATCGACCAGAAAATCATGCCAAACAAATCGTTCAGCAGATAAATCAAGGCCGTACGTTTTCCATTTTTGTTTGTTCCGATGGAAGAAAGCAATACCGGGCAGGCCGCTCCTACACCAATTCCCATCGTAATTGGAAGTGCTGCCGCAAAACTGATGCTTCCGGTCACAGACAACGCCTGCAGAATACCAACGGATGCGGAAGCACTCTGTAAAACTGCCGTAAATGCAATTCCCACAATAATTCCCATAAACGGATTTTCAAACTTTGTGAGAAGATTGACAAAATGTGGGTTATCTTTCAATGGGGAAACTGCCCCACTCATGGTCTGCATTCCTACCATCAGGATTGCAAATCCAAGCATGATATCTCCCACATTTTTATAGTTTGCCTTTTTGACAAACATCTTAAAAATGATACCAATAATTGCAACTACAGCGGAAATGGTTGCCGTGGACAACAACTGTGCGATACCGCTAGACCCATCAATATAGGAAAGACATAGAATCCATCCGGTAACACTCGTACCGATATTCGCTCCCATGATAATTCCAATTGCCTGCGCGACTTTCATCATTCCCGAATTTACAAATCCAACAACCATGACGGTTGTCGCAGAAGATGACTGAATAATCGCAGTAACTATCGTTCCAAGAAGTACACCTTTGATCGGTGTATTTGTAAGCTTGTACAGCACAAGCTCCAGTTGGTTTCCTGCCACACGCTTGAGTCCGTCTCCCATCAGAGACATTCCATAGAGAAATAATGCAACACCACTCAGAAGTGTCAGGACAATCATTATGCCATTCATATCTGTTTCCTTTTCTTATCCTTCTTTTTTACATGCTTCATCTCATTATAAAACACTTCTCATGGTTTTTACAATCATTTTACTCATTTTTTATATTTTTATTTTTGAAACAATTTTCGGATCGCATCCAGAAGTTTCTCAAAAAAGGCAGCAATTTTCTGTCCGATATTTTTGTCCGCAAGCTGATTTTGCAGCTGGGAAGCCCATGCCGAAGCCTGATTTTTAATGGAATCCCAGTTCAGGTCAAGCCCCTGCAATTTTTTCATCAAACCCAGAAGTTTCTGTTTGTCATCGTCTGACAGTTTCAAATTATATTTATCTGCAAGTTTTTCAATTGCCTGTTCAATCTCCTCCGGTGTCTTAATCTTTCCACTGGCAATCTGCCCCTTCAGATCTGCAATCATGGCCTCCACATCATCCGAATTGCCATCGATACTCTGCTCCAGATCTCCGGTTGTGACAAGTTCATCCATTGCAGCATCCACGACCGACTCATCCAGTTTCTTTCCCGTCAGTTTTTCATATGCCTCAAAAGTACCGACCAGTGCTGCCGTTCCGGAAAGCGGAAACGGTCCCGCAACAATCACATTGGCATCTTCCACTCCTGCAGTGGCAAGTGCGTTCTTGTACATGCCCGCTGTGCAGTAATTGATGTTGTATGTGGATACTTTCAGCCCATTACCAGAATCTGCCAGAGAAACCAGTACAGAAGAAAGTGCTTTCGTTCCAATCTGTTTTTTCGGAACATAAGCATCCAGATACTGATGTTCTTCTGCATTGCTCACATAAACCACATCATATTTATCAAAATCTGCCGCTTCAATTCCCATATAAGATAATACGGTATGCTGCTGGTCTGCTGTCAGATCCGCTCCAAGTGCCAGATATGGCTTATCGTCCAAAGTGATTTCCACATCATCCCCGTTATCTTCCTGTGCATCCTGCACTTCTGTCGCATATCCCGGTGCCGGAACCGCTGCGGTTCCAAGAATCATCCCTGCTACAAGAATACCTGCCATATATTTTTTGATAAATCTGTTCATTTTTACCTCCATTCATAATCCAAAACAAATGTATTTCCCTGCACATGTGCTTTTGCCATGGCCCCGGTAACAATCGGCATCATAGGTGCCATATGCCCGATATCCAGATCCATAATCACCGGAACCTGATACTCCGCCAGCAGATCTGTTACCGCCCGGTAGTGATCAATTCCAAACGCTTCTTCCCCAAAACATACCGGCCGGCCGATCAAAAATGCCTTTACATAGGAAAACCAGCCTGCTTCTTTCATCTGCCAGATGGCGCGGCGGATGGACATCACATTCAGATCACAGGCTTCTAAAAACCATAGAAATCCATCCTCTTTATACCGCTCCTGAAATTCTTTTACATGATCAAAGCGCGTACCGAGAAGATTCACTAGACAATCCATGCATCCGCCGATCAGTCTGCCTTCTGCTATAACACTTTCGGTTGTCTGCGGAAACATTTTCAGCTTCATCGGTTCCGTCACATGATACGGAGCCAGCGGATGTTCTTCATTTTTAAGAGATTCTTTCTCCCACCGATCGTAATTATGCACGCGGGTAATCTCTCCACAGAGCAGATCGAATGCATCCTGCACTGCCGGATGCCACGGTTCCATTCCAAATGCCGCCGCACATGGTCCGTAAATAGCAGCTGTGTCTGCAATCGTTGCTGACAAAAACGTAAAATTTGTATTGTCGGAAAATCCCATATACCATTTTGGCTTTGTCTGTGCAATCCGGTCAAAATCAATATAGGGAACAACCTCACACATCAGTTCCCCACCGCCACAGGAAATGATGACATCATTTTCTGTTCCGCAGTAACTTTCGTTTAATTCTTTGCCACATAATGATGGCTCATTACTGATTCCGATTCCCTTGTCCACTAGGCAATTCGGTCCCATCTGTGTATGATACCCCATCTGGTCAAACCGTTCTCTTGCATGTGCAAATGCTGTATAGTAAGGCTCTGTTGCACAACCAAACGATGGTGCGACAAACCCGATCGTTCCATGTTCCTTTAAAAATTCCGGAAATCTCATGTCCACTCTCCTTTTTTCGTAATCATTGATCATTATATAAGAAAAAAGACCGCAGTGCAATCATGCACTGACGGTCCCAGATACCAAGATAAAAATTTCCATCTTGCTCACTGTGCGAACTGATAACGGAATTTCTGCAAAAAATACAGATAATATGACTTCATATTAAACCACAGGGAAAAATCCTTGCGATAATGAAATTTGGTGAAATATAAAATTCCCTGACGATTACACCAGGTATAAATATCATTCAGCCCAAGTCGTTTGATCCCGCGGATATTGCGCAGAAATGTCTCAATTTTTGATAACTCCCCTTCATTCCGGGCATACAGATGAAAAATGGTATTTGGACATTCGATCAGAATATGTCCTGCCGGTTTCTGTGCCATATCGTTTTCCTCCCAGATTTATCCTCTTATTATTTATGTATCTATGGTACTACAATATCTGTCAAAAAACCAGTCAATTTTACACATTTTCCCAAATATTTTACACACCTTCCCCACTTGAAAAATCCGGAATAAAACTTTCTTTTGCAACCCCCGGTTCCTGAATGAAAGCCTGTGTGATTCCAAGTGCAATCGCATCATCCACGTACCGGTCATACGTGCGCCTGCTTACACGATGCATAAGCTCCGGATAATCTTTTACATTTTCCAGTGGGGTATACTGGCTCATCAGACTCACATAGATCTGTTTTCCATAGGTTTCATGCAGATACCGGATAATTTTTCTGGCATCCCGCAGACATCCGGGCAAAAGCAGCTGACGCACAATCACCCCCCGCTTCATCACAGCGCCTTCACAGGCTTCCTGTGGAACTCCTTTGTTCTTTTCCTCTTCCCATGCAAATACCGGAGCCGGCTGCTGGCGCACCATTTCCGCAATCGCAGCCTTTGCCGTCTGTGGATAATCCGGTGCATGAGAATATTTTGCAGCAAGAAGCGGGTCCATATACTTAAAATCGGGGAGATAAATATCCACGATTCCTTCTAATGCTTTTATGGTATCCACCTTCTCATAACTTCCCGTATTGTAAACGATGGGGATCACAAGTCCCTGCCCTCTTGCCTGTTCCACCGCCCATATGATATGGGGCACATACTGTCCCGGCGTAACCAGATTGATATTATTTGCTCCTTTTTCCTGTAATTCCAGAAAAATTTCCACCAGCCGCTCCGGCGCAATCTCTTTTCCCGCAAGTCCCTGTGCAATCGGCTCATTCTGACAAAATGCGCAGTGCAGTGCACATCCGGAAAAAAACACGGCTCCTGACCCTCTCACTCCGCTGATACACGGTTCTTCCCAGAAATGAAGAGCGGCCCGTGCCACTTTCAGTTTTTCTGTCACCCCACAGATTCCAGTTTTTCCCTCACTTCGCCGCGCTCCGCATGTGCGCGGGCACAGCATACAATTGTCGTAGAAATTATGATTTTTCATTTGTTTCACTTGCGATTCCTTTCCAAAACCTCTACAATGAAGTACACATACATTATATCATTTTAAGGAGCTACATATGAATCAGTCAAACTGTATGGTCGCACAGTCAGGCGGCCCAACCGCAGCAATCAACGCCAGTCTTGCCGGTGTTATCTCCGGAATAAAAAAATCTGGCAAATATGACACCTGCTACGGTGCAATCAATGGAATACTCGGCATTTTAAACGAACGTTATCTGAATCTTTCCCAGATGATTCCGGACGAGGAAACCCTCGGACGGTTAAAAGTGACACCGGCCATGTATCTAGGTTCCTGCCGGCATAAACTTCCGGACTACAAAGATGACGACTCTGCCTATGTATTCATCTTTAACCAGTTTGCAAAATTAAATATCAAAGCCTTTTTCTATATCGGCGGCAATGACTCCATGGATACTGTACTTAAATTATCCGATTATGCTGCCAAAATCAAGAGCGATATCCGAATTATCGGAATTCCAAAGACCATCGACAACGATCTGTGTATGATCGACCATACCCCAGGATTCGGGTCCGCGGCAAAATACATTGCAACCACAATGCTTGAAATTGCACATGATACGTTCATCTATGCCGTAAAAAGTGTCACAATTGTGGAAATCATGGGACGTGATGCCGGCTGGCTTACCGCTGCCAGTGCCCTGGCACGGAATGACTACAACACCGCCCCTCACTTTATTTATCTTCCGGAAGTTGCTTTTGACAAGGAGCAGTTTCTGACCGATATCCGGAACAAGTTAAAAACATTAAACAACGTGATCGTTGCCGTATCCGAAGGAATCCGCGACAAAAACGGAGACTATATTACCTCCTCGAAAGCTGTGGCAGACCAGTTCGGACACCAGCAGCTCTCCGGTGCAGGAAAAGCGCTTGAATTTCTTGTCAAAGAAAACATCGGCGTCAAAGTCCGCTCTGTCGAGGTTAATGTGCTGCAGCGCTGTGCCTCCCATCTGGCATCTGCTACTGACCAGGCCGAGGCATTTTCGCTTGGAGAACATGCCGTATCACTCGCCGAGGAAGGAGTAACCGCCTCCATGGTAACACTGACACGTACTTCCAACGATCCATACACAGTAGCCTATGACCATGCTCCAATCCGCGGCATTGCCAATGAGGCTAAGTCCATTCCGCGTGAATGGATCAATGCGCACGGAAATGATATCCGTCAGGAACTGTACGACTATCTTTATCCATTAATTCAGGGAGAAGTATCTCTGACCTACAAAAACGGTGTGCCGGTCTATATGCCGGTTCCTCATTTAAAACCAGACCATACTTCATAAAAAGGAGATCTTTATGGCAAAACAAACAAACTCCGGAAAAATGCTCCGCGGAATTCTCTGCGGTACCGGTGTGGCTGTTGCCGGAATCTATGCAGGTTTTTGTATTTTTTACCACGGACACTATTTTCCACACACAACCATCGGGGGAATCTCCTGCGGTAACCAGACCGCTGATGCGTTGGAAACCAAAAACATCGCTTCCGCTCAAAAATATCAATTGGTCATAACTGACCGGAAAGGAAAGAAATATACCCTTTCCGGAAGTGATTTTGCATATACCTATAAGCGTTCCGGCGAAGAACAGGCTCTTGTAAAACAACAGAAAATTCTGCTATGGCCTGTTGCCCTGTTTCAGAAACACACGAAGGATCTGGATCGCTCATTCCACTACGATGAAGATGCATTAAACCAGCGGATTGATGCACTCGCACTCTTTGATCCTTCCTACATTGAGGCTCCGGAAGATGCCCATCTGCAAATTACAGATGATGATTACACCGTAATCAGTGAAAAAAATGGAAACGCTCCGATCCGCAAAGAAATCATAAAAGAAATTGAAAAAGCGGTAAATGACCAGGAAACGTCTCTGACGCTTTCCGATGCCTGCTACGAAAAACCTGCCATCACAGCAGATGACCAGCAGATTGCAGATACCGTTTCACAAATTAATCATTATACCTCTTCGACTGTCGATTATGAGATTGATGGTGCCAACGAAGGGCTGGATAAAGGACAGATCCTGTCCTTACTTGATATCAGCAAAGACGGCTCTGTCTCCATTGATAACTCCCGGCTGACTTCCTATGTCCAGCGTCTGGCAAGTACCTACAATACCTATGGAGATGTAAGGAAATTCAAGACAAGCAAAGGGGACACCGTAAAAATCGGCGGTGGCGATTACGGCTGGGTAATAGACAAAACCAAAGAAAAAAAAGAGCTCTTAAAAGACTTAAAAGGAGGAAAACCGGTCAAACGGGAACCTGTCTATGAACAGCGGGCCATACAGAGCGGACTGGATGATATCGGCAATACTTATGTGGAAATTGACTATACCAACCAGCATCTCTGGTACTATAAGGACGGATCCCTTGTCACAGATACCGATATTGTTTCCGGTAATATCAACAGAGGAAATGGTTCCCCGGACGGCATCTTTAAAATTGCATACAAGCAAAAAGATGCAACACTCGTCGGTGAAAATTATGCTTCTGATGTCAAATATTTTATGCCGTTTGCATACAATGTCGGAATACACGATGCAAGCTGGCGCAGCACATTTGGCAAACAGATCTACAAAACTTCCGGTTCCCATGGTTGTATCAATGTGCCTCCCAAAAAAGCCCAGAAACTTTTTCAGACTCTGGAAGTCGGCACTCCGGTAGTTGCCTATTACCGGGAACCAGTCACACTGACAGCGGAAAACACACGTATTTCCAATGCTTATTCCTACAAAGCAGATAAATAAACGTAAAGAGTTTCTATCTTCATCCAGCAAGCAAAACAGCCCATAGGATACATCATTTGTATATCCCCTATGGGCTGTTTTTATCATTTTTATTTATACCCGGCTTCCCTGGTCAAACTGACTGTTATAAAGTGTTGCATAAAAACCATTTTTCGCCAGAAGCGTATCGTGATTTCCCTGCTCGATAATCTTTCCATCTTTCATGACCAAAATACTATCTGCCTCACGAATGGTGGAAAGACGATGGGCCACGATGAAACTTGTACGTCCCTTCATCATCGTCAGGAACGCTTTTTGTATCCGGATTTCTGTTCTTGTATCAATAGATGAAGTTGCCTCATCAAGTATTAACATCGGAGGGAGGCACAGCATAACACGGGTAATACAAAGCAGCTGTTTCTGTCCCTGTGATAAATTTCCTCCATCTTCCGTAATCTCAGTATCATACCCTTTTGGCAGTCTGCGGATAAAACTGTGCGCATGACTTGCCTTTGCTGCTGCAATCATTTCTTCCTCTGTTGCATCCGGTTTTCCCATACAGATATTTTCCCGTATCGTTCCCTTTTTCAACCAGGTCTCCTGCAACACCATTCCATAATTTTTCCGCAAACTATGCCTGGTCATATGCATCACGTCATGGCCACTCACCTGAATACATCCGGAATCAGCGTCATAAAAACGCATCAAAAGATTGATCAGCGTTGTTTTTCCACACCCGGTCGGACCGACAATGGCAATTCTTTGTCCCGGCTGTACATGCAGATTAAAATCTTCGATCAGCTTCTGTTCCGGCACGTAAGAAAAATAAACATGATCAATATCTACCGTTCCGTCTGCCTGTTCCAACTGATATGCATCCGCTGCATCCGGCTCCTCTTCTCTCGCCTCAATCAATTCGAAAAACCGTGCAGCACAGGCCAGGGCATTCTGCAATTCTGTCACAACGCCCGAAATTTCATTAAACGGCTTGGTATACTGGTTTGCGTAAGACAGAAAACAGGAAAGATTTCCGACAGAAAATGCTCCTCCTGTCAAAATAACCGCAAGTGCTCCCGTAATACCCACAGCTGCATACACCAGACTGTTTACGAAACGTGTACTTGGATTTACCAGACTCGAAAAAAAAGTTGCCCGCAAAGAATATTTCTGCAGACGGTTATTCACATCTGCAAACTGGTCAAGTGCTTCCTCTTCATGACAAAATGCCTGCACAACTTTCTGATTCCCGACCATTTCTTCAATCAATGCCGTCTGCTCTCCTCTGGTCTGTGTCTGCAGCTGAAACATCGAATATGTCTTTTTTGCAATGAAACTTGCGACAAACAGAGATACCGGTGTCAGAAGAACAACCACCAGTGTAATCTTCACATTTACAAAAACCATAAACAGCAATGTTCCTATGATTGTTGCCAGACCGGTAAATAACTGGGTAAATCCCATCAAAAGACCATCCGCAAATGTATCCACATCCGCAATGATACGGCTCACCATATCTCCATGGGAATGACTGTCAATATAGGACAATGGCAGATGTTCTATTTTATCAAATGCGTCTCTTCGGATATCACGGACGATATTATACGTCATGCGGTTATTGCACATATTCATAACCCACTGTGCTGCAGCTGTAATAGCGATTACAATCACGCCTTCTTTTGCGATTGCAAGAATTCCCGCAAAATCCACATTTCCTTTATCGAGAATCAGATCAATGGCGCGTCCCGTCAGAATCGGGAAATACAATGTCAACGCCACAGATATGGTTGCCAGTACAATCGACAGAATCAATATAGGAATATAATGCTTCAGATAATGCATCACCTTTTTTAATGTTGCAATCTGTCCGGTCATATTCTTCTGTTTAGACATTTCCAGCACCTCCGTTCTTTTTCAGATCTTCTTTCTTAAACTGGGATTCATAGATTTCACGATAGATTTCACAGTTTTTCAGCAATTCCTCATGTGTCCCCAGTCCTACTGCCTGTCCATCATCCATCACCAGTATCTGATCTGCAAACTGAATGGAGGAAGTTCTCTGGGAAACAATAAATATGGTTTTATTTCCCTGCAGATTACGCAGTGCAGCCCTCAGGCGCGCATCGGTGGCAAAATCGAGTGCCGATGCACTGTCATCGAGAATCAGAATTTCCGGATCTTTTACAACGGCACGCGCAATCGTCAGACGCTGCTTTTGCCCGCCGGACAGATTTCTTCCGCCCTGTTCAATCACATAATCCAGACCACCTTCTTTTCCCTTTACCACATCCGTTGCCTGCGCAACCTCTATGGCATGCCACAGCTGTTCTTCTGTCGCATCCGGATTTCCCCAGCGCAGATTCTGTGCAATCGTTCCCTGGAATAATACTGCTTTCTGCATAACAACGCCAATACGCTGCCGCAAATCTTCAAGTTTATACTCCCGCACATCCGTTCCAGCAACTTTTACACTGCCTTCCGATACATCATAAAAACGCGGAATCAGACTGATCACGGAACTTTTTCCGGATCCGGTTCCTCCAATAATTCCAATCGTCTGTCCCTTTTTCACTTTTAAATTAATGTCCGTAAGGGAATCCTGAGCATTCCCTGCATATTTCATAGAAACATGAGAAAATTCGACTTCCAGCTCATTGGATGTATGTTCCTTGGTTCCTGCAGCCGGATCTGTAATTGTTGGAGCAACCTCAAGCACTTCCTGAATACGGTTTCCACAGGCAATTGCCTTATTGATGGTAATAATCAAATTTGCAAGTTTCACCAGTTCCACCAGAATCTGTGACATATAATTTACCAGCGCAATAACCTCTCCCTGGCTGATCCGTCCGACATCAACCTGACGGCCTCCCACCCAGATCACAGCGATAATTGCAAAATTGATGATCACATAGGTCAAAGGATTCATCAGTGTGGAAATTCTTCCCACCAGCATCTGAATCTTTGTCAGATACGCATTACTTTCATTAAAATCCCTGGTTTCCTCGTCCTGTTTGTTAAATGCACGAATGACACGTGCTCCATCCAGATTCTCCCGTGTATGCCCAAGTACTTCATCCAGTCCACGCTGTACCTTTTTAAACAGTGGAATACTGACTAACATCACCGAAAAAACGACAACCGACAACAGTGGAATTGTCACAACAAAGATCAAAGCAGACTTTACATCCACGGTAAATGCCATGATCATTGCACCAAACACAATAAACGGGGAACGCAAAAACAACCGGAGTACCATATTCACGCCCGACTGCGTCTGATTGATATCACTGGTCATTCGCGTGATCAGAGTCGACGTTCCGATCGTATCCATTTCCGAAAAAGATAATTTCTGAATATGGGAGAACAGTGCATAGCGGACTTTTGTAGAAAAGCCTACTGCCGCTTTGGCCGCAAAATATTGTGCCGTAATCGAACAGGTCAATCCGACCAGTGCAAGCAGCACCATGACACCACCCATCTTAAAAATATACGGCTTATTGGACGCCGCAATTCCATGATCAATAATTGCCGCTACTACCAGTGGAACAATCAGCTCAAAAGAGGCTTCCAGCAGCTTAAATAGTGGAGCAAGAATACATTCTTTCCGGTATTCTTTCAGATAAATCAGTAATTTTCTCATAATCCCTTTTCCTTTTATATTTATTTGCCTGAATCATTATAACACTCGCACATGCTGGATTCAACCGCTTTACCGCTTTCCCTTTTTCATTTATGCAACGACAAAAAGACCGGCACAAGCCAGTCTCTTTGCAATAAAGTATGTTGAACATTTAATTAATGGCACCCATGACAGTTCTTGCAGTCACCACCACAGGTTATGGATTTTCCATTTTTTTTGTCTTTGATGATGTTTCTAATCACAAGAGAAACCACTACAATCAAGATGATTAATACAATTGCGGTACCCATTACTACCACTCCTTCCATCAAACAAAGAGGACTATCCATACGTTTTTCTGATTCAATGTTAGTATATCCTAACTATCATTAGTTGTCAACAACTTTTGTTAAT
>ERZ808270.356-NODE-356-length-27928-cov-4.349012_pt1 | contig 27928 bp, 26 predicted proteins | sample MGYA00521082_ERZ808270 | MGnify/ENA primary metagenome ERZ808270 (study PRJEB31516, sample SAMN03275594) | gut metagenome | biome: mammalia-associated habitat; material: feces | host: Papio cynocephalus | place: Kenya | collected 2012-07-27 ... | reverse complement strand
CTTTGCCTCCCGCAATTAACGCCTAAAACAAAGCGGAAAACACTGCGCTAATAACGGAAAAAAGACACCGACACTACAAAACACGGCAAAAATAATAAACGATCAGACGAACGGCGCGGAAGAAATTCCGCGTTTTGTTATTTTGCAGGTAAAGACAGGCGCTGCACGCACAACAAGTATGCCGCGCACGAAAAAAATCTCGGCTTCGAAATAAACGGCAAAATACGCGACAAAACCAGCAACACAACAAGCAACAAAACAAGTAACAAAATAAGCGGCGGAATCAACGATGGAACCGGCGATTGAAAAAAATCCGCCCGAAAAATTCCCGCGATTTTTTCCCGCCCGTTTTAAACGCTTGTTTTTCCCGCGGGAATATGCTATAATAACTTCTGTATAAACGAAAAACGCAAGGGAAAGCGCGAAATGCAAAAACAGGAAGTTCTGAAAATTCATCCCGTAACGCTGGCGTTCGTCGGCGACGCGGTGTATTCTCTGTACGTGCGCGAAAAACTGGTGAAAGCGGGCGAAGATAAGCCGGGCGTGTACCAGAAAGCCGCGTCGGCGGCGGTTTCCGCACGCGGACAGAACGAACTTCTGCAGAAAATCGAACCGCTGTTCACCGAAGAAGAGGCGGAAATTTTCCGCCGCGCGCGCAATTCCAGAAAGAACAGCAAAGCGAAAAACGCCACGGCGGCGGAATACAATCGTTCCACCGGTTTCGAAGCCGTCGTAGGCTATCTGTATCTCACGGAAAATTTCCCCCGCATCGAAGAAATTTTATCTTTCGCCGATATTTCTTCGGAAAAAACGCGCGAAGAAATTGCAAAAATCAAGGAGTTCAAGCCGTAACGCAATGAAAACCGAAGGCAGAAACGCCGTTCTCGAACTTTTGGAAACGGATAAAAACATCGATAAAATCTTAATGGAAAAGGGCGGCAAAGGCTCGCTTTCCGTCATTTTCGCCGAGGCGCGAAAAAAGGGCGTGCGCGTGCAATACGCGGAAAAAGCCGCTCTGGATAAAGAGAGCGAAACGGGCAGGCATCAGGGCGTGATTGCCTATTCCACCGATTACGAATATTACGACGTGGAAGACATCATCGCGAATCCGCGCAGCGAAAAGGGCGGCTTCGTCATTCTTTGCGACGGCGTAGAGGACGTGCACAATTTAGGCAGCATCATCCGCGTGGCGGAATGCGCGGGCGCGGACGGCGTGATTATTACGAAAGCGGGTTGCGCCCCCGTGAACGAAAGCGTAATCCGCATTTCCGCGGGCGCGGCGGAGCATATGAAAGTGGCGCGGATTGCCAACCTGCGCACGGCGATCGAAAAGCTGAAAGAAAGCGGCTTCTGGGTGTACGGGCTGGAAGCGGGCGAAGAGGATATTTACGCGCAGGATTTTTCGGGCAACGTGGCGCTTGTCATCGGCGGCGAGGACTGCGGCGTAAGACGAGTAACCCGCACGCTGTGCGATAAAATCGTGGCGCTGCCGTTAAACGGCAAAGTGAATTCGCTCAACGCGTCCGTGGCGCTCGGCGTGGCTGCGTACGAAGTTTTACGGCAGAGAAGATAAAAGGCGTAAAGCGCTTCGATTTTCCGCCGGCGGCGCGGCAAAAATAGCGGCGACGGATGAAAAATCGCAAAAATCACGACGGTGCGGCAAACATAAAAACGGGGAAGAAAAAATGAACGAAAACACGGCGAAACGTGCGGAAGATAAGCTGGCGAAAGCGGCGCAGAAAGGCGATAAGGCGGCGGAAGAGAAACTTCTGAAACAGTACGCCCCCCTCGTCCGTTCGGCGGCGCGCCGTTATTTTCTGCAGGGCGGCGAAACGGAGGACCTTATACAGGAAGGCATGATCGGCTTGTATTCCGCCATCCGCGATTACGTTCCGGAAAAGAACGGTTCGTTTTCCTCGTTCGCGTACGTGTGTATTTCGCACAGAATCTTAGACGCGGTGCGCACGTCGTTGAAAAAGCGTAATCAGCCGCTGAACACCTCGGTGCCGTTGCTGGCGGCGGAGGGCGTGGCTTCGGAAAGCGATCCGCTCGAAAGCATGATCCGCATCGAGAACAACCGCGAATTCGCGGGGAAGATGTCCGGCGTGTTATCCGATCTCGAATTCCGCGTGGTAACGATGTACGTAGACGGGTTTTCTGTTTCGGAAATCTGCGAAGCCACGGGCAAAAGCGTAAAAAGCGTGGATAACGCGCTGCAACGCAGCAAGAAAAAAATCACGCAATCGTTCCGTTCCTGAAACGGCGGCAGCGGAAAACAGCAGCGGAAAACAGAAACGAAAAAACGGCAATTATAAAACGAACAAAGCAAGGCAATAAGGCAAGGAGAACACACGGAAAATGGCGTATCAGGCGTTATACAGAACGTTCAGACCAAAAACGCTCGACGACGTAGTCCGTCAGGAACACGTCGTAACCATCCTGAAGCATCAGATAGAAACGGGCAAAATCGGGCATGCATATTTATTCTGCGGTCCGCGCGGCACGGGCAAAACCAGCATCGCGAAAATTTTCGCTTCGGCGATCAACTGCGAAACGCCCGTCAACGGTTCGGCATGCGGCAAATGCCCCACGTGCAGGGCGCTTGCCGAAAAAGGAAATCTGGATATTTCGGAAATCGACGCCGCTTCGAACAACGGCGTAGACGAAATGCGCGAGCTCAGAGAAAAAGTGCAGTATCCGCCCGTGGCGGGAAAATATAAAGTGTACATCGTAGACGAGGTGCACATGCTTTCGGCGGGGGCGTTCAACGCGCTTTTAAAAACGCTGGAAGAACCTCCCGCGCACGCGGTGTTTATTCTTGCCACCACCGAGGCGCAGAAAATTCCCGCTACCATTCTTTCGCGCTGCACCCGCTTCGATTTCAAGCTGATTCCGCAGAAAGACCTTGAAGATCGACTGAAATACGTGCTGAAAACCATCGGCAAAGATTACGAGGAAGAGGCGGTTGCCGCGCTGGCGCGCGCGGGCGCGGGCAGTATGCGCGATATGCTTTCGCTTGCCGATCCCTGCGTTTCGTATTCCGAAGGAAAGCTTACGTACGCCGACGTTACGGCGGTGTTGGGCACGGCGGATTTTTCGTCTACGGCGGAACTTTGCGGCGAAATTCTGAAAGGCGACGGCGGCGCGGCGCTGGAAAAATGCGAGGCGATTCTGGCGGAAGGCAAAAGCGTGGCGCTGCTTATCAAAGACGTGCTGCAGTTTTTCAACGGCTGCGCGGTGGCGAAAACGTGCGTGCACGGCGAAAAATTATTGCTTCTCCCCGCGGACAGGTACGCGCTGTTGAAAACGGCGGCGGCAACGGCGGAAAACCGCGCTCTGGTGCGCGTGCTTGAAATTTTCGCGCAGGCGGAAAGCGATTGCCGCTATACCACAACGCCGAAAATCACGCTGGAAACCGCCGTATTGAAAGCTGCTACGGTGAAAGAGGACGAGGATATTTCCGCCATCGTTCAGCGGGTGAAACTTCTGGAAGAAACGCTGGAAAAACTGCAGAGCGGCGCCTCGGCGCTGCCCGCCCCTTTGGCGACGCGGGCGCAGGAGCCTGCCGCCGTTGCGGCGGAAATGCCGAAAACGGCGCGTAAAACGGAAGGCGAATTTCCCGAAGAAGCCCCGCCGGACGAAAACGAGACGGGCGGGAATTTATATCTCGATAACGATTATATTCGCGCCGACAAAGCGCGGCAGGCAAGAAAAGCGCAAAGCGCGGCGGCTTCGGCGGCGCAGTCCGGGGTGTTCGATACGCCGTTTGCTTCGGCGCCGCGTGCTGCGGCGGGCGCGGCAAATACGGGAACCGCGGCAACACCCGCCGCGGCGGGTGCGGCAAACGCGGCGACGGGCGACGCGAAAGTAACGTTCGGCAAATTCCTGCGCGCGTTGCGTGCGGTGGGCAACGGCGTTCTTTTCACCATCTGCATGGATATGGAAAGCGCGTTCGACGGCGGCACGTTTGTGCTGTACACCACCAAGGAAACGCTTTTAAACACGTTGAAGCGGGAAACAAACTTCCCGGTGGTGCAAAGCGCCCTGAACAAAATCGGCATCACCGATTTCGATTTGCGTTTAAAGGGCAAAGAAAAAGACGATACGAATAAAGCGATCGACGAAATCAAAGAAAAATTCGCCGGCGCGAATATCACGGTAAAACCGTAAAATACAATAAAAATACAGGAAAGCGAGGAACAAAATCATGGCTGGATTCGGCGGCGGAAACATGCAGAATTTAATGAAACAGGCGCAGAAAATGCAGGAGGAAATGCAAAAGACCTCCGAACTTCTGGACGACTGGGAAATCGTGGGCACCAGCGCAAGCGAAGCGGTGGTGGTGTATATGAACGCGAAAAAAATCATCAACGGCATCGAACTGGACGAAAGCATCGTAGACCCCACCGACGTGGAGATGCTGGAAGATCTGATTATGGCGGCGATCAACGACGGCTATTCCAAGGCGGATAAGGTGTACGAAGAAAAAATGGGCAAATTCGGCGGCGCCGGCGGCATGGGAGGCTTGCTGTAATGGACGTGTTCATCGAACCGATCGGCAGGCTGATCAACGAATTTTCGCGTTTGCCGGGCGTGGGCAAAAAAACGGCGCAGCGCTACGCCTACAAAATCGTGGATATGAGCGAAACGGAGGCGCGCGCCTTTGCCGATGCGATTATCAACGTAAAACAGAAAGTGCGTTACTGCAAAATCTGCGGCAACTTCACGGAGGGCGACGTGTGCGAAATCTGCAAGCGCCGCGATCCTTCCGTCATCTGCGTGGTGAAAGAACCGCGCGACGCTTCGGCGATTGAAAAACTGCACGAATTCAAGGGCGTGTATCACGTTCTTCACGGCGTTATCGATCCCATGGAGGGAGTAGGACCCAACGATATCCGCATCCGCGAACTGCTTGCCCGCATACAGGAAGGCAACGTGAAAGAGGTGATTATCGCCACGAATCCGGACGTTTCGGGCGACGCCACGGCGATGTACATCGCGCGGCTTGTCAACCCGCTCGGCGTAAAAGTTACGCGGCTTGCGCACGGTATTCCCGTCGGCTCGGAAATCGAATTTACCGACGACGTTACCCTTTCCCGCGCGTTTGCGGAACGCAACGCCATATAAAAAACAGGAAAATCAAGGAGAAACTATGAAAATATCTGTGCTCGGCTGCGGCAGGTGGGGTTCGTTCATCGGCTGGTATCTCGAAACGCACGGCAACGACGTGTGCCTGTACGGTCCCGAAGGCGGCGAGGCGTATACGGTGCTTGCGGAAACGGGCAAAAACGAATACGTCAGTCTGGATAAGCGCATCTTTCTGACGTGCGATTTATCCGCCGCGCTCGATTTTGCCGATACGGTGGTGATTTCCATTCCCTCGCAGGCGCTTCGCGGCTTTATGCGGAAAATCAAAGAAACAAACCCCGCGGCAACGGAAAAAACGTTTATTCTGTGCATGAAAGGGGTAGAGGTTTCCACGGGCGATCGCCTTTCGGAAGTGTTGATCGAATCGGGCGTGAAAAAGGAAAATATCGCCGTTTGGGTAGGTCCGGGGCATATTCAGGCGTTCACGCAGGGGATTCCCAACTGCATGGTGATCGATTCTTATTCCGAAGAACTCAAACGCCGTCTCTGCGACGAATTTACCTCCCCGCTCATCCGCTTTTACTACGGCGAGGACATTATCGGCACGGAAATCGGGGCGGCGGCGAAAAACGTGATGGGCATCGTGGCGGGCATGCTGGACGGCTGCGGATTCAACGCGCTGAAAGGCGCCCTGATGGCGCGCGGCGCGCGGGAGGTGGCAAGGCTGATCAAGGCGATGGGCGGCAACGAACTTTCCGCTTACGGGCTGGCGCACCTCGGCGATTACGAAGCCACGCTGTTTTCTCCGTATTCGCACAACAGGGCGTACGGCGAAGCGCTGATTACGGGCAGAATTTTCGAAAAGCTCGCCGAGGGCGTTCCCACGGCAAAGGCGCTGAAAGTGCTGGGCGAAAAATACAAGGTAGATTTGCCCATTACCAACGCCGTATACGAAATCTGCTACGAAAAACGCGAGGACGAATCGGGCAAAGAAAAGGGCTTGCAGATTCTGGAACGGCTGTTCTCCCGCGAAGTAAAAAGCGAATTCTGCGATTAAGCCGTTTTTCTTGCGCTCCCCGCGGGGAAAGCCGGCGAACAAGGTACATGCTATAATAAAAAAGACTGTATTTCTATCTTTTTCGGATAGATTTACAGCCTTTTCTTTTTTGCGGACAATCAGTCTCTTTGTTTCAGGTGATGATAGGGCACCCACACGATAATCAGCGCCAGCGCCGCCAGCGCCGAAACCACTCCGCAGGTAAAGAACGAAAAGTTCATGCCCGCAAGCATGGCGGCGGTTTCCGCGCTTGCGCTGCCCGCCAGTTTAATTACCCCCGTTGGCACCGCGTATAAAATCAGGAAGGGCAGCCAGCCCAGCCAGATGGGCAGCTTCAGTTTCACCACGGGGTTGTCGGTTGCCGCTTTGCATAAAATTTTCAGCACGATATACGCCCACGTGAACAGCGTAAACAGAATCACGCCGCCCGTAATTTTCATCACGAGAAGGAAGGTACCCATTTGCTCGCCGATTTTTTCGTTGATCGTCTGCGTCAGCGAATCTTTCAGCGCCTGCATCGAATCCGCTTCGTCGCCGCCTGCCGTTTCTCCCGAATTCCCGCCGCTTTCCGAACTCCCGTCGGAGCCCGCCGTTTCGCCGCTTTCCACGCCGCCGCCGATATAGCGGTCGGAAGTTTTCGTCGCCGTAAAGGTCGCCGCGGCGGTTTCTTTTCCGTCGCCCGTGCCGTTGTCGTCGCCGTTTTCGTTGTTGCCGCTGCCCGAACTTTCGGATAACATTTGCGTCAGAATATCGGTAATCAGCCGGTCGGCGTCGATGTTTCCGTCCTCGTCCGCCACGTTTTTCAGGATGTTTTCCATTTCGGCTTTTGCCGCCTGCTTATTCGCTTCCGGAATGTCCTTTCCCGTTTCCGATGTGTAAATGTTCGCAATCGCGTCCGCCGCGGCGTCGGAAACGGAAGAAACGGTGGCGTCGTCTTTCATCAGCGCGTCCGTCAGTTTATCCAGCTCCGCGTTTACCGTTTCTTCGTCTTTCCAGCGATACTCTTCGCTGTCGTCCGCGTCTTTCAGCATCTCTTTCAGCGAATTTTTCGCCGTGGCGCGTACCGCGGCTTTCGAAACTTCTTTCACTGTTCCCGAAAGCTGTTCCGTCAGCGTTTCCACGTTGTAATCCACCATTTCAGCCACCAGCTTTTCGCCGTCGGAAGCAAACGAAGAAAGAAACGTCCGGGTTTTCAGCGTAATGCCGAACGCCGCGTCGATCGGCTTTTTTTCCAGTTCGTCGGCGATTTCTTTCATCAGTTCTTCGTTTTCGCCCGATTCTTCCGTAATCGATTGAAACATTTCCGAGGTCAGCGTGCACGAAACGTTCACCTTCCACAGCGGCAGTACAAAATACGCCAGTACCGAAGCAAGGCAGATCGCCGTGATGAGTACGTTGAAAATAAACGCCACGCCCTTGTGTTTCACCGTATATCCGCTCATGATGTTCTCCTTTTTGCGCGCGCGCATCGCGTACGCGGGTCTATAAAAACAATAAAATTATAGCACAACGCGCGGCGCATCGTCAAGCGTTTGAAAAAGCCTTGCCGCGCGGAAATGTCGGCGATGTATAAAAATCGCCGGATTCCGCAAATTACGGATATGGAAATTTTAACTTATTCTTCCTTTTTAAACGCGTTGTATTTTATGCGGGCGGGCGGCGGACGCGTGCATTGCAAAAACGGAAAAATCCGTACGCAAAGCGGCGTGCGCGCTCCGGACGATCGCGAAAACGCCTTTCCCGTCCGTCCGCAGGCGGAGGGCAGATAAGGGGGCGCGATGGACGGCAAAAACAGAGAAAACTACAATAAAAATTATATCGCTTACGTCAATTCTTTCGCCCCGAAAACCAACCATTTCAAAAACTGTCTGCGCGCGTTTCTCGTCGGCGGACTCATCTGCTGTATCGGGCAGTTTTTCCGCTACATGCTGGAAATTGTCTTTCATCTTTCGGGCGACGAACTGGCGGGTTCCGTCAGCGTGCTGCTGATTTTCATCGGCACGCTTTTAACGGGGCTGGGCGTGTACGATCGCATCGGCAGAAACGCGGGCGCGGGTTCCATCGTGCCCATCACGGGCTTTGCCAACAGCGTGTGCTCGCCCGCCATCGAATTCAAAACGGAAGGCTGGATATACGGCACCGCGGCAAAAATGTTTATCGTCGCGGGACCGATTATTGTCTACGGCGTTCTTGCGGGCACGGCGGTGGGCATCATTTATTTATTGTTGCCGTAATTTTTCCGCACAAAGCATCAGAGGATAGTAAAAATGCGTGAACAAAAATCTCAGACGATATATTTCCCCAATCTGCCGCGGGTGGCGGCAAGCGGTTCGGTGGCGGGGCCGAAAGAATGTGCGGGCGTGGTAGGCAAATACGTTGATCTCGCGCTGGATAACGATATGTTCGGCGAAACCACGTACGAAAAGGCGGAATGTAAAATGCTCCGTTATGCCGTGGATAAGGCGCTGGAAAACGGCGGCATCGACGAAAACGGGCTGGACCTTTTCATTTCGGGCGATCTTCTCAATCAGATTATTTCCGCCTCGTTTGCCGCGCGCGATTATTCCGTGCCGTTTCTCGGCGTGTACGGCGCGTGTTCTACCATGGCGGAATCGCTGGCGCTCGCCGCGCTTACCGTAGACGCGGGGCATGCGGATAACGTAATCGCCGCCACGGGCAGCCACTTTTCTTCCGCGGAACGGCAGTACCGCTACCCGCTGGAACTCGGCACCACCCGTCCGCCGCAATCGCAATGGACGGTTACGGGCGCGGGCGCAACGCTGATTCGCGCGGCGCAAAAAACGCAAAGCCGCATCGCCGTAACGGCGGCAACGTTCGGCAAGGTGGTGGATTTCGGCATTACCGACGTAAACAATATGGGCGCGGCGATGGCGCCCGCGGCGTGCGATACCATACTGGCGCATTTCCGCGATACGGGGCGCAACGCTTCGTATTACGATCTGGTGGTAACGGGCGATCTGGGTGCGCTCGGCAGCCGTATTTTAAAAGACCTCACATGGGAAAAGGGCGTCGATTTGCACGATAATCACGTGGATTGCGGCGAAATCGTGTACAAAGTCATCGAAGACGAATTTCAGGGCGGCAGCGGCGCGGGTTGCAGCGCCGTGGTGCTCAATTCGTATCTGCTGCACAAAATGCGGCAGCGGGAAATAAAAAGAATTCTGTTCGCCGCCACGGGCGCGCTGCTTTCCACGGTATCCAGCGGGCAGGGGGAATCGATTCCGTGCATCAGTCATGCCGTCAGCTTAGAGCTTGTTTAATGCGCGCTTGTTTAACGCGTGCTTGAAAAGCGTCGCATTACGGCGTCGTGCTCCGTTTTTCTCTTCAAAGCGGAGCGGCGCGAATCTATTATCTTCTTGCTTTCCCCTTCGGGGAGAGTGGCGCGAAGCGCCGAGAGAGGATTACATCAGGGAAAGGATAAAATAAGGAATAAAAAACAATGTACGAAGAATATCTGCAGATTTTATGGATGTTTTTAAAGGCGTTTGCCGTAGGCGGATTCATCTGCGCCGTCGCGCAGGTGGTTATCAATATCACCGATCTCACGGCAGGTAAAATTCTTGTGTATTTTATGCTGGCGGGGGTAGTGCTGCAGGGGCTGGGGCTGTATCAGTACCTTGTGAATTTCGCGGGCGCGGGCGCTACCGTGCCCATCTGCGGCTTCGGGTATCTTCTTGCCAACGGTGCGATGAAAGGGGCGGAAAAAGGCTTGTTCGGCGCGTTTACGGGCGCGCTTTCCGCCGCGGCGGCGGGCGTTTCCGCGGCGGTGATTTTCTCGTTTTTCATGGCGCTTATTTTCCGTTCGAAAAGCAAAAAGAATTGAGGGCAGGCGGTCGCCGGACGGCGCAATCGCCGCGAAAGAATTTGTATCGCAAAGGAAATTTCAATGAAAGCGGAAACGAAAAACAAGCACAACTTCAAAAATTTAAAATTTCCGCGCGTGCCGCTCGCCGCGTTTTTTTCCGTATTGTTTCTTGCCGTCGCGGCACTGTTTTCTTCGTGCGCGCTCGTCTCCGAAGCCACGGAGGACGAAGTTTCTTTCCGCCTCTCGCAAACGGAAATCACGCTGGAAGAGGGGGCGGAAGCATGGCTGCATTTAATCAAAACGCCCGCGGACGGCAAAAAAATTCCGCTGCTTTGGCGCACGGGAAACGAGGCGGTAGCCACGGTGCAAAACGGAAAAATCACGGCGGTTTCCGCGGGCGAAACGTATGCCGAAGTGTTCACGCGCGAAGAAACGTTTTCCTGCCGGATTACGGTAACGCCGCGCCCGCGCAACCCGTAGCGCAAGCGCATACCCCCGCCGATAAACCGGCAAAAAGCGGGCGGAAAAGGTACATACAAACGCCGGCGGAAAAGGCGGAATTGCCGAAATCTTGTCAATCTTGTGCAATCTGCATAAACAAGGTGTAGAATTTTGTAGTTTTTTTCTATTGTGTTTTTTGAAAAAAGGTGGTAAAATAGAAATATAAAATCCAAGAATTTATTTTCGGAGGAAAATTTGATGTCAGGGCTCTTATTAAAAGGAATCAACAAAGTCTATCCGTCCGGCGTTCAGGCAGTATTCAATTTCTGCCTCGATATCCGCGATAAAGAATTTATCGTACTCGTCGGTCCTTCCGGCTGCGGTAAATCCACCACGCTTCGTATGATTGCAGGTCTCGAAGAAATTTCTTCGGGCGAACTGTACATCGACGGCAAGCTTGTAAACGACGTCGTTCCCAAGGACAGAGATATCGCCATGGTTTTCCAGAACTACGCGCTTTATCCTCACATGTCCGTATACGACAATATGGCGTTCGGCTTGAAGCTGAGAAAGGTACCTAAGGAAATCATCGATCAGAAAGTAAAAGCCGCGGCGGAAATCCTCGGCATCACCGATTATCTTTCCCGTAAACCCAAGGCTCTTTCCGGCGGTCAGCGTCAGCGTGTTGCTCTCGGACGTACCATCGTGCGCGAACCCAAAGTGTTCCTGCTCGACGAACCTTTGTCCAACCTCGACGCTAAGCTGCGTGCTTCCATGAGAACGGAAATTTCCAAACTGCACGCACGTCTTGCCACCACGTTCATTTACGTTACGCACGATCAGATCGAAGCTATGACGATGGGTACGCGTATCGTTGTTATGAAGGACGGCTTCATGCAGCAGGTAGATACGCCGCAGAACCTGTACGATTATCCCATCAACCTTTTCGTTGCGGGCTTCATCGGCACCCCTCAGATGAACTTCTTCAAGGGCGCGAAGCTGGTATCGGAAGGCACGGGCAAAGCGCGTAAAGTATACGTAAGCTTCATCGGCAACAACAAGATTCTGCTTCCCGGCAGCGTTGTTGCAAGAATCAAGAATATCGACGAATACCTCGATACCGATAAGGAAATCACGCTGGGCGTTCGTCCCGAAGATATCCATCAGGATCAGGCGTTCATCAACACTTCGCCCGATACCGTGGTAAAGGCTCGTATCGAAGTTATCGAAAAGCTCGGCGCCGAAACGCAGATCTATTGCGAACTCGATCACGAATCCAAGGAAAGCTCGGTTATCGATAACTCCACGCAGATGATCGCGAAGATCTCTTCCCGTGCGGTAATCAATCTGAAAGACATTATCGACCTTGCGTTCGACGCGCACCACATTCACCTGTTCGACGGCTACACCGAAGCCACGATTCTGGAACGCGACGAGGGCTACGAAGTTATTTCCGAAAATGCGGAAGGTTCGGCGTTCGTGCCTCCTACGCCGCAGGAAATGCGCGCCCAGATCGACAGCGCCCGTATCGTAACCAAAGAGATGAAGGCGCAGATGAGAAAGGATAAGAAGATGGCGAAGCGTACGGAAGCGGCTGCGCAGAAGCAGGCTACCGAAGAAGCGATGAAAGCCGAGTCCGAGGCAAAAACCGAGGAAAACAACGACGAGAATAAAGACGCCGAATAAGCGTTGATTCAAGCCGTACCATATCGTTAGTATTACGGGCGGCAGGCAGATACTTGCCGCCTGTTTTTAAAAAACGATATTCAATTTACTTACAGACTTTTCATAATTCATTTTTAACCTCCTTTATTTTATTTTGTTGAAAGGTTGCCGTTTTTCGCGGCAGCCTTTTAGCGTCTCCGCGCTTTGTTTTCGCTGCGGAAATTCAGAACAAAAACTCAGAACAGAAACTCAGAGCAAAAATTCAGGGCAATAGTTCATGGCGGGAAGTTCATAGCGAAGCTTTGCATTGCAAAACGCAAAACATCCCGCAATAAATAATAACAAAACCCCAAAACCCTTAAAAACAACCCTGAAATTTAAACAATTTTAATAAAACTGTTCAAATTTATACAATTGTATATTGATTGTTATTGACAAAGATTCAACAAATTGCTAAAATACTTCCAAACCGAAAGCGTAAAGATTTCGGCAAAAAAACAAAACAAGGAGTATAAAAACATGAAAAAAAGATTCTTGTCGTTATGCGCCGCGTTTGCACTCGGCGCCACGATGTGTTCGTTCGGCGGCTGCTCGAAAGCTGCGGAAAACACTCGCATGACGGTGGATATCAACCCGTCCGTCGAACTGATGGTGGATAAAGACAACAAGGTGGTATCCGTTACCGCGCTCAACGACGACGCGGCAATCATTCTGCAGGGCACCGCGTTTGTGGGCAAAACTTCCGACGAAGCCGTGAAAGGCGTGGTGGAAGTGGCTACGGAAACGGGCTACATAGTGAAAGGCGAAGTGGAAGCGGACGAAAATACCGTTAAAATTTCCGTTTCCGGCGATACGAAATGGGCAAAAGATTTGTATAACGACGCCGAGAAAAAGGTAAACGAATACCTTGAAAGCAGCGGCGTCAAAGCGACGATCGAACGTGTGGACGCTTTGAAAACCGACGCTTTGAAAGAGCTGGCGAAACACAACTCCACCTATACCGAAGAGGAAATCGCTTCGATGAACGACGAGCAGCTGTTAAACGTAATCGCGCTCGGCAGAGTAGAGACGGCGCAGCTGGTTTCCGAAGAACTTCGCGAAGCGTATTTCTCCGCGAAAGAACATCAGATTTCCCTTGCCACCAGCACCGCCACGAAGGACATCATCGCCGCGGCGAACGGCGCGCTGAACGCAACGTATCTCGCATACAGCGGCTTCGTAACCGCGTATTCCGAAACGATTACCGCGCTGGATAACGCCCGTTACAACACGCTGATTTCGCCCGATTCCGCATACCAGCAGCTTCTGAAGCAGCTTCGCGAAAAGAAAGCGGAAATTCTCAAACAGAAACAGCTGATCGTCAGCATCAAAGCGGGCGATTCTTCTATCGACCTCACCGTAGCCACGGGCGATCTCACCAAGTACGAATCGGCTTACGACGCACTTGTAGAAAAACTGGAAGCCGCGGGCACGTCGGCAAACGACAGCTGGACGACGCTGATTGCCGCGATGCAGGAGGGCGAAAAAACGCTGAAAGATTATCAGGCGAAATTCCCCACAGATGTAACCGAGCAGATTACGGCGAAAGCAAGCGAAATCGACGCGAAAGCAAACGAAGCGAAAGATAACTTCTTCGCGTCGTTCGAAGAAGCGCACAAAGCGGATTTCGAACAGATGAACAAAGACCTTGCGGATATGAAAGCGCAGTTAATCGAAAACGTAAACAACGCGGCGTAAACCGTCTGTAAAACTTCAAAAAGAAAGAGTCGGGAGCAATCCCGGCTCTTTTTTCGCGGTTGTCCGCATTGTTGCGTTCGGTTTAAAAAACGGTTGCGTTTTAAAATACGGCGGGCAGCAGAATCGCCAGCGGCACCCCGATGCAAAACGAAATTAAATTCGCCGTAAAGGCGTATAAAATCAAACGTTTTTTGCTATATAACGCCTCGGCTTTGCCGCTGTTTTCGTCGGCGGAACGGTTTTCTCCGCCGTTTTTCCGTTTGCCCAGCAGGAAGCAATACAGCGCGGCTTCGGCAATAAACACAAACAATTCGGCGAAAAAGTACAGGGGAAACACCCCGTAAACGTTATTGAAATGCAGCTGCACGTTTAAAAGTAAATTCAGCGCGATCTGCGTAGCGCCGTTTGCCGCCAGCACGGTGAGAAACGCCCGCTTCGTCCTGAGTCCGAACGCAAGCGCCAGCAACGTTTCCACGCCGAGCGTAATGATAAACCGCACGAAAAATCCAAGAATTTCCGCCGAATAATCGTAATTTTCCGTTGCGTGCAGTGGAATAGCGGCAGAGATGTTTGTAACCGAATCGCCGTTCGTTCCGTCGGCGATTTCCGCCATATTTACAAAATAATAACTGTGAAATGCGTACCTTTCCAGAACGTCGCTTACACAAAACACGCCGCTTTCCGCCGCGGGTTCCGAATCGTGCGTCGCGCCGTCCGCCGAATTATCAGCCGCGTCGCTTTCCGTCGCCCTGCCGGGGTAGTACAGCAAAATTTTAAATTCTTGCGGCGGATAATACGTCCAGTTCAAAGCTTTTTTCTCGTCCGCGCGCCAAAACCATTGCAAAAAATAGTAGCCGTCCGAATCTTTAAATTCCGTAAACGCGCGCCACACCGCTTCGTCTTTGCCCTCGGAAATATATTTGCCTTCTTCCGTGCCGTCCCACGCGCGCGCAGGACCGGTAGAGGGCGTTTTCGAAAGCAGCGTTCCGTAGCAAAGCTCGTCGCCCATATTTGCAAACGTAACGCGCACGGACGGTTTCGGACCTGTATCCGCGCTTGCTTCGATGGTTTCCGTGCGTAAAAACGCGGGCGCAAGCAGTACAAACGCGAACAAAATTAAAGCAAGCCCACGAAACGCAAGCGTAAAAAATTTCGTTTTCAACCGGTTTTTCATCTTTTCCCTCCGTTTTCCGCCCGAAGCGCCGCAACCGCGCCTCGCCGCGGCAGCCGCGTTTTCAATTTCATTATACCCGAAAATCGTAGCTTCGTCAAGCCCTCCCGTCAAGAAAATTGACGAAAAACGTTTTTTACTGCGCGAAAAAGGGGCGTTTCACGCCCGTAAAGTGAAAGCTTTCGAAAAATATAAGAAAAGCGGCGAAAAACGCTTTGATTTTCAGGCAAAATATTGTAAAATAGAAAGGTGAAACAGTCGCGCGTTTCTGCGCGCGTTACAAAAATTTTCAATGCGGAGATTAACGATGGGAATTTTCGGTTTTTTGGCAAACAGCGACAGCAAGCGGAGCCTTAAAAAGCTCAATAAAATCGCGGACAGCGTAGAGGCGCTCGATTCGAAATACGCCGCGATGGACGATGAAACGCTGAAATCGCAGACGAACGTATTAAAAGAACGCCTGAAGGCGGGCGAAACCACCGACGATATTCTGCCGGACGCATTCGCCGCGCTGCGCGAAGCGGCATGGCGCGTTCTGAATATGAAGCACTTCCGCGTACAGATTATCGGCGGTATCTGTCTGCATCAGGGCAGAATCGCGGAAATGCGTACGGGCGAAGGCAAAACGCTGGTGGCAACGCTGCCCTCGTATTTAAACGCCCTCACGGGCAAAAGCGTGCACGTCGTTACCGTAAACGATTACCTTGCAAAGCGCGACGCGGAATGGATGGGCAAAGTGCACAAATTCATGGGGCTCACCGTAGGCGTGGTGGTGCCCGGCATGGACGACGACGAGAAACGCGAAGCGTACAAAGCGGACATCGTATACGGCACCAACAACGAATTCGGCTTCGATTATCTGCGCGATAATTTAAAGACGGATCTTTCGAAGATGGTGCAGCGCGATCTGTCGTTCGCCATCGTGGACGAAGTGGACTCCATTTTAATCGACGAAGCCAGAACGCCGCTCATCATTTCGGGCAAGGGCGAAAAATCTTCCGATCTGTATGTGCAGGTAGATAAATTCGTGCGCACGCTTTCGGGCGGTTTCGACGACGAACTGAAAGAGGAAGAGGACGAGGCGTTCCGCGCCGCGCGCGAAGCCGCCAAGGAAAACAAGGGCAAAAAGAAAAACAAAAAAGCGCTTGCCGAAGCCGCCGCGGAGGACGATTCCGAAGAGGAAGAATACGCGGACTACACGAAAATGTCGCTGGAAGAACAGGCGAATTACGAGGCGGCGCAGGAAGAAAAACGCCGTATCGCCGCGCAGAACGCACCCGAAGGCAAAAAGGCGCTCGCGAAGAATAAGGACTGGGATTACATCGTAAACCGCAAGGATAAAACGGTGGAACTCACCGATTCCGGCGCGCAGAAAGCGGAAAGATTCTTCCATATCGATAACATCGCGGAAATCGCGCATGCCGATTTGAACCATCACATTCAGCAGGCGCTCAAAGCGCACAAGCTTTTCAAGCGCGACGAAGATTATATCGTGAACGACGGCGAAGTCATCATCGTAGACGAATTCACGGGCAGACTTATGATCGGGCGCCGCTATTCCGACGGATTGCATCAGGCAATCGAAGCGAAAGAGGGCGTGGAAGTAAGAAGCGAAAACAAAACGTACGCCACCATCACTTTCCAGAACTATTTCCGTCTGTACGGCAAGCTTTCGGGCATGACGGGTACGGCGAAAACGGAAGAAGCGGAATTCCGCACGATTTATTCGCTGGACGTTATCGAAATTCCCACCAACAAGCCTATCAAGCGCGTCGACCTTCCCGATATGGTGTATTCCACAATCGAAGGCAAAAAGCGCGCGGTGGTGCAGGAAATCATCGAACGCAACAAGAGCGGGCAGCCCGTGCTGGTAGGTACGGCTTCCGTAGATAAGTCGGAAGAAATTTCCAGATTGCTGCATAAAAACGGCGTAAAACACAACATTTTAAACGCGAAAAACCACGAACGCGAAGCGGAAATCGTAGCGCAGGCGGGCAGATTCGGCGCCGTAACCATCGCCACCAACATGGCGGGGCGCGGCACGGATATTCTGCTGGGCGGCAACCCCGAATACCTCGCCAAAAAACGCCTCCGCGAAGAGGGCGCGGCGCACGAAGATATCGAACTTGCCGTCAGCACGTACATTACCGACGTAGACGATAAAATTCTCGCGCTCCGCGAACGCTATAAAAAAGTATACGAACATTACAAGGCGGAAACGGATAAGGAAAAAGAACAGGTAATCGCCGCCGGCGGTCTTTGCATCATCGGCACCGAGCGCCACGAATCCCGCCGTATCGATAACCAGCTGCGCGGCCGTGCCGGTCGTCAGGGCGATATCGGTATGTCCGTGTTCTTCCTTTCGCTCGAAGACGATCTCGTAAAGCGTTTCGGCGGCGAAAGAATGAAATCGCTTTACAATTTCTTCAAAATCGACGAAGATACCTGCCTGCAATCGAAAATGCTCTCGCGCGGCATCGCGAACGCGCAGAAAGCCATCGAAGGCAGAAACTTCGGCATCCGTAAAAACGTGCTCCAGTACGACGACGTGATGAACAAGCAGCGCGAAGTGATGTACGCGGAGCGTATGAAAGTGCTCAAGGGCGAAAACGTGCACGATCAGGTGCTGAAATATATTCCCGATTACGTGGAAGAAGTGGTGCGCACCGCCGTGAACGCGGACGACATGCCGGAACTCTGGAACGAGACGGAACTGAACGCCGCGCTTGAAACGAAACTGTTGCCCGAAGGCACGAATTACGTTACGCGCGAAAAGCTGGAAAAGTGGGATTACCCGCTTGCGATTCAGAAAATCACGGCGAAAACCGTCAAGGAATACGAAAAGAAAATCGAAGAAATTTCCGCGATGGGCATCGACTTTTCCGATGTGGAACGCCGCGTGCTCTTAATGACGGTAGACAGAAACTGGATCGACCATATCGACGCGATGGATCAGCTGAGAAAGGGCATCGGTCTGCGCGCTTACGGGCAGGTAGATCCGATCATTTCCTATAAGAAAGAGGGCTTCGACATGTTCGACGAAATGGTGGAACGTATTCAGCGCACCACGATTTCCGTGCTGTTGAAAGTACGCATCGAACTCCGCCAGAACGGCGCGTCCGCCCGTCCCGCACAGCCCGCCGGGCAGCAGAACGCGCAACCCGCACAGCCGCAGGGCGAACGCAGAGTGTTCCGCCGTCAGATGCCGGAACCCATTCAGAATATGTCGTCGTACAAAGAAGCGCAGGCGAAAGCGGCAGCCGCGGCGCAGAATAACCAACCCGAAAACAAGCAATAATAAAGAAGATTTATGTTTAAAGCAGACGATTACAGATTAAAAATTCAGGGCATGCGCGGCGTCCTCGCCGAAGCGGGGTACGCGCTCGACCTCGATAATCAGAAGAAAAAGCTCGAAGAACTGAAAGCCGAGCAGGAAAAGCCGGAAGTCTGGCAGGACCTCGAACGCTCCACGAAAATCGGCAGAGAAATCGCGCATATCCAGAACAAAATCACGGCGTACGATAAAAGCGCCACGGCGCTTTCCGATGCCGAAGAAGTGATCGATCTCATCGAAGAAACGGGCGACGAAAGCCTGATTTCCGAGCTGGATTCGATGCTTTCCACCGCCGATAAAGATATCGAAGATATGCGCATCCGAGCCATTTTAAAGGGACCGTACGATTCGCATAACGCTCTTTTAACGCTGCATGCTGGCGCAGGCGGCACGGAAGCGTGCGACTGGTGCTCGATGTTATACCGTATGTACAACCGCTACTGCGAAAAAATGGGCTTCAAAGTGTACGAACTCGATCGCGAAGCGGGCGACGAAGCGGGCATCAAAAGCGTGGATTTCCGCGTGGAAGGCGAAAACGCATACGGGTATTTAAAGGCGGAAATGGGCGTGCATCGTCTGGTGCGCATTTCCCCGTTCGACGCCAACAAACGCCGCCACACCTCGTTCTGCTCCCTCGAAGTCATGCCGGAAGTAGAGGACGATAACGAAGTGGAAATCAAAGACGACGATATCCGCATCGATATTTATCATTCGGGCGGCGCCGGCGGGCAGAACGTAAACAAAGTGGCGTCCGCCGTGCGAATCACGCACTTCCCCACGGGCATCGTGGTGCAGTGCCAAAACGAGCGCTCGCAGCTTCAGAACAAGGAAATGTGCTTCAACATGCTTCGTTCAAAACTGCTGGAAAAGAAAATCGAAGAACGTCAGGCGGAAGCGGACGCCATGAAAGGCGACGTAAAGAAAATCGAGTGGGGCTCGCAGATTCGTTCGTACGTGTTCTGCCCCTACACCATGGCGAAAGACCACCGCACGGGCTACGAAAAAGGCGACATTCAGGCGGTGATGGACGGAGATATACAAGGGTTTATTATCGACTATCTAAAACGCACGGTATAATGCGCGCTTGTATAGCGGCGCACCTTGCGGCTTCATCTGCGTGCGCCCTTTGCTCATTTACGCATAGTAAACTCGCGGCAGGCGTACTCGATAAATCTCGCAATCTGCACCACTCTCCAAGCGCTTTCGGGTTGAGTAGTACGGTGTCGTGCTCCGTTTTCCCTCGGTCATTTACTATAAGTAAACTCCCGACGGGAAATACTCTCACTCCTTGTACTGCTCGCTTTTGAATCGCGCTGTAACTTAGTTGTAAATTATGCAATAATTCAGCCTTCCCCCTCGGGGGAAAGGTGTCAACGAAGTTGACGGATGAGGGGCAGTTACAAAACCATTCGGTTGTTTTAAACGCAAAAATTCAAATTTCAAAGAGGCAATACAAAAAACAATGGCGATTCTTGCTGCGGAAACTAAAAAAGAACCGATTATACTCGGCATAGAATCGTCCTGCGACGAAACGGCAGCGGCGATTATTCGCGGCAGAAAAATTTTGTCCGACGAAATCGCTTCGTCCGCTTCCGTGCAGGCGGAATACGGCGGCGTAGTGCCGGAAATCGCTTCGCGCGCACACGTCGTCGCCGTAGATAAAGTGGTGGCGGCGGCAATCGAAAAGGCAAATATCAAACCCGAAGAAATCGATGCGGTGGCGGTAACTTACGGCGCGGGACTGCTCGGCGCGCTGCTCGTGGGCGTATCGTTCGCCAAGGCATACGCTTACACGCTGCAAAAACCGCTCATCGCCGTCAATCATATCCGCGGGCATCTTGCAGCGGCATACCTTGCCGATCCCGCTTTGAAGCCGCCGTTCGTAACGCTTCTGGCAAGCGGCGGGCATACCGCCATTTTATACGCGCGGTCCGAAACGGAATTTTCCTATCTCGGCGGCACGAAAGACGACGCGGCGGGCGAAGCTTTCGATAAGGCGGCGCGCGTTTTGGGCTTGCCCTATCCCGGCGGACCGAATATTCAGAAATGCGCCGAGGGCGGCACGGCGAATATTCCGCTTCCGCAGATGTTCAAAGGGGGCGGCGGCTACGATTTTTCGTACAGCGGCTTAAAAACCGCCGTCATCAATTACTGCCATACGAAAGAGCAGAAAGGCGAAGAAATCGTCAAAGCGGACGTGGCGGCTTCTTTCCAGAAAGCCGCGGTAGACGTGCTGATTAAAAAGACGATTGCGGCGGCGAAAGAAAAACGCGTCGGAACGGTAACGGCGGGCGGCGGCGTCATCGCCAACGGCTATTTGCGGCAGAAACTTTCCGAAGCCTGCCGGAAAAACGGCTTGCGCCTCGTTCTTCCCGAAAAACGTTACTGCACCGATAACGCGGCGATGATTGCTTCCGAGGGGCTGATTCGCTATCTGCACGGCGATTTTGCCGATTTAACGCTGAACGCGAAAGCCTCGATACCGCTTTCCGCCGTGGCGGAAAACAACGAGCGGGATACGAAGAACGATGCGGAGGGAAAATCGCATGCTTGACGTGTTTCTGGATTCGTTGCTCGATACGCTGAATTTGTTCCCGTTTCTCGTGCTGATCTATGTCATCATAGAGCTGCTGGAACATAAAACGAATTTAAGCCGCGAACATTCGCGCCTGCGCGGCGGGTTCGGTCCTTTAATCGGCGCGGCTACGGGGCTGGTGCCGCAGTGCGGATTTTCCGTCATGGCGGCAAAACTGTTCGAACAGAAGTATATCACCGTGGGCACCCTGCTCGCGATTTTTCTTTCCACCAGCGACGAGGCGTTCGTCATCCTCTTATCGGAGGGCGCGGCGGGGCAATTATTGCCGCTCATCATCGCAAAAATGGGCATCGGCGTGGCGGTGGGGTATCTTGCCGACGGCTTGATGTTTTTGTTCCGCAAAAAGTCGTCGCAGCCGTTGCTTGCGGAAGGCGCGGACATGCGCGTCAATCCGGAAGCGGGGGTAAGCGATTCGCACGAATATTTCTTCCGCAAAGAAGAACACGCGGGCGAGGAAGAATGTACCTCCTGCGGCAGAGATCACGACGATCACCACCCGTGGAAAACGTATTTTCTGCATCCGATTCTGCATTCGTTGCAGGTGGCGGCGTTTATATTCATCGTCAATTTCGTGCTCGGCGCAATCATATACGCCGTAACGGAAGAAAGATTCATCGCGTTTATGCAGCGCGGCGCGGCGGCGCAGCCGTTTATCGCGGCGCTTGTGGGGCTCATCCCCAACTGCGCTTCCAGCGTGGTGATAACGCAGTGTTTTTTAAAGGGCGGAATTTTGTTCGGCTCGTGCGTGGCGGGGCTTTGCGCCAACGCGGGGCTGGGCTTCGTGGTGCTTTTAAAAAACACGAAACAATGGAAGCGCAATCTTGCCTTAATCGGTATCACGTATCTTGTGTCCGTTGCGGCGGGCAGCATGATCAACGCATTTTTAGTATAGTTACAGGAGAAAACGAAAATGGAAGAGATGAAAGTACTCGGCAGAGAAAACGGCTGCCTTACCGTTGCGCTTTCCGGCGAAGTGGATTCCGGCAACGCCGAAGCGTTTTACGAAGGCGTTATCGCGGCATACGCCGAAAGCCCTTCGAACGTGATGTTCGATTGCGAAAATCTCGATTTTATCGACAGCACCACGCTCGGCACCTTCGTTAAAATTTTAAAGCGGGTGAAAACGGACGGCTATAAAATGTCGCTGAAAAATCTCAAACCGAAAATCAAAAAATTATTTCTCATCTGCTCGCTCGACAGCATTATGGAGATCGAATAAAAATGGAACGCGATTCTTCTTTGAATACCCAAACGAAAGGCGGCGAATTCGCCATGGAATTGCCGCTCATCAGCGATTTTCTCACCACCGTGCGCCTTGCCACGGGCGGCGTGTGCGCGGCTTCCGGGCTGGACGTCGATTATACGGAAGATATTAAAGTGTGCGTTACCGAGGGACTGCTGATTTTAAAACGCAACGGCTACGCCCGCGCAAGAGTCAGCTTTTTCTTTGCGAAAAACGGAAAAATAAAATGCGCGCTTTCCGGGCTGGAACAGGGCGGAAACGCCAAAGAAGCAGGCTCTGCGGACGACGAAATCTCGTTTGCGCTTCTTTCGGCGCTGGTGCCGGAAAACAACGTAACGCGGAACGGCGAAACGGTTACCGCCATTACGTTTTACGCCTGAGCGCGGAAAATATCATTTCGGAAGAGTAAAATGGAAAAGAAAGAGGACGAATTGTTCCGCAGATACAGAGAAACGGGCGACGTGAAACTGAGAAACGAAATCGCCGAGAAATATCTGTACATAGCGGATATACTCGCTAAAAAATTTGCGGGGCGCGGCGTGGATTACGACGATTTGAAACAGGTGGCGTCGCTGGCGCTTCTGCGCGGCATCGATCGCTTCAATCCCGATCTGAACATGCAGTTCACCACGTTCATTACCCCCACAATCACGGGCGAAATCAAAAATTATTTCCGCGATAAAGCGCGAATGGTAAAATTGCCGCGGCGTTTAAGCGAAATTCACGCCAGAGTGCGCCCTTTCTGCGCCGATTACGAGGAAAAAGCGGAAAAAAACCCCGCCGTAAAAGAGATTGCCGCCGCGCTTTCCGTTTCGGAGGAAGACGTGGTGCGCGCGCTGGAAGTGGGCAACGCCGTTTCGCTGGATTCCACCATGGCAAAGGGCGACGACGAAAACGAAAATTCGCTGTACGCCGTTCTGCCCGATAACGACGCCACGTACGAGCATTTCGAAAACCGCGAAGCGCTGAAAAGCGCCATGAAAGCGCTGGGAGATACGGAAAAACAGCTGGTCAACTGCAGGTTCTTCGAAGGACTTTCGCAGAGCGAAACCGCAAAGCGCCTCGGCGTTTCGCAGATGTTCGTTTCACGGCTGGAAAGAAAAGTGCTTGCAAAACTGAAAGACGGATTAAAAGAAGCGTGAGGGGAACGAAGCGATGCCGCTGCAAATCGGAACGTTCGAAAAACTGCATAGCGCTCTTGGCGAACTTGCCGCGTTTTTAAAAGAAAACGGCGCGAGCGACGAGGGCATTTTCAAGGCAAAACTTGCCGTCAGCGAGCTGGTAACCAACGCCATCCGCTATACGGAAAGCGGCAACGCGGAAGTGGAATGGCGCGTGAAAGGTTCGCTGTGCGAACTGAAAATCACGTCGTTGCCGCCGTATGCGCCGCCGAAGGAATGCCGTTGCGCCGACGTTATGTCGGAAAACGGCAGAGGTTTATACCTTGTGAACAGCCTCAGCGAAACATGCACGGTTTCCGCAAGCGGCACGCTTACCGTTACGGTGAAAATCAAAGATTGAATAAAAGGTACGAAAGAAATATGAACGACAAAGAAAAAACGCTGCAAATCGAAACGGGCGTGTTCTGGATTTGCTTTAAAGGAGAAAACGCCGATTTTATTTACGATAAAGGCAGTTTTGTGAAATGCGGCGGCAAACGCATCGTTGAAAAAATCACGAAAGACGAGGACGGACTCAATTATAAATACAGCCACAAAAAAGCGTGGAAAGAACTTTCGAAAACCGCGGCGGAGGGGAGATATGCGGAATACGCGTTCAACGATTTCCCTCGCGGCAGAATCTGGTTCGATATAGAGGAACGCCGCCATTACGTGATGTACGACGAAAAATTGTCGCCCGCGGCGAAAATCGTGGAAGAGGAAATCAAAAAGAATTTTCATCTGATCGATCCCGAATTTATGACCGATTCGATGTTGTATAAGAGCAAAATTCAGCTGGAAATTGCCGTAATCAAGCGTGTTTTCGGGGAAAAATAACCTAAAATAAGGCGTAAAAACAGCGTAACATATGCCGAATTTGTTAAAAACAAGGGTTTGTCTTACAAAAAACCCTTGTTTTTTTACACGTTTCGGGACGATTTTATACATATTTTGCCCGATTTTCAACACATTTTTGTAGAAAAGAAGCGCGCCCGCAAAAGCGGACGCGCTTGAAATTTTTGTTATAACTTTACTTTCTCACGGCGAACTTATACATCTTCGCAAGCAAGCCGTCGGGAATACGATCTCTGTACTGACCGAGGTAGATGAATATCTTGCGGAAGAAGTCGTCGTTGTTGCCGCCTACGGCGTAATCGGGAATGTTGCTCATCGCGCCGTTGTATTTCAGAACGAACAGATTCGTAAACTGCTCTCTTTCTTTATCCGTAAGAGAAGCGATGAACGGATCGAACGTCTGCGTGGTGTAGTAGCTGTTCGTTGCGGGCGCCGCAGGTGCCGGAGCCGCTGCGGGAGCAGGGGCGGGAGCCGGAGCCGGAGCAACGGGCGTAACTTCGGGTTCCGATTCTTCTTCCCGGAACGAAGAGAAGTTGGGAATGACAAGCTGTTCTTCCTCTTCCACGGGGGCGGGAGCCGGAGCCGCTTCAACGGGAGCGGGCGCCGCTACGGTAGCCGACGCGGGAACAGCGGCGGGCGCGGTATATACGGGAACGTATACGGGCACGGGAGCGATGGGCGCTACGGGAGCCGTATAACCGTTTGCGTATACGGGAGCAGGAGCGGGGGCAGGTTCCGGAGCGGGTTCCTCGGCGGGAGCCGCAGGCTGAGCGGTTTCTTCTTCAGCTTCCGCTTCCTCGTACTCCAGCTGTTCCGCTTTGCGCTTTAATACGGATTTCGTGATGATGCAGAGAATCAGCTGAACGAGCGCGATTCCCGCGGCGGCAACGGCAAACCATTTCGCGTCGCCGAGCAAAGTCTTTTCGCTTACGTCCTTCGTGAAGCCGAAATCGATGAAGCATGCGGCAACGATGATGCCCGCCATAATCAAATTGATTACGCTGCGGAATATATCGAAACCGTAGCCTTTCTTCATCGGCAGACGCGCGGTGGAGAAGTAGAACGCAAGAACGATGAACGCGAACGCCGCGCGGATCGTCCATTTATAGAAGCCGCCCCACGTACGATCCTTGATGAAGAACTTCGTTTTATCGCCCATCAGAGCGGTGAGGTTGTTCAGCATGGAACCGTCTTTGTTGTAATGCAGGTAAGCATAGCCGTATGCGCCTACGAAAGCCGCCGTAAGAAGGAAGAGGATAAACGGAACAACCGCTTTGCCCTTGTTCTTTACGAACGAATAAATCACGTAGAGAAGAAGCGAACCGCCGGCGATGCCGAGCACCGTGTAATCGAAAAGAAGTTTGTTCTTCATTCCGCCCGCCGCGACGGTTTCGAAATTGTACATGGAGGAGAGCCACAGCGTAACAAGCGCATAACCGCCGAACGCGATAAGGTTCATGTAAGCGATGGTGCGTACCATTGCGGGAGCTTTTTTACCGGAGCATACGCCCACAAGCATGAAGATGATATTAAGTACGAACACTACGGGGAATACGTAGAGGAACATACTGTAAAGCATCGTGTGCTTATCGTAGTCGTTTAAGTAAGGAAGAAATTTGATTCCCTGAAATTTGGAGATCGTTGCGGGAGCGGACTGCGCGAGGTCGATCTGCTGACCGCCTGCCGTTACCGTGCCGATCGCTTTATAAAGCTCTGCCAGACCGTCTTTTTTGAAAATGTTCATGAACACTTTCAGAAGAGTGGTTTCGTTGGTGAAAACCAGAGTGCTGTTCCCCGCGACTTCCGCTTTTAAAAGCAGCGTAACGGGCAGAAAGCACACCAGCGCGATGGGAGCGAGCGCAAGAAGCAGCGCAAGGATACGGCTGAAAATGCGCTTGGGAGCTTCGGGTTCCGTTTCGTCCGAAGCAAGGGCGCCGAGTTCTTCACCGCTCAGGTCGTTCACGTTTACTTCTTTTTCGGGGTAATTTTTACTCATAATAAAAAAGTCTCCTAAAAAAATTTCTTCTATAACGCAGTCAATAAAAAGCAATCAGGGGAGGAGTGAAACGTTTAAAAATCAGCCGTCGCCCGTCCTTTTTTCACTTTCGGGAATATTATATCATAATTCTTTTGTTTTGTCAATGATAAGAGCTGAAAAAAATGATAAATTTTTGACTTTTTTTCGCTTCGGGAGCGGTTTGCGGCGCCGCGGAAAACGAAGAAAAACAAAGGCGGAAAAGCGCCCGGAAAAGATGAAAAAACGAAGAAAATTATATAAAAGGTCGCGCAGGCGGAAAAACAGGGGCGAAAACCCTTGAAATTTTTTTCGGAAAGTTGTATAATTATCCTTAGCGTAAGCGACGCAAAGCGAAGGAGCAGAGAGTATGAACGAACTGGAAAAAATCGTAACCGACGTATCGGAAAAACTGGGGGTGAGGCTGGGCTTCAGAGAAGAGACTTCCGCCGAGAAAAACGAGGCGTGTTCTTCGGGGGCGCGTTCCGACGGAAAGCACACTTATTTCCGTTTTTCTTTCGCGGGGAAAACGTATACGGGCGTTCTGGACGGAGCTTCGAAAGCGGAGAAGAATTACGCCGCGCTGTTGCCCGCTTATCTTGCCTCGTTTGCGGAGAAAAACGCCGTATCGCAGGGAGAGTACCTGAAAAAAATGCTGCTCGGCGAATATTCGCAGACGGACGCGTACAAATATGCGGTGAAATTCGGCGTGAAAGAAAAGCCGTGTTTCGTGCTGGCGATCAGATTCACGAAAGCTTACCCCGAAACGGAAGCGCTTTTAAAGCAGTACGCCGACGCGAAAGAGGACTGCGCCGTGAAATTCGACGATAAGAACTTCGCGTTCGTGAAAGCGGCGGAGCCTTCGGAAGAATATTCCTCGCCCGCGGAGTACGCGGGATTTCTGGCGGGGTTTCTGACGGAAGAGCTGGGCGTGCGGGTATGTATCGGCGCGGGATCGGTAACGGGGGGATTTCACGATCTGCAGCTTTCCTATTCGCGCGCGGTAACGGCGCTGCGTTACGCCGAAGTGTTTTCGGGCGGAGAAGGCGTACATTCGTATAAGGAATACATGCTGGTGAAGCTGCTGGAAGAAGTGCCGAAATCGCGGCTGGACGAATTTCTGGGCGACATTACGGAAGAACAGATCCGCGAGGTGTTCGACGACGAGGAAATGCTTCTGACGGCAGAGAAATTTCTGAGCACTTCGCTGAACGTGAGCGAGACGTCCAGAGCTTTATATATGCACCGCAATACGCTTTTATACCGTCTGGACAAAATAGAAAAGGCGACCGGGCTGAATATCCGACTTTTTCCCGACGCGGTAACTTTCCGCATACTTATTATAATATACAAACTTTCGAAAAAGTGAAGTTGCGAAAAGACGGGCGAAAAAAGGCGGATTTTCGGGAATTGTTGTATTGACGCGAAACGGCGGGCGTTCGGTGTTGAGATTTGACTTCGGGACCTCTCTCGGCGCTTCGCGCCACTCTCCCCGAAGGGGAAAGCAAGAAGGCGCAAAGTATTCATTCATCGATTGCATTGAGAGATTGCGGGAAATAAGAGAAGCGTTGATTGAATGACTTTTCGGAGATGAAACTGTCCCTTTGTTTGAAAATTTTTCGATAAAAATGTCAATCTTGAATAAGATACGCCCCTCACCACCGCCGCTATGCGGCAGAGCCTCCCCCCAAGGGGAAGCCTATGAAATAGGCTGACCATTTTTGCCGAAAAAATGAAGTTT
>ERZ808270.355-NODE-355-length-27950-cov-40.122603_pt1 | contig 27950 bp, 24 predicted proteins | sample MGYA00521082_ERZ808270 | MGnify/ENA primary metagenome ERZ808270 (study PRJEB31516, sample SAMN03275594) | gut metagenome | biome: mammalia-associated habitat; material: feces | host: Papio cynocephalus | place: Kenya | collected 2012-07-27 ... | reverse complement strand
AAGGACTTTTATTTTTAGAGGGCTGCTGAAATGTTAAAATCGCCGAAGTCAGGAGACATTGAAGATGACCCTCGAAAAACGTGACCTCGCTAGCTTCGATGAGGCTAACAGCCAGTGGAAGGTAGATGCAGGTAACTACATCTTCAAGGTGGGCACCGATGTGGAGAACATCAAGGGAACCGCTACCTTGAAGGTCGGCGAATATACAGAGAAGGTAAGCAACGCTTGCCCTGTGAATGTGCAGATGAACTATCTCCGCCAGAAGTAAATCTTATTCAGGAAAGATTCTCTTCTGATGATATAACAAAATTAAAAAGCTCTCATCCCTTTTTGAGGTGAGAGCTTTTTGCTTCGTATGGTGTTAGATGAACAATTCATCTAAAGTTATATTGGAAATGAATATGTCGGAATATTCGTTTCTTGCTAGTTCCGTATTCCCGATGTACGTGAGATGGAATGTCTTGGAAGGATATTTCTCTTGCATCGTTTGCAAACGTGTGCTTAATACCTGCGCATAAGACTTTGTAACAATATAAGGTGATTGGTAGAACTTCATCTCGCAGATGTTTACGACATCGTCGGCTCGGTCTATCAACAGATCTATCTGCATACCGTCGTTCTCTTTATCCCCTTTGACGATGAGCGATGACTCTTGTGAGGAAACACCCCCAATGTTGAGGGCATATTTGATTTGCTGAATATGCTGCAAGCATAGCTCCTCAAAGGCAATGCCTCGCCAAGAGGCAATGTCGCTCTCTTTGAGATGCTTCTGCCAATAATCAGTTTGTGCTATCTGTTTCCTTTCCTTGAAATGCAGCCAGAACCAGCAGAAAGAATCTGTAAGTTTGTAATGCTCTTCTCGCCGTGATACTCCGAATGGTACATATTTGATGATGAAGTCGCTTGCAATTAATGCTCTCAACATCTTGGTAAAATCTCCATTGGGATTTAGTTGAGTCTTCTCAACTATCTCCTTGCGAGTATAGCCTGCGTGGCGGGCTCCTAGGCATCTGATAATCTTCATGCAGTCTTCTGCATTGTCGAATATGGAGTTGAATAGTCGCTCAAACTCATCGCCAAGCTTGGCATTGCGTGCGAAAAACAAGGCATCTACATTTTGAGCCAAGCTGTAAGAAGGGTTGAAGAAGTTCATATAGAAAGGTATTCCGCCCATAATCATATAGGCTTGTGCTATGTTGTAGCGAGACATGCTGATGCCACGGCTTTTATAGAAATCCTCGCATTCTTTCAGTGTAAAGGAGGACAGTTTCATTTCGCCAGTTAAACGTCCATATAATCCGCCTTTATTGTTGATGAGATTGTCTAGCATCCATGAGGTAGCTGAACCACAGACGATTAAAAGCAGGTTGTGGCGAGTATTGCCCCAACCATTCCAAAATGCTTCGAGTGCTGTGAGAAAACCAGACCGAGCGGTATCCAGCCATGGCAATTCATCAATGAAGACCACTTGGCGTGAACCATTGTCGCAAGTATCTAAGAATTTCTCTAGTAGGAAAAATGCTTCCATCCATGACTTGGGCTGTGCGATATTTTCCATGCCATGGCGGAGTAGGGAAAAATAGAAGTTCTGCAATTGGTCTTTCAGGGAAATCTTTCGTTGGCGGTCGTAAGGGGACAAACCTGTATGATGAAATATCATGTTGTCGTGGAACACTTCGTCAATGAGGAAAGTCTTTCCTACGCGTCGGCGGCCATAAACTGCTACAAACTCCGCTCTACCGCTATGATAATAGCGATTAAGTTCGGCGATTTCCTTTTTTCTTCCTATAATCTCACACATAAGTAATATTTTTTGTTTGCTTGCAAAAGTACGAACTTTTCTATGAAAAACAAAATTTAATTACCTTTATTTCGCTACGAATACACCCAAAAGTACCGTCGTAGCGGAATAAACGTATTTTTTAACTCGATTTTAACAGTTGGTATGATACAGTGTTACTACTATATTTCTTTCTAGATGAAACTATTTTTAGCCTTTTTTATTTTGTTCTTCGCCCGAATATTCGTACCTTTGCACACGAAATTCGAATTTAAATTATTTTATGTAATTATGGCAAAAAAAGCTCTTTTGATGATTCTCGATGGATGGGGAATCGGTAAGCATGACAAGGGGGATGTAATCTACAATACTCCAACCCCTTATCTCGACTATTTGACAGCAGTTTCAGCACACTCTCAGCTCTTGACTTGCGGCGAGGACGTAGGTCTTCCTAAGGGTCAGATGGGTAACTCTGAGGTAGGTCACCTCAACATTGGCGCTGGTCGTGTGGTATATCAGGATCTCGTTAAGATTAACAAGGCTTGTGAGAGCGGTGACATCTTGAAGAATCAGGAAATCATCAACGCTTACAGCTATGCTCAGAAGACAGGCAAGAAGCTTCACTTGATGGGCTTGACTTCTACTGGTGGTGTTCACTCTTCTTTGGATCACCTCTTCAAGTTGATCGAAATCGGTAAGGAATATGGTTTGAAGGAAACATACGTTCACTGCTTCATGGATGGTCGTGACACCGACCCTAAGAGTGGTAAGGGCTTCATCGAGCAGGTTCAGGCTTGCTGCGAGAAGAACGACGCTCATATCGCTAGCATCGTAGGTCGTTTCTATGCCATGGACCGCGACAAGCGTTGGAACCGTGTGAAGGAAGCATACGACTTGCTCGTTGAGGGTAAGGGTAAGCAGGCTGACGACATGGTAAAGGCTATGCAGGAAAGCTACGACGAGGATGTAACCGACGAGTTCATCAAGCCAATCAACAACTCTACCGTTGACGGTACAATCCAGGAGGGTGATGTCATCATCTTCATCAACTATCGTAACGACCGTGCCAAGGAGTTGACCCAGGTATTGACTCAGCAGGATATGCCAGAGGAAGGCATGCACACTATCAAGGACTTGCAGTATTACTGCATGACTCCATACGACGCAAGCTTCAAGGGCGTTCACATCCTCTTCCCTAAGGAGAATGTAATGGATACTCTCGGCGAGTATCTCAGCAAGCAGGGCAAGAAGCAGCTCCATACAGCAGAGACAGAGAAGTATGCTCACGTAACATTCTTCTTCAATGGTGGTCGTGAGACTCCATACGAGGGCGAGGATCGTATCTTGGTTCCTTCTCCAAAGGTAGCTACTTACGACTTGAAGCCAGAGATGAGCGCTTACGAGGTAAAGGATAAGTTGGTGGGTGCCATCAACACTCAGGAGTACGACTTCATCGTGGTTAACTTCGCCAATGGTGATATGGTAGGCCACACAGGTATCTACAATGCCATTGCCAAGGCTGTTCACGCTGTTGACAACTGCGTAAAGGACGTTATCGAGGCTGCCAAGGCTAACGATTACGAGGCTATCATCATCGCTGACCACGGTAATGCTGACCACGCCATCAACGAGGACGGTACTCCAAACACCGCTCACTCATTGAACCCAGTTCCATTCATCTACGTAACTGACAACAACTCAGCTACCGTAAAGGATGGTCGCTTGGCAGACGTAGCTCCATCTATCCTCCACATCATGGGCTTGGAGCAGCCAGCTGATATGACTGGTGAGAACTTGATCAATGACTAATAATTTATTTTATAAGGAGTTTAGGCATTTGGTGCCTAAACTCCATTTATCAATTTAATATGGATGTAAAGATAGAAGACAGCTGGAGACAGCATATTGGGGATGAGTTCGAGAAGCAATACTTCGTCGATCTCACAAACTTTGTACGTGAGGAATACCTACATACGCCTTGCTATCCTCCTGGCAAGCTGATATTCAATGCCTTCAATCTTTGTCCTTTTGATGACGTGAAGGTGGTGATTATCGGGCAAGACCCATACCATGAGCCAGGACAGGCGATGGGATTGAGCTTCTCAGTACCTACGGGTATCCCTTTTCCTCCATCACTCGTCAATATCTTCAAGGAAATTCAGATGGATCTCGGTACACCGATGCCTCAGTCGGGTGACTTGACTCGATGGGCTAAGCAAGGAGTGCTGCTTCTCAATGCCACGCTGACCGTTCGTGCCCATCAGGCAGCGAGTCACCAGCGCAAAGGTTGGGAGGAGTTTACCGATGCAGCCATCAAGGCGCTCAGCAAGGACAAGGAACACTTGGTGTTTATCCTTTGGGGCGGTTATGCCCGTAGCAAGGCTAACCTCATCGACACAAGCAAGCACTTGATATTGCAGAGCGTGCATCCATCGCCACTGTCAGCCAACCGAGGCGGATGGTTTGGCAATCATCATTTCTCTCGCTGCAACGAGTATTTGCAGCAGAACGGAATCACGCCGATAAAATGGTAATATTTTCATAAGCATCTCTTAGAAAGATGCTTTATTTTTGCATATACATTTCATACAAACATTATGAACAAAGACGAACTACGTATTCTCCAGGTGGGCAATGTATTGGTCTCTCCTGACATCATCACCGAAAAATTCTGTTGCGACCTTGATGCTTGCAAGGGCGAGTGCTGCATCGAAGGCGATGCCGGAGCACCTGTTACTCTCGATGAAATCATGGAGATGGAGAATGCGCTCGATGTGGTTTGGGATGACCTGTCGGCTTCAGCGCAGGCTGTCATCGACAAGCAGGGGGTAGCCTATACAGATATAGAGGGCGACTTGGTGACGAGTATCGTCAACGGTAAGGACTGTGTGTTTACTTGCTATCAGGACTTGAAGGATATGAACGATGGACATACCATCCCTAATTGCTGCCTTTGCTCCTTGGAACGTGCTTACAGAGAGGGTAAGTCGAAGTTCAAGAAGCCAATCTCTTGTGCCTTGTATCCTATTCGAGCCAAGGATTTTGGCAACGATGTGATTGGCATCAACTATAACAAGTGGCGTATTTGCAAGGATGCCATCAAGAAAGGTGAGGAGTTGAATCTTCCGGTCTATAAGTTCTTGGAAGGACCGCTTGTGGAGAAGTTCGGTCAGGAGTGGTACGATGAACTCTGCGAAGTGGCAGAGCAAGTACTTAAAAACTTGGAAAAGTAAAATTTGATGCTTTATAATGGAAATTGAGACTTTGGAAGATAATGCTCCAAAGTCTTTTTTTTATTCTATTTCCAAGCCTTCTATATTCGTAATGCAGCTATGCTTGAAGCCTTCGCCCCAATTGATGGTGAAGCTATGCTGCCACTCTAAATGGAAACGATAGAAGGCTTGCTCGTCCATTTCTCCACTACATATATATTCATTTCCGTTGATATAGACGGAACTGCCTTTGTGGGCACCACGGATTGTTAAGCGGATAGTGCCACGGAAAGGACGCTCGAAGTCTACGTGGTAGCCCAAGGAATCTTGGTAGGTTTCGATGGGAGTGAGCAGGCTTGTCAGTTTGTTCTTACACTGCAAAGGTGTTTGATTGATAAGCGGATAAGTCTTATCGTAGGTTGAGGCTCCCGAAGGATGTATCCAGTTGGAAGAGTGATAGTCGGCAGCTTTCCATTCGTTGTCGTATTTGCGATTATCAAACTTTTCCTTTTCTCCATAGCAGCAATCGGTGAGTTTTTTACACCACCATGTACCATCAGCCTTGTGATAGAAAGAGAGGCTATCGGTGCTGTTTCCATAGAAGTCGAGCGAGAGCTGTTTGCTTGTGCTTTCTCCTGTCTTCGGAGCATACCAGATGGCTATGACGTTGTCTCCCTTGTGAAGCAGGGGGGTGATATTGAAAGTGTGCCCTATGATGGCGTTGTCTTTGGTTCCCTCGTAAATGATACTGCCAGTCACATTGCGTTCATTCACATATAGGCGAACATTCCCGCAGCTAGCCATGCTGATATAGGCTTCCTGTGGTGTGTCGTTGAGACGATACACCTTGCGGAACAAGACCTCTGTAGAGTCGTTGTAGAAAGGATAGGATACCCAATGGGTACCGAATTCCTGTGCGTAGGAACTCAGTACCCAAAAGAGTGAAAACAATAGGGTTGTTGTAAATCTCATCTATCTTAGCTTTATGTAAAGCTTTGTTCTAGTTTTGTTATTTTCTTTTTTGTTATTTGAGTGTCTTGGTTTCCCCAGCCTTCATCTGCAAGGTGGTTTGCTTGCCATTGTACTTCACGGTCACCATGCCGGCATTCTTGCTTTTAATGATAGCCTTGCTAACTTGATGGTTCTTCCACGCAAGGTTTATCTCGTAGTTGCCACGAGCCTTGATACCCTTGATTTCTCCTGTAGGCCACTCTTGCGGAAGGGCAGGCAACAGGTCTATCGTCTCGCCGTCGCTCTGCATCAGCATTTCGCAAATACCAGCTGTTCCACCGAAGTTTCCATCTATCTGGAAAGGTGGGTGGGCATCGAAGAGGTTAGGATAGGTGCCTCCCGAGCGGTGCTGCTTGTCCTTATAGATGTCTGGGCTCACATAGGTGAGCAGTTTGCGGAATATCTGATAAGCCTTGTCCGCACGATGCAGTCTAGCCCATAGATTGATGCGCCATCCAGTGCTCCATCCTGTAGAGTTGTCTCCCTTGATATCCAAGGTCTTGGCTGCTGCCGCTGCCAGTTCTGGCGTTTGTGCTACGGAGATTTGATGGAATGGATAGAGGCCCAACAAATGGGATTGATGACGATGATGCCAATCTTGGTCATCCCAGTCGTGGTACCATTCCAACAGGTTGCCTCGCTTGCCAATGTGATAGGGACGTAAGTGGTCGAGGGCATTTTGCAATCTTTGCTGGTAGTCGGCATCGATGCCCAGTGCCTTGGCTCCCTTGATGGTGTTCTTGAAGAGTTCTCGGATGATGGCAAGGTCGGCTGTTCCGCCATAGAAACTGCTGCCACGATAACCCTTGTCGGTGATATAGTCGGCCTCAGGAGAGGTGCATGGCGCTGTTATCAACTCGTTGGGGTTGTGTGGGTCGGGCATGAGCCATTCCAAGAGAAAGTCAGCTGCTCCCTTCATCAGAGGGTAGGCGGTGTAGTGGAGATAGTCAAGGTCGCGAGTGTAGTCGTAGTGGTCCCAAAGGGTTTCCACGAGCCATGCTCCGCCCATCGCCCAATTGCTCCATTGTGGACTCTCATTGCCTGTTCCCACGGGGTTGGTCATCGCCCAGGCATCGGTGTTATGTCCAGAGCACCAGCCCTTATCTATACCATAGAAGTGTTGGGCATTGTGGCGACCTGTCATCGACATGCCTTTTACTAGCCCATCCACTGGGGCTACGAGCTCTGGCAGATTGGTTACTTCTGCCGGCCAGTAGTTCTCTTCCAAGTTGATGTTGACGGTATAGTTGCCACGCCATGGAGAACGGAGGGCTGGAGCCCATAGTCCTTGCAGGTTGGCAGGTACGCCAGGTGTTCTGCTACTGCTGATGAGCAGGTACCTGCCGTATTGGAAGTAGAGTGTCTCCAGGTAAGGATTGTGCTCCTTGTTCTCGCTGTAGGCAAACAACTGCTTGTCGGTAGGACGTTGGTCATCGTATTTGGTACCTTTTAGTCTGAGACTTACTCTGTTGAATAACTCCTGATAATCAGCGATATGGCGTTGGCGGAATTCTTTGTAAGTATAGTTGGCTAGATGCCAAGCCTCGTCGGTTACCTTGTCGATGTAAGGAGCTCCCTCTTTTACCGGATGTTTGTCGAATCCGTTGTAGCTGCTCTCGTTGACGAGATAGATAATGGCTTCGGATACTCCTTTGAGATGTATCGTAGAGTCGCTAGCCCATACTTCACCATCGGTATTCTTCACTTGCAAGATGGCACAATAATGGATACTGTTTTCCTCTTCACCTAGTACATGACCTGTCATGGTAAGTTGCTTTTGTGAAGCTTTCACCTGGTGAGGGATGAGTGAGGTAAGGGATATTTCGCTGTTGATGGCTTCCTTTTGGGAGGCGCTGAGCTTAATGGCAATCATCTTGTCGGGATGAGAGGCGAAGTATTCCTTGGTATAGTTGATGCCGTTGCGTTGGTATTGGCTTGTCGCTATAGAGTTGTCGAGGCTCAGTTCTCGATAGTAATTGGTGGCATTGCCAGGATTGAGATCCTTGATGTTGATCATGCCTAGCGGCTGGTAATATTCCGAGTTGTGGCCTTGTACATAGTGCTGTAGCGAATCAGCGGTCTTATAATCTTCTTTGAAGAGTGCTTCCCTTATCTTGGAAATCCATTTATAGGAGTCGCCTCCTTCGTTTGGATTGACAGGAATGCCTGTCCATAGTGTGATGTCGTTTAGTTGGATGGAATCGTTTTGGGCTCCTCCATAGACAAGGGCTCCCAGCTTGCCGTTGCCAATAGGAAGTGATTCCTCGAAGGCATAGGCGGGCTTGTTGTACCAAAGTTTATTTGGTACATTGGTTGCATAGCAACTTCCTATGCTCGCCAGGGCTAGCGACAGGGTGATGGTTAGTTGTTTCATAAAAGAGGTGTTTATTGATGAGAAAGGATATGCTGGTCCGTATTTTGCGTCATCTTTTAATAAATAAGGGGTGGACCCACGATAGAGTCCACCCCATAATATGTAGTTTTGCTTTATGCATCGATGTTTGCGTAAGTTGCATTCTGCTCGATGAACTCGCGACGTGGCTCTACATCATCACCCATCAGCATGGAGAAGATCTCGTCTGCCTGGGCTGCATTCTCGATGGTAACCTGCTTGAGCAAGCGGGTGGAAGGATCCATGGTGGTCTCCCAAAGTTGCTCTGGGTTCATCTCGCCCAAACCTTTGTATCGCTGAGTGTGGATGTTCTTGTCTTCCTGACCATCGCCATACTTGTCGAGGAAAGCCTGGCGCTGCTGTTCTGTATAGCAGTACTCGCTCACCTTGTTCTTGAACGAACACTTGTAGAGTGGTGGGGTAGCGATGTAGAGGTGTCCCTCCTCGATAACCTTAGGCATGAAGCGATAAAAGAGTGTCATGATAAGTGTGTCGATGTGTGAACCATCGACATCGGCATCGGTCATGATGATAATCTTGTCGTAACGCAATTTCTCTGTGTTGGCTTCCTTGCTGTCCTCGCCGTCAACACCGAAGCGGACGCCGATACTCTGGATGATGTTCATCACAGATTCAGCTTCGAAAACCTTATGCCACTGTACTTTCTCTACGTTCAGAATCTTACCACGCAATGGGAGGATGGCCTGGTGGAAACGGTCACGGCCTTGCTTGGCTGAACCACCGGCGGAATCACCCTCGACGAGGAAAATCTCGCACTCCTTAGGATCCTTGATGGAGCAGTCGGCGAGCTTGCCTGGCAGACCACCACCGGTCATGAAGTTCTTGCGCTGTACGCTCTCACGTGCCTTGCGGGCTGCGATACGAGCGGTAGCTGCCAAAACAACCTTCTCGCAGATGCGCTTTGCCTCTTCTGGATGCTCCTCCAGATAATCTGCCAAAGCCTCGTTGACTGCCTGCTGAACGGCACCCTGTACCTCGCTGTTGCCAAGCTTGGTCTTGGTCTGTCCCTCAAACTGTGGCTCGGCTACCTTGATGGAGATGACGGCTGTGAGACCCTCACGGAAGTCTTCTGGTGCAATCTCCACCTTGGCCTTCTCAATCTGCTTGGAGATTTGTGGGTCGTTTTCAGCATAAGCCTTCAAAGTGCGAGTCAACGCCATGCGGAAACCAGTCAGGTGGGTACCACCCTCGATGGTGTTGATATTGTTGACGTATGAGTGGATGTTCTCTGTATAGTCTGTATTGTACATGACGGCAATCTCGATAGGAACTCCCTGCTTCTCGGTCTTTAAGTAGATGACGTCGTCGAAGAGGTGGGTGCGATGACGGTCCACGTAGCGCACGAATTCCTTCAAGCCATCCTTTGCATGGAACACTTCCTGCTTGGTCTTGCCTTCCTCGTCTGGGCGAAGGTCGGTCAAGGTAATCTTGATACCTGCGTTGAGGAAAGCCAACTCGCGCATACGGTTGGCGATGATGTCCCACTTGTAAATGGTATGGGTAAAGATGGTTGGGTCTGGCCAGAATTGCTGACGTGTACCACGCTTGGTGGTCTCGCCGACAACCTTCACTGGATAAAGAGGCTTGCCCTTCTCGTATTCCTGCTGGTAAATCTTGCCGTCACGGAACACCTGTGACATCATGTGGGTAGAGAGTGCATTCACACAACTTACACCCACACCGTGCAAACCACCTGAAACCTTGTAGGAACCCTTGTCGAACTTACCACCGGCATGGAGCACGGTCATAACGACTTCGAGCGCTGACTTGTGGAGCTTCTCGTGCATGTCTACTGGGATACCACGACCATTGTCTTCTACGGTGATAGAGTTGTCTGGGTTGATGGTTACTTCAATCTCGGTACAATAGCCAGCCATAGCCTCATCGATAGAGTTGTCTACGGTCTCGTTTACCAAGTGGTGAAGACCTTTTTCCGAAATGTCGCCAATGTACATTGCCGGACGCTTACGAACAGCTTCCAGGCCTTCTAGGACTTGAATGTTGCTCGCTGAGTAATTATTTGCGTTGTTTTGATTTTCTGCCATTTTAGTATTGTCTTATTTCCGTGCAAAGATACTAAAAAAAGCTGAGAAACAGATGCTTTTCCGTGTGAAAAAACAACAAAAAAAAGAGAAAAAATGAATAATTTTCAATTGTCAAGCGATAGGCTTGCTTGTATACTGATAAAACTTGCCCTTGTGGTCTTGAAAACTGCTTTTGTAGGCTGGCAAATAAAGCTCTTGGGGAGGGTGTTGGGATGGTGTGTTGGTGTAAAAAAGAACAAGGCTGCGACCCTTGAAAAAGGATTGCAGCCTTATTTATCTCTTTGCTTCGACTTGTTAAGTTAGGCCAACTTAGCGATGCGCTTTGTAAGACCAGACTTCAAGTTTGCAGCCTTGTTGTCGTGGATAACGTTGATCTTAGCCAACTTGTCTAAAAGCTTCTGTACTGTAGGATAGAGCTTAGCAGCCTCTTCCTTGTCAGACATGTTGCGCAACTTGCGGACAGCATTGCGCATAGTCTTTGCATAATACTTGTTGTGCAAAGCCTTCTTCTTGTCCTGACGGATTCTCTTAATTGATGATTTGTGATTTGCCATCTTCTATGTTATTATTTTTTTATTCTTTTTATGTTTGTAGTCCCTAGCAGAGTCGAACTGCTCTTTAGAGAATGAAAATCTCTCGTCCTAACCGATAGACGAAGGGACCATCGCTGTTTTGCGGGTGCAAAGTTACTACTTTTATTTCATTCCCACAAATTTTTTGCTGAAAATTTTCTCTAAATCCATATTTTTTTGTAATTTTGCCTTGTTTTTTAGAAAATATAGACAAAATGGAAGTAAAAACTAGAGCTATTGTGCTGCAAACCATTAAGTATGGTGATGCTCAGCTTATCGTGGATTTCTTCACCGAAAAGCTTGGGCGTATGTCTTCTATTGTCCGTATTCCGAAGTCTTCCAAGGGTAAAATGAAGCGTCAATTGTTTCAGCCGCTCATGATGGTGAACCTGGAATTGGATTTTCGCTCGAAGGTGAGTTTGCAGAAACTAAAGGAGGTTTCTATCTGTGTGCCTTATGAGGATTTACCTTTTTCTCCTTATAAGGTGGCTATCTCCATGTTCTTGGCAGAGTTGCTCTATCACGCTACTAAAAATGAACAGGCGAATGCGCCTCTCTATCTGTTCTTGCAAGATAGTCTGGTGTGGCTGGATCATGCTCGTTCCAACTATGCCAACTTCCACATCATCTTTATGATACGACTTTGTTTCTTTCTGGGGTTTTCTCCTAATTTGGAGGAAGGGCTCAATGGCGACTATTTCGACTTGGAAGATGGATGCTTTGTCCCTTATGTGCCCACTCATCAGCATTTCTTGGGTAAGGCAGACTCCTTGCGATTGGTTAGCTTGCTTAGGTTGAGCTATGAAACAATGCACCTCTATACAATGTCTCGGGTTGACCGAAACAGATGTATAGAGGTGATATTGCAATATTATAAGATTCATGTTCCAGGTTTCCCGGAACTGAAGAGCTATTCTGTGCTCAAGGAGTTGTTTGCCTAAAGACTTTGCTCTTATTTACTGCTGTTTATGCAAAGCTGATGACTCCCTGTACGGTGTCATTGTCATCTTTGGTCTTTACTTCTTCTGGTTCGGTATTGCCCGATGCAAGACTGCGGATGTCTTTGAGCATTTGCTGTGTACGTTTGTAAGTAGGAATGCTTTCCACTTGTACGATGACATCCTCGTTGTCAAGGTCCTCTGGACGGAACAGGAAGATGTGTGGGTGACGCTTGTATTGGGTGGAGTTGCCTTCGCTGCCATAGTAACGTTCGCGACGAACTTGGCGCTCGGCTCTCTTTTCCTCTTCCTCGGCGATGCGGATGGCTTCCTCCTCAGTATGCTTCTTGAGATGGCGGTTCATGCCCTCCACGTCTTCAAGGCCGAAGCCCGTAGCGAGTACGGTAACCTTGACTCTTGCACCCAACTCAGGGTCGATGGCCAAACCCCATTTCAATTCGAAGTCATCTCCGAAACGCTCCATGAAGTCGTTCACGTCGTTCATCTCATCCATGGTGAGACCAGGATTGTCCTTCTTCTCGCTGGCAAAAGCGATGCTCAACAAGATTTTCTTAGAGCGGAATACATCGTTGTCGTTGAGCAAAGGTGAGTTGAGGGCATCCTCGATGGCCTTCTTTACTCTGCCTTCTCCCTCGCCGTAGCCCGTACTCATGATGGCAACACCACCATCTTTCAGTACAGTCTTCACGTCGTTGAAGTCGAGGTTGATCAAGCCATGTACGGTAATGATTTCTGCGATGCTCTTTGCTGCAACGCTCAGCGTGTCGTCTGCCTTGCCAAAGGCATCGAGCACAGCGAGGTCTGGATAGATTTGGCGAAGACGCTCATTATTGATGACCAACAAGGCATCTACATGCTTTGACATTTCCTCAACGCCGTCCAAAGCTTGGTCAATTTTCTTAGGACCCTCGAAACGGAATGGGATGGTAACGATACCTACGGTCAAGATGCCGAGTTCCTTGCTCACGCGGGCAATGACAGGAGCGGCACCTGTACCAGTACCACCACCCATACCAGCGGTGATGAACGCCATCTTGGTTCCGTCATTCAGCATGTTCTTGATGTCACCCAAAGTCTCTTCAGCGGCTTGGCGTGCCTTTTCTGGCTTGTTTCCTGCACCAAGTCCCTCTTTTCCAAGTTGGAGGTGAACAGGTACTGGGGAATCGTTGAGCGCTTGGTTATCGGTGTTGCACAATACGAAGCTCACGTCGTGGATGCCCTCGCGGTACATGTGGTTGACGGCGTTGCCGCCACCACCACCCACACCAATTACCTTGATGATGCTGTTTTCTTTTTCTGGCTCTCCAAAGTCCAGAATGTGTGGAGTATTTCCTTTATCTAGCATAATGGTATGTTCTATAATAATATATGTTATTGTCTATCTGTTGATGCTTACTCTTCCTCGGAGATACTGTCTTGCACAAACTTCTTGAATCCTCTGAAGAGTTTGTGTACGATGCTGTTCTCCTTGCGCTCTTTCTTCAGTCTTTCGGCTTCTTCCTGAGCAGCGATGCGAGCTTCCTCTTCTTCTTGCTCCTTCTTCCTGCGAGCTTCTTCCTCAGCCTTAGCCTTTTCAGCTGCAGTGAGAACTACGCCTGTACCAACTGTATCGTTAGGGTTTCTTGGTGTTTTATGAGTCTCGTTGCTGGCAATCTTGCCATCCATGTTGTCGAAGAGGTCATTGCCAATTTCGTTGCCTGCACAGTTCATGTCTCCCTTTGCCAACAATCCCAGAACTGTGTTCATGGTGCCATTGTGGTTTGTTATCTTAGGGTCTTTTGAGTTGACGGTTTGTGTGATAAACTTGGCGATGCGTACCTTGTCGATATGTGTGTGGCTCTTGAAGACCTTGTCAATCTCCGGCATGTTGCTGCCGCCACCGGTCAAAATGATACCACCCATCAACTTGTCGGAAAATTCTACAGGAACCTGATACCATGCGTTTTCTACAATTTCCTCGACACGAGCCTCGACGATTTCGATGAACTTCTTGCTCTCCACGGTTCTATCTTTGTCGATTGGATAGTGGAGAGTAGGGTCGATGTTGGCGATGTCGGTGTAAGCCTTGGCATATTTCAGCTTCATCTTCTCTGCATCACCCTCTTCCATCTGCAGGCAAGTCAAGTCCTTGGTAATGTTGCTACCGCCCAAAGGAATTACAGAAAGGTGGCGCAGGATACCCTTGTAGTAAACAGATACAGTTGTTGTGTCGGCTCCTAAGTCTACGAGCATACATCCCGCTCTCTTCTCAGAGTCGGTAAGTACACTGTCTGCCATTGCCAAAGGAGCCAGATACATCTCTGCGATGGAAATGTTGGCATTCTCGAAGCAGGTGTTGATGTTATTGTAGAAGTTCTTGCGCCAAAGAATGTTGAGGAAGATGCCTTCCAGATGGTTGCACTGTATGCCCACTGGGTCTATTTGGAACTGGTTGTCTATCTTGTATTCCTGTGTTGCCGCATCTAAGATTTCCTGGTCAGGATAAGTCATGTTGCGGTTCACGTCCATGAGCTCGTTGATCATCGCTTGTGTAATGATGGTACTTCCTGGAAGATCCTTGACGATGACGTTCTTTACGCTACGGATGGAGCGACCGCCCACACCTACATAGACCTGGGTGATGTCTTGTTTGAGGATGTTTTTCAACTTCTTGATGATGCTGGTCAAGCATTGACCCGTCTGTGTGATGTTGTAAATCACACCTTTCTTGATGCAAGAAGATGATTTCTCCTCGACTGTGGCGAGCACAGTGATGCTGCCGTCCAGATTCTTCTGGCCTGCTATACCTGTCATCTTAGATGAGCCAAGCTCGATAGCTACAATAAATTCCTTTGGCATAGTCGTATGTATTATCTGTTCTGTTTCTGTTTATATATTAGCTGTTGTATGATGTTTCGTGCAAATGATTTGGTTGTCGAACTCAATGTTGATGTATGAGTATTTGTTCCAACCGGCTTGAGAAAGGCCATATTTATAGAACTTCTCCAGCCTATCCATTTTCTTTGCCACGAAGTTGTCGATGTCTATTTCTCTTTTTTCTTTGTTGTTCGTCTCTGGCAGGTTACCTATATATATAATGTGGTTGCCTACGCGAGGTACGAGTTCTATGCCCCTGTCGGGGAGTACGTTGATTTGCTCTATTTGGTTTCTCCAAAGTGGATTGGTCATCAGAGCTTTGCTCAATAACGAGAGGTATCTTTGTGCGTACCATTTGCTGATGTAGCCCGTGGCGATGATGATGTCGCTGGTATAATTGGTGTTGGGCATCACTTGGTCATGGTCGTCTACGTAATAGTCTTCGTTGTTGATGCTTTTGATTCTCACGATGGGCATGCGCTGGGTCAGGTAAATGTCTACAAGACCATTTTGGGTCTTGTAGCATTGGGCTGATTTTACAAACGGGCTTTTCGTCAAGGTCTCTTCTATCTTTCTGGCGTTGATGTCGTTGAGTGGCTTCGCCAGTGGATAGAGCTTCTTGTCTTCCAGTCGTTTCTTGATTTCCTTTGCGCTCAGAAAACCATTGGTCATCTCATCCTGGATGTTGATGTTCACCTTGGTGCATATCATCCCCTTTTCATCAGGTTTGTTAAACTTGGTGAAAGCGAATACTAGATAGGTACCGAGTACGAGGTCTAGTGTGATGATAATGGTTTTCTTCCAATTGATGCGCATGCTTGTTTCTTTGCTTTTGATGGCATTTTCATGCCACAGCTAAGCCTTTATTTTTCTTTTTCTTCCAGAATCTTGGTAATTTGTGGAACATAGTTGTCCAAGTCTCCGGCTCCCAACACGATGAGTACATCGAAGTCACGGCTCTTGACTAAGTCGAGGACATCTTCCTTGTGGATCATGCTCTTCTCTACGCCAGGCTTCAAGTTGTCGTAAATCAACTTGGATGTTACGCCTGGGATAGGCTGTTCACGAGCAGGGTAGATGTCGCAGAGGATTACCTCGTCGAGCAAGCTCAGACTGTTGGCAAAGTCCTTGTAGAAATCTCTGGTTCGTGTGTAGAGGTGAGGTTGGAAGATGGCTGTTATCTTGCGATTCTTGTACAGCTCTCTGATGCTCTTGGCACTCTGGTAGATTTCCTTTGGATGGTGAGCATAGTCGGAGAGGAATACAATCTTGTCGTTTTTGATCTTGAAGTCGAAGCGACGCTCCACACCTTCGTATGTCTTCATGCCGTTACGCAACTCATCGGCTGTACAGCCATTCAGTTGTGCCATGGCCATGGCAGCCACACCGTTCTCGATGTTGATTGGCACAGGCTGACCTAGCTCTACACCTTTCACGTTCTCGATAGGAGAAACAAAGTCGAAGGTAATCTCGCCGTTGTCGATCTTGATGTTCTCAGCATGGAAGTCACCCTCGTTGAGGCTGTACTCGTATATCTTGACGCCATCCTGTACGTGCTGTTTCATCTCCAGGTTCTTGTGGATGATGAGGGCACCGCCTGGCTGAATCAATTCTGTGTAGTGGCGGAAACTTTCGAGATAAGCTTCCTTGGTACCATAGATGTCCAAGTGGTCTGGGTCGGTGGCGGTGATGACACTCATCCATGGACGCAACCAGTGGAAACTTCGGTCGAACTCATCTGCCTCGATGACTACGTAGTCGCTCTTGTCAGACAAGATGTAGTTGGTGCCGTAGTTCTTAGAGATACCTCCCAAGAAGGCATTGCAGTCGATGTGGCTCTGGTGCATGATGTGAGCGCACATGGTAGATGTGGTGGTCTTGCCATGGGTGCCTGCTACGCACAAGCCTTTGTGGGTACGGGTCAAGGTGCCCAATACCTGCGCACGTTTCTCGATGGTGAATCCATTCTCATGGAAGTAGACCAACTCTTTGTGCTCTGCCGGGATAGCTGGTGTGTAAACCACCAGTGTGGACTTGGCATCCTTGCATGCCTCTGGAATCAGGTTGACATCCTCTTCGTAATGAATGAGCATGCCCTCTTTCTCTAGTTCACGAGTCAGGTTGGATGGAGTCTTGTCGTAACCAGCTACCACCAACTTCTTGTTAAGGAAATATCTTGCTATGGCACTCATGCCAATACCGCCTGCGCCTACAAAGTAAACGGCTTTAATATCTTTCAGTTCCATTATTTTGTTGCTAATTTAATAACTTCGTCGGCGATGACGTCGGCAGAATTTTTTAATCCTAATTTCTTGATGTTTTCACAGAGCGACTGAAGCTTAGCCTCGTCTTTCACTGTGTCTACTGCTTTCTTGAGCAGGATGCCTGGCGCCTCTGCGTCCTTCACGTAGATGGCTGCATCCTTGTTGACAAGTGCCATGGCGTTCTTGGTCTGGTGGTCTTCTGCCACGTTAGGGCTAGGAACGAGGATGACTGGTTTGCCAATCAAGCAGAACTCGCTGATGCTGCTGGCACCTGCACGGCTGATAACCAAGTCGGCTGCCTTGTATGCTGCCCCCATGTCGCTGATGAAATCTGTCACCTTGAGCATTGGCAATTCCTTGCCCTTCAACTGCTCCATGATGGCTGCGTTATAGTATTTGCCCGTCTGCCAGATAAACTGTACGCCGCTTTGCTCTACCAAGTCGAGGTGCTGAAGTATACTCTCGTTGATGGTTCTGGCGCCGAGGCTACCACCTACAAGCAGGATGGTCTTCTTGTCTGGGTCTAGTCCGAACTGCTTGCGTGCGTCTTCTTTGGAGATGGTTGTCTCCAACACGTTTTGTCGAACAGGGTTACCAGTCATGATAATCTTGTCGGCAGGGAAGAAGCGCTCCATTCCCTCATACGCCACGCAGATTTTCTCAGCCTTCTTAGCCAGCAACTTGTTGGTTACGCCGGCATAAGAGTTTTGTTCCTGTATAAGACATGGGATGCCCTCGCTTGCGCAGACGTTCAATGTAGGACCACTAGCGAAACCACCTACTCCTACGGCAGCCATTGGCTTGAAGTCCTTGATAATGTTGCGAGCCATTCTTTGGCTCTTCCATATCTTGAAGAGTATAACGATGTTCTTCAGCAAGTGCTTGCGGTCGAATCCTCGGATAGGCAATCCTTTGATCTCATAGCCAGCCGCTGGTACACGCTGCATTTCCATCTTGCCGAGTGCTCCTACAAACAAAATCTTGGCATCAGGGCGCTTTGCCTTGATGGCGTTCGCGATGGATACGGCAGGGAATATATGACCGCCTGTGCCGCCACCGCTTATGATGATTCTTAATTCATTATTCATATCCGTATATGTTTCTTGCCCAAAGGGCATACAATTCTAACGCAAAGGTAAGCAAAAAAATCCATTTAATGGCATTTTTTTACCTAATTTATTATACTCTTTTTTTATGCAGTCGCTTTTTGAGGCTCATTTTCTTCATTTTGTGCAGATTCTTTCTTCTTTGCCGTTCTACTGATGCTTAAAATGATACCTAAATAGAGACAGTTGATGATGGTGGATGTTCCGCCTCGGCTGATGAGCGGCAATGGCTGTCCGGTAACTGGTGCCAAGCCTACTGCTACGAGCATGTTGAACAATGCCTGTACAACCAACATGATGGCAAGCCCCATGCAGAAGAAAGCCGGGAAATTGTTCTCGCATCGGTTGGCGATTCGTCCTGCCCTGAAGAGCAGGATGATGTAGAGCAAGGCTACGCCTGCAGCTCCCCAGATACCCATCTCCTCGATGATGATGGCATAGATGAAATCGGAGAATGCTTGGGAGAGGAAGTCGCGCTCCACGGAGTTGCCCGGTCCCTTGCCTACGATGTTGGAGGAGGCGATGGCGATGTTGGCATGTGCCACTTGTGCATCCTTGTCAAGGTCTACATCTTCAGGGGCAACCGACTTGGACGACATGAATTTGTCGATACGTGCTTTCCACGTGTCGGCTCTATGGAACATCTTCTGGGTTACACCAGGTTCTTCCTTCTCTTGTCCTACGTTTTCTGTCAGCTCATTTTCGGGCTTGTTAGGTGTGTCACCTTTGTCTTGACCCACTATCATGACTCCTGCGAAAACCACACAGATGATGATGACAACAGTACCTACCAATTTGCCGATTTGGCGCATCGGTACCCTGCCAACTATCATCATACATAAGATGGTGATACACAGAAGCATCGCCGTAGATAGGTTCTCTAGTCCGATGAGACCGACAAACAAGCCGGAGGCCATCAGGATGTATTTGCACGCTCTAGGGTCGGCGCCCTTGCCAGTCTGCATGGCACTGAGAATCTGAGCCACTGCCAATACCACCGCTCCCTTGGCTATTTCTGAAGGCTGAAACTGGATGCCCACAAAGTTGACCCATCGGGAGGCACCATTGGTGGATTGACCCGCTATCAACACCCAGATGAGCATGATGAGCGAGCCTATCATGACAAAAGGAGTAACAATCTTGAAGTATTTACATTTAACCTTGAGCATACATATCATGGTAAACAAACCCATGAGCAGGATGGACATGTGTCGGAGTACTGGAGCCATGTAGTTTCCGCTCTTGTACGACAAGGAACTGGAGGCAGAATATACCTCCACGATACTAATCATACAGAGGAAGAAGAAAACCATCCAGATTACCTTGTCTCCCTTGAAAATGTTGCCTATGGTCTTATTGTTCATTTCTTAGTTGTCCTAACGATTATGTGAAGTGAAAGAGCGGGGGAAATGTCTTGGATTTCCCCAGCTCCTTCATTTCTTGTTGTATTATTCTCCGATGGCTCTAGCCAATGCCTTGAACTGCTCGCCTCGGTCTTCCATGTTCTTGAAGAGGTCGAAGCTAGCGCAGCATGGACTGAGCAATACGGTGTCGCCTGGCTTCGCCAGTTCCTGGCAAGCTGCCACGCAGTCTTTCATGCTGTGGGTGTCGCATACAGGGATGCCAAGCTCGTCGAAGTTGTCGTGCAACTTCTTGTTGTCGGCTCCGAGATATACGATGCCCGCACACTTCTGCTTCACCAAGTCCTTGATTTGGTTGTAGTCGTTGCCCTTGTCCTTACCGCCCAAGATGAGGATGGTAGGGGTAGTCATGCTCTCCAAGGCGTACCAGCAAGCATCTACGTTGGTGGCCTTTGAGTCGTTTACGTAATATACTCCCTTGAACTTGCCTACTTTCTCCAGTCGGTGTTCCACGCCCGGGAAGTCGCTCAAGCCCTTGTGCAAGGTCTCCTTGTCAATACCCACGATATTGCAAGCCAGTGCGGCTGCCAAACTGTTGTAGATGTTGTGCTTGCCGCTGAGGCTCATGTCTGCCTGTGGCATCTCGAAGTGGGTAGGGAAGTCGAGTGTGAACTTGCCGTTGTCGATGTATCCCACGGTGCCCTCTTCCTTGGTCTCGGCGAAGGCGCAGAGGTGACTCTTGAGGTCGTACTTCTTGATTTCCTTGGTCACGATTGGGTCGTCGTTCCAGTAGATGAAGCTGTCTTCCTCTGTTTGGTTCTGGGTGATGCGCATCTTGGCATCGATATAGTTCTGCATCTTGAACTCATAGCGATCCAAATGGTCTGGCGTGATGTTGAGCAGGATGGCTACGTTGGCACGGAACTTATACATGTTGTCGAGCTGGAAACTACTCAATTCTATGACATAGTACTTGTGCGGAGTCTCAGCCACCTGCAAGGCGAGGCTCTTGCCGATGTTGCCCGCCAAGCCAACGTCGTAACCCGCAGACTTGATGATATGGTAAATCAGCGAAGTGGTGGTGGTCTTGCCGTTGCTGCCAGTGATGCAAATCATCTTGGCATCGGTGTAGCGACCAGCGAACTCGATTTCACTGATGATAGGAGTGCCCTTTGCCATCAACTTCTGAATCATCGGTGCCTCCTTAGGGATGCCCGGGCTCTTGATGACTTCGTCGGCATCTAGAATCTTCTCTTCTGTATGATGGCCCTCTTCCCACTCGATGTGGTGGTCGTCCATCAACTTCTTGTATTTGTCCTTGATTTTAGACATGTCGGAGACAAATACCTCGAAACCCTCCTTCTTTGCCAGCACGGCAGCACCTGCGCCGCTCTCGCCAGCTCCTAAAATTACAATTTTGCTCATATTGTTATTTTATCTAACCTCCTTCCCCGAAGGGAGGAGGTATCATTTTGTGTCGATTTTTTTGTTTCGGACGATATGATCCGTTTTTTATAAGACGTTATCTAATCTTCAATGTGATGATGGTCAATGCTGCGAGAATGATGGTCACGATCCAGAAGCGGATGGTAATCTTCGACTCGTGGAAGGCATTGTGTGGTTTCTTCCAGAGGTACTTGCAGTCTGGGTCGAGCTGGCTATCCTGGGTGCGGAAGTTATCGTGGATAGGGGTGCGCTTGAAGATGCGCTGCTTCACACCCTTTCGCTTGCCCAGCTTATAGTAGTACACCTGTATCATCACGCTGAGGCTCTCCACGAAGAAGATACCGCAGAGGATAGGCAACATCAACTCCTTGTGGATGATGATGGCACCCACGGCGATGATACCACCGATGGTCAACGACCCCGTATCGCCCATGAATACTTGGGCAGGGTAGGCATTGTACCAGAGGAAACCGATGAGTGCGCCGATGAAGGCGCAGAAGAATACCACCAACTCCTCGGAGCCAGGGATATACATGATGTTGAGGTAGGCGGCAAACTGGATGTGCGACGACACGTAAGCCAGGATGCCTAGTGCCACACCTATGATGGCGGAGTTGCCGGCACACATTCCGTCCATACCATCGTTCAGGTTAGCACCGTTTGATACGGCAGTCACCACAAAGATGGTCATGATGACGAAGAGCACCCAACCTGCTGCCACCTTGTACTTGCCGCAGAAGCTGGTTATCTTGCTGTAGTCCAGGTTGTGACCCTTGATGAAAGGGATGGTGGTCTTCAGCGACTTAGTGGCTTCTGTCCTGTGCTTGACCACCGTCTCCTGTCCCTGTCGCTCGATGGCGAGGTTCTCGTTCATCTTCACGTCAGGCGAAGCCCAGAGCACCAAGCCTACGATGAGACCGATGCCTACTTGTCCCACAATCTTGTATTTACCTTTCAAACCCTCTTTGTCACGCTTGAAAATCTTGATGAAGTCGTCCATGCCGCCCAGGAAACCGAGCCACACGGTAGTGATAATCATCAGGATGAGATAGATGTTGCGCAGACGACCGAGCAAGAGCACTGGTACGAGGATGGCAAGGATGATGATGACACCACCCATGGATGGTACACCAATCTTCTTGACGCCGAATGGGTCGATGCTGGCATCACGCTGAGTTTCTGTGATTTGCTTGCTCTTGAGGTACTTGATGAATTTCTCACCAAACCAAGCAGAGATAATCAGTGAAAGTATAAGTGCGAGCAGGGCACGGAATGAGATGTAGCCCCACATGTGAGAACCTGTGATTCCCCATTGCTCCAGAAATCTAAAGAGATAGTATAACATTCTTTCTTTTGCTACTTTAATTTACTATTCTTGTTTCTTATTTCTGAGGAATGCCAAAGATGTCGCGGAGCACTTCTTTGTCGTCGAAGTGGTGCTTTACGCCCTTCACATCCTGATAGTTCTCGTGTCCCTTGCCGGCAACGAGGATTACGTCGCCTTTCTGAGCCATCATGCAGGCTGTGCGGATGGCTTCCTTGCGGTCTACGATGCTTACCACCTTCTTCATCTGCTGGGCATTGAGACCAGCGAGCATGTCGTTGATGATGTCTTGTGGTTCCTCGAAGCGTGGGTTGTCGCTGGTGATGATGACCTTGTCGCTCTGTTTTACAGCCTCTTGTGCCATCAGAGGGCGCTTTCCTTTGTCACGGTTTCCGCCGGCACCACATACGGTGATGACGTGTCCGCCCTTGCCGTCGAGCACTTCGTGGATGGCGTTGAGCACATTCTCCAGGGCATCAGGTGTGTGGGCGTAATCTACGATGGCTGTATATCCGTCTGGCGACTGGATTGGCTCCAATCTTCCGCTTACGCTGTGCAGGGTGCTCATCACTACGAGGATGTCTTCTGGCTGTTTGCCGAGCATGATGGCTGCGCCATATACGGCGAGCAGGTTGCTCACGTTGAACTTGCCGATGAACTGTACGCCTACCTCTCTGCCGTCAATATCCAAATACATACCGCCGAAGTGGCACTCCAGAATCTTCGCCTTGAAGTCTGCCAAGGTGCGGGTAGAGTAGGTCTTGATGGTTGCCTTGGTGTTCTGAACCATAATCATGCCGTTCTTGTCGTCGGCGTTGGTGATGGCGAACGCAGTTTTAGGCAGACCGTCGAAGAAAGCCTTCTTGGCGTTGCGATAGTTCTCGAAGGTCTTGTGATAGTCGAGATGGTCGCGTGTCAGGTTGGTGAAGATACCGCCTGTGAAGTTCAATCCGCCGATGCGCTTCTGGGCGATGGCGTGCGAAGAACACTCCATGAAGGCATATTTGCAGCCAGCCTCCACCATCTTGCCCAAAAGCTCGTTCAGCTCGATAGGGTCAGGCGTAGTATGGTCGGCAGGGATAGCCTCGTCCTCGATGTAGTTGCAAACGGTAGAGAGCAATCCGCACTTGTGTCCGAACTTGCGGAACATATTATATAATAAGGTGGCGATGGTAGTCTTGCCATTGGTACCCGTTACGCCAACCAACTTCAATTTTCGGGATGGGTCGCCGTAGAAGAGTGTGGCAACCTTGCCTACAGCATCCTCCGTGCTCTCCACCTGGATGTAAGTTACGCCTTCAGCCTTTTCCTCAGGCATGTCCTCGCAGAGCACCGACTTGGCACCGAGCTCGATAGCCTTAGGGATAAACTTGTGTCCATCTACCTGTGTTCCCTTCATAGCAACGAATAGATGTCCATCTTTAATCTTGCGAGAGTCGATGTTCACACCGGCTACCTCTACATCAGCATTACCGACAATCTGAATCGGTGTGATGTTTTTGAGTAATTCTTGTAACTTCATATTTTGTTTTTTGTTTTGTTACTTTACTTATGTTTTTGTGTTTCCCTCCCATGAGGATTACACCTTATTATATATAGCATGACAAGCTATTGCAGGATGAGGCTGCATACGTCGCCTTTCTTGACGAGCTTGCCAGGCGTCAAGGATTGCTTGGTTACCTTGCCTCTGCCATATATCTTGGTCTTGATGCCTCTGCTTTCCAACGAGTAGATGGCATCTCGTGCTCCCATGCCTGTAACGTCAGGTACGGTGCCCTTTCCATATTGTCTCTCTCTGAACAGTTTGATGGTATGGCTGCCCACCTTCTCAGCTTTGCCCCAGATTGGGTTGCCGTTGGCATAGCTGCCACTCCAGTTAGTGTTGGTCTTGATGCCGAGGTGTGTGAGCACATAGTCGGCGGCAAGTACGTTGCCATTCTTCACGTCAGGCACGAAGATGGAGGCTGAGTCGCGGGCATCCTTCACGTCTACTTTTAGACTCTGCGCCATGATACCTTCGGCGATGTCGTGGAACACCTTTCCGCTCATGCTACCTCCAGATGCCGGAAGCCCCGACTTCTGGATGCAGACGATGCAACTGTAGCGAGGATTGTCGGCTGGGAAGTAGCCTGCGAAGCTCACCAGATAGTTGGTACCACCGTTCTTGTAGCCGCCGGCACCCTTGGATACCTGTGCCGTACCGGTCTTGCCCGCCACCTTGAAGTTTGGCGAGCCCGCCTTCTTGCCAAGTCCTACGCTTACCACCTGTTCCAAGATGGTTTGCAGTTCTTTGATGCTTTTATCCTTGGCAATATGCTCGCGCATTACCTCAGGTGGGAACTCCATGATGGTTTCTCCGTTCTTCACCACTTTGCTTACGAATCGAGGTCGCATCATTTTGCCGTTGTTGGCGATGGTGTTGTAGAAAGTAAGCGTGGAGATAGGAGGTATCTGGGTCTCATATCCGATGCTCATCCATGGCAGTGAGGTCTTTGCCCAGTTGTCGTATTGCCCATGACTATTCTTGTGGGGCATACGTATTCTGGCTGGTGTCGCACCCACGAGTGGTATCTTTAGGTCGTCGTGCAGACCTGTACGATAGATGCCCTCCACGAATTTCTCCGGATGGTTGCGATAGTGGTCGTCGATGATGCGGCTCACACCGATGTTGGAACTATACCAGAGGGTCTGTGGCAAGGTCAGCATGCCATATCCGCCCTTTCGCCAGTTGTGGTCCTTCATGTCTCTGCCATACATCTGCCATACACCGCAGCCTGTCTCCACATGGTAGGTGGTGTCTACCACGCCATCGTCCAGTGCCACGAGGATGGAGGCAGGCTTGAACACCGAGCCTGGTTCCAGGAGGTCGCTCACGGCATGGTTGTGAATCTCTCGATATTCGCCATCGAAACATTTCTCCATGTTTACGATAGCCTTGATGTCGCCCGTAGGCACATCCATCACGATGGCGACACCCACGTTGGCGTTGATTTCCTTCAACTCTTCTATCAGCGAGCGTTCGGCTAGGTCTTGCATGCTCACGTCGATGGTGGTCACGATGTCGGCGCCGTCGATTGGAGGGGTGTCGGTGATGTCGAGGAACTTGTTGCGTACCTTGCGACGATGCACGATGCCGTTGGTGCCTCGAAGGATGGAGTCGTAAGATAGTTCCAGTCCGAACCTTGCGGTATCTTTGGCTCCATACATAGCTCCGATGGTACGACCTGCAAGTGAGCCATAGGTACGGGTGCGGGCATTGTATTCCTCCCAGTGGAATCCGCTCTTGTTAGGGCTCAGGTTGAACACTGGAATGTCTTTTACCTCCGTAAACGTGTTGTAGTCGATGCGCTTCGGATAGATGGGCCAGTGGCGGCTCATCTTGGCACGCCCCTCTATGAGATGCTGCTTGAATTCCACGATGCTGCGGTCAGGGAAGACCTTGTGCAGGCAGAGACAAATGGAATCTTGCTTCTCGTTCCAGAGCGAGTCGTTGTTGGCATCCTTCAATGCCTTGAAGTCCATGAACACCTTAAACTCAGGCAGGGAACTAGCCATGAGCTGCCCTGAGCAACTCAGGATGTTTCCTCGGTTCGGTTTCACGGTCACGGAGTCTTTCTTCTGTCGTTCCGCCACTTTCATCCAGTAGTCGTGCTTGGCAGTCATGATATATAGAGCCTTGCCCACCACTGCGAAAGCCACCAAGGCCATGATGATGGCGATGGCGCTGTAGCGGGGCATTACTTTCTTATTGTCAAACTTGCTCATTCTTCTGGTACGTTAATGATGTAAGGAGGTTGGGTGGCGATGTGCAGGATGCTGTCCTTGTTGTTCTTCAGCATGTCGAGCACGTTGCTTTCACGACTCTTCTCTGTTATTTGGCTGCTGGTGGACAAAGCCTTGTATTTGGTGTCTTGCAGCTCTTTCTGTAGTTGGTCCAACTCCAGCAAGTCCTTCTGGATGCTGTATCGGTTGGAGATGTATATGATGACGAAAAACACGACAAGTATGATGAGCCATATCTGTCGGCGTATGATTTGTGCCGTCAAGATGTCGCCACCCAGAATCTTGCGGAGCGTGAACCCCACGGATCCCGAGGCTTCTTCCTCGATGGCTTGCTTGGCGATGGCATCCTTCAGCGACTCCTCTAGCGTAGGCTCTGATGATTCGTCGGATGACAGTTCTACTTTGTCCTTTGTGTCTTTATCTGTTGTCATTTCTTTTCTGCAATTCTTAGTTTGGCGCTTCTGCTTCTAGGGTTTCTTTCCTGTTCGTCGGCGTCGGGTATAATCACCTTGTTGTTCACAAGTCGGAATGGTGTTTCTATTCTTCCGAAGAAGTCTTGTTCCACCTTGCCTTCAGGGTTGCCGGCCTTCATCATGTTTTTCACGATGCGGTCTTCCAGCGAGTGATAGGTGATGACGGAGAGTCTGCCGCCTGGCTTCAACAGTTCTGTAGCCGAGCGGAGCATCTCTTTCAGGGCATCCATCTCGTGGTTTACCTCGATGCGGAGCGCCTGGAAGAGCTTCGCCATGTCCTTCTTCTCTCGCTCTCGCTTGAAGAGTGGCTCTACGGCTGCCATGAAGTCCTTGGTGGTGGCGATGGGCTTTTCGGCTCTTGCCTTTACCAGGGCTGAGGCGATGCGGCGTGAGTTCTTCAGCTCGCCATAGAGGTAGAAGATGTCAGCAAGTTTGCTTTCCTCGTATTCGTTCACGATGTCGGCGGCGGTCTTGCCAGCTCGCTTGTTCATGCGCATGTCGAGTGGGGAGTCGAAGCGGAAAGAGAATCCGCGGCTCTCGTCGTCGAAGTGATGGCTGGATACACCGAGGTCGGCGAGCAGTCCGTCCAGCCCTTCCACTCCGTAATAGCGCATCCAGTTCTTCAGGTATCTGAAGTTGGAGCATACGAAGGTGAAGTTCTCGTTGGCTACCACGTTGCGCTCGGCATCGGCGTCTTGGTCGAAACTATAGAGATGGGCACCGTCGGTAAGGCGTGATAGTATCTCTCGGGAGTGACCTCCACCTCCGAAAGTTACGTCTACGTAAATGCCTCCGGGCTGGATGTTCAGTCCGTCAACGCTCTCCTTGAGGAGCACGGGTACATGGTATGTTTCTGCTGTCTTTATCATATTTTTAAGCGCATGTGTACATATTTAATAGAAATTCGGGTTCAAAGGTACACAAAATTCCCCACATAGCCCCATGTTTGGCAGCAAAATTTTAAAAACTTAATAAATAAAATTGATTTAGATGATTTTCGGGTTGTATTAACTGTTGCTTTTTCTGAGGGAAAAATGCTCGCAAAAGTCCCTGTTTTCTCTTCTCATGTTGCAAAAACATAGTATTTTTGTGCTATTTTGATAAATTTTCGCAAAAAATGACTCGTATTTGGAAAAGAAGAGTTATTTTTGCACTAACTTATAAGTTTTAGCAAACATGGGTGCTTCAATAGAGAAAACGATTGATATAGATAAGATACTAAAAAGCAAGATGGGAAGCAAGGCGAAGTTCGTACCTCGTTTCTTGGTTTCTTGGCTTAAAAAGCTGATTCACGAGGACCAGGTCAATGCGTTCTTGTGGGAGCATCGTGGCCAGTCGGGTACCG
>ERZ808270.354-NODE-354-length-28027-cov-8.495281_pt1 | contig 28027 bp, 29 predicted proteins | sample MGYA00521082_ERZ808270 | MGnify/ENA primary metagenome ERZ808270 (study PRJEB31516, sample SAMN03275594) | gut metagenome | biome: mammalia-associated habitat; material: feces | host: Papio cynocephalus | place: Kenya | collected 2012-07-27 ... | reverse complement strand
AACAAATAAAGAACAAATAAAGAACAAATAAAGAACAAACAATATTAAACCGATAAAATAATAAGCTTATGAGAAAAATCATCCCAATAACCGCCGCATTGGCGCTTTGGGCAACCACCTTGTCGGCACAGACTATCGCCAATATGGACAGTCTGAATGCCGAAAAGAAATCGGCTGCCATCCAAATCAAGCTTACAGGCAAGCTCACAACCACTGGCAACTCAGACTTCCGCCAATTGCGTGACCTCTGTTGGCAACTTCGAAACTTGGATCTCAGTGATGCCACATGCGTCACCATCCCCAAGAATGCCTTCCACTCTCGCCATCATTTGCAGCATGTAGTACTGCCCACGCAGCTTCGGGAGATAGGCTCGCAGGCTTTCTTCGCATGTGATAACTTGCTGGAAATCCTATTGCCCAAGCAGGTAGCCAAGGTTGGAAAGGCTGCCTTCTCGGGCTGTAAGTCGGCAAAGAGCATCATCATTGAGGGAACCCCACAGCTCGACGACTTCGCTTTCGCCAACCTAGAGGGCGTGCAGCTTATCAAGGTGAATTCCAAGATTCCGCCCAAGGCTTCGGCTACAGCCTTCTCTGGCATCAATACGCATCAGGTAAAACTGGTGGTGCCCAAGGGAAGCGAGAAAGCTTATCGCAAGGCTCAGGGGTGGAATGTGTTCTTCGGCGATGTGAAGCAGATGAGAGAGGTATGCGACCCGATGGCTTGCTTGATTCCTACGCCTATGGACTTGCATGTGGATGACAAGTCTGCCGCCCTGGAAGTGGCTGGTAGCTGGAATATAGAAGCTGCCGATGGGTTGGCAAACGAGAAGGAACATGCAGAAAGAATACTCAAAGAGAGAATCTTCATAGAGAGAATTAACCAAAAGAACATTCATGGAATCAACCAAAAGAACATTCATGGAATCAACCAAAAGAACATTCAGAAAGGGCATCGCCTTACCTTGTCGCTCGGCATCGACCCAACTCTTTCCGACGACGAGGCTTACACGCTGCAGGTGAAACAGAACGGAGTTGTCATCAAGGGCAAGACGGCAGCTGGAGTTTTCTATGGGTTGATGACCTTCGACCAGTTGCTCCGTGGCAATGCAGCCAAGGTGGGATGCGATGCCATCCCTCAGATGGCACTCAAGGACCAGCCTCGCACCCATGTGCGTGAGCTGATGGTGGATCCTTGTCGCATCTTCGTGCCTTATGAGCAGTTGAAGGCGTTTGTGCCCGAGATGGCACGTTACAAGCTCAATACCATTCATCTGCACTTGGTGGACGACCAGGCATGGCGTATCGAAATCAAGAAATATCCTCGTCTCACTGCCGAGGCAAGCTGCCGCTGGGGAATGGACGATATGCAGATGCCTATCAAGGGCTATTATACACAAGAGCAGATGCGTGACTTCGTAGCTTATTGTGCGAAGTTCCACATCCAGGTGGTGCCGGAGATAGAGATGCCGGGACATGAGGTAGCCGCTATCAGCGTATATCCAGAACTCACCTGCCAAGGTGTGCAGAAGCCAGTACGTACCACTTGCGGCGTGTCCGACGAATTGCTTTGTCCGGGCAATGACTTCACCTATGAGTTCTTGGGAAATGTGTTTAAGGAATTAGCCGATATCTTCCCATCCCCATATATTCATCTGGGAGGCGACGAGGCTGGCAATCCTGCACTCGACTGCTGGACCAGTTGTCCAAAGTGTCAGGCACTGAAGAAGAAACTGGGCATCACCTCCACCGACCGTTCCGAGAACTGGAAGTTGCAGGGCTATCTCTTCGACAAGGTGATAGCACTCTTGCGCACAGAGTACCACAAGAACCCAATGTTCTGGTATGAGACCGATTTTAAGAAGATACAACCGGGTTGCGTAACCTTCGCTTGGCGTTCGGGCTTGACCAAGGCTGCCCTGCAGGCTGCCATCGACAACCATGCCAAGATTATGCTTTGCCCTGGCGAGCATTGTTACTTCGACTATCCGATGGCGAAGGGTGATATGCCGGAAGTGAACTGGGGTATGCCTACCACTACGCTGAAAGATACGTATAGCCTGGATCCGGCTTGGGGAATGGGCGAGGAGTTTGAGAAGAACAACCTCTTTGGCGTGGCTGGCACCTTGTGGAGTGAGTGCATCAATACGCCGGAGCGTATCTACTACCAAGCTTATCCCCGCGCCTTGGCATTAGCGGAAGTGGGATGGAGCCAGCAGAAGAATCGCTCGTGGGAAGGATTCCTGGGAAGGCTCAAGCCGACGCTGAAGGATATGATGCGAAGAGGCATCACATTCTCTATGGAATATTAAAAGAAGGGCAAGTTCCAGAAAACTGGAGCTTGCCCTCACTTATTTAAAATCTCTCTCTAAAAAATATCTTAGTGATTTCTATTCTTACTTGCTCAAGCTAACAGAATGACTCATATTGGTCATCTCTGGGATTGAGTTTACTACGTCTTTCAAGAACATACCCATGCAAAGTACCATACCTGAAAACATAACTGCGGCTACTGCCATTGTAAAAATAGTCATCATAATCTTTTAACCTTTTTAATAATTAGTAATTGTTATTCCTTAAATACGAGTGCAAAGTTAACACTTTTTGTCCGAATAAACAAATCTTCACCTAAGAAATATAAACGCAAAATGTATTTCTTGATATGCGTCAATCACTTGTTTTTGGGGTCGGAAATGACGTTTTGACAGCGAATCCCGCCTATCGCTTTCAGCCTATCAGGAGAGTGCGAGTTTTCAGCCTCATGTCTTATCTATAGCCATACTTTGGCTTTCATATTATCAATTTTCGGGAAAACTCGTGTGCTTCTTCTAGTATTCGCTTTGATGCTTGGAAAGGCCAATTCGTTTGCGAAGAAAGTCGCAAATCAGCTTCACTGTAAGAAGCCGCAAATCAGCTTGGGGATGGGAATACACAAAAAGTCCAGCACTTCTCCCCATGGTGTGCTGGACTTTTATATATAAATAATGTGTCAATACTATGTGATGAGTATCCTTTATGAGTTCATGGAAACCAGGAATTCATCGTTGTTGCGAGTGTTCTGCATACTCTTGTGGATGGTGTTCATAGCTTCTATAGGGTTCATGTCGGAAATGAACTTGCGGAGAATCCACATACGGTCGAGAGTCGTCTTGTCTTGCAAGAGGTCGTCGCGACGAGTAGAAGAAGCCACGAGGTTGACAGCAGGGAAGATTCGCTTGTTGCTGAGCGAGCGATCGAGCTGCAACTCCATGTTACCCGTACCCTTGAACTCCTCGAAGATAACCTCATCCATCTTGCTACCAGTGTCGATCAAGGCTGTAGCGATGATAGTGAGTGAGCCACCGCCCTCGATATTGCGGGCAGCACCGAAGAAACGCTTAGGCTTCTGCAATGCGTTGGCATCCACACCACCAGTGAGGACCTTGCCTGATGCCGGAGCCACCGTGTTGTAAGCGCGAGCCAAACGGGTGATGGAATCAAGGAAGATAACCACGTCGTGACCGCATTCCACCATTCTCTTGGCTTTTTCCAATACGATGCCGGCAATCTTTACGTGGCGCTCGGCTGGCTCGTCGAATGTTGAGGCGATAACCTCAGCGTTCACGGTGCGAGCCATGTCGGTGACCTCCTCTGGACGCTCGTCGATGAGCAACATCATCAGGTATGCCTCTGGGTGGTTGGCAGCGATGGCGTTGGCGATGTCCTTCATCAGGATAGTCTTACCCGTCTTAGGCTGGGCTACGATGAGTGCGCGCTGTCCCTTACCGATAGGAGAGAAGAGATCCACGATGCGGGTGCTCAGGTTGGTGGTTCTGCGATCGCCACAGAGATTGAACTTCTCGTCTGGGAAGAGTGGGGTGAGGTGCTCGAATGGCACTCTGTCTCTTACTTCGGCAGGGTCGCGACCATTGATTTTGTCAATGCTTGTGAGTGGGAAGTATTTCTCTCCCTCGTGAGGTGGACGTACGTGGCAAAGGATGACATCACCCGTCTTTAAACCATATCGCTTGATGAAAGCGACAGATACATACACGTCGTCTGGAGAAGAGAGATAGTTGAAATCGCTGCTGCGGAGGAATCCGTAACCGTCGGCGAGAACTTCGAGAACACCGTTGGCGGTAATGATGTCGGTGAAATCATATTCTGGCTCTTGGGTAGCCTGTTGTGGCGCGCCTTCTGATGCAATGGCAGGTGCAGCTGTAGCGGCAGGATACGTAGGACGATCGAAGATATCGAAGGTAGGGGTGGCAGCTTGGTCTTCGATAGGCAAATCTACCACTGTGATGAAGTCGGTGCCATCACCTGGGTCGCCTGCCCAGATTCCATTAGGGTTGGCTGCTGCCATAGCAGGTGTTGCTGCTGTAGCAGGAGCATTTCCTGCTTGCGGCGTATCCTCGTTCGCCTCTGGTGTACCCTCGTGTTCGTTGGATGTCTCAGAGGCAGCAGCCTCATTGCTTCCCTCGTTTTGGGCGTTCATCTTGGCTTGGAGCATGGCTAGCAGCTCACTATTGTCTGTATTTTGGTTGTTTCCTGTAAATTGAGCTTCTGGAATTTCGTGATTTTCGCTTTCGGCGATTTGAGCAGTTCCTTCGGCGATTTGAGCAGTTCCTTCGGCGATTTGACCAGGTTCTTCGGCGATTTGACCAGTTCCATCAGGGTTGTGCTGTTCCTTTGAAGCTTCCATCTTGCCTGTGTTGCTATTCTCTTCGTCAGCAAAAGCTAGTGAACCCTCAGTGTGTACTGTGGTGTTTGCTTGTTCGTTCGCGTTCTTCTCAGCCTCCTGAGCTTTCAAGGCCTCCTGCTGCTTTCTGAGGGCTGCTGCCTTGGCTGCAGCGATGGCCTCAAGCTCGGCCTTGCTTTTGCGTCCTCTATGTTTTGGGAAAGCAGCAAGTGGGTCTGGCTCAATAACCTCTGCTTGAGGGGCGGGAGTTGGGGCAGGGGTCTCTGTGGTTGCACCAGGACCATTGACTTGGTTTTTCATTACATCGAAGTTTTCGCCTTCTGTACCATTGACAGAATATACGCGGTCTTCTTTTTTGCTGGCGATGCGGGTACGTTTACGCTTGGGTGCAGCCGCATCGGCAGGAGATTCCGCCTGGGCGTCAAGGATAGTATAGATAATAGTCTCCTTGTTGTCGCCCGATTTTATCTTGGCTCCAATCTCCTTGGCAATGTCCTTCAACTGAACGACACTTTTTGCAGATAATTCGTCTTTGCTATACATTATTATATTGTATATTATTTGATTGTTTCTTTGAAAAGTAGCGTTTCGAGAATGGAAACGCTAGATGTATTTGATATTTTCGTGTGCAAAGATAATTAAAAAATTTGTTTCTGCCAAATATTTTAGCTATCTTTGCAGAAAATTTTCAATAATGGCTACTCAAATACCGTATTTAGACGTTCAAAACCTCACCAAACGTTTTGGTGCAGAGGTTCTTTTTGATCATATTTCCTTCTCTATCGCCGAAGGACAGAAAGTGGGACTCGTGGCACGCAATGGCACGGGAAAATCTACATTGATGTCTGTGCTGATGGATAAAGAAGGGCACGAGAGTGGAGATATCATCTATCGCCGCGACCTGAAGGTGGGCTATCTGGAGCAATCGCCGAAGTTCGACCCTGAGGAATCGGTGCTCGACGCTTGCTTCAATCACGAGGGAGACCCGGAGAAGGTGTTGCGAGCCAAGCAAATCCTGACGCAGCTTCACATCACTAACATGGACCAGCCCATGGGACAGCTCAGCGGAGGGCAGCAGAAACGTGTGGCACTTGCCAATGTACTCATCGACGAGCCCGACTTCCTGATGCTCGATGAGCCCACCAACCATCTCGACCTGGAGATGATAGAATGGCTTGAGGGATATTTGAATCGTGGCAATAAGACCATCTTCATGGTAACCCATGACCGATTCTTCCTGGACAAGGTGTGCAACACCATCCTTGAACTGGACGACAAGACCATTTATACTTATCGAGGTAACTATGCTTACTATCTGGAAAAGCGACAGGAGCGAATGGACAATCTGCGTGCAGAGATTCAGCACTCCAAGAACCTTTATCGCCGAGAGCTGGACTGGATGCGTCGTCAACCTCAGGCACGTGGTCATAAGGCGAGGTACCGTGAGGATGCTTTTTACGAACTGGAAAAGGTGGCGAAGCAACGCATCGAAGACCGACAGGTCCGCCTGAAGGCATCTACCGTATATATCGGCTCCAAGATATTCGAATGCCAGTATGTGAGCAAGGCTTTTGATGACCGAGGCAAAAAGAAGGTTATCCTCAATAATTTCTATTATAATTTCGCTCGCTTCGAGAAAATGGGCATCGTGGGCAACAATGGCACGGGTAAATCCACCTTTATCAAGATGCTATTGGGCGAAGTGCAGCCCGACTCAGGAAAGTTTGACATCGGCGAGACTGTGCGTTTCGGTTATTTCTCGCAAGAGGGACTCAAGTTTCGGGAAGACCAAAAGGTCATCGACGTCATCACCGAGATTGCCGATTATATCGATCTTGGGAATGGCAAGCACATGACCGCCTCCCAGTTCTTGCAGTTTTTCCTTTTCACTCCCGAAGAGCAACACAACTACGTGTATAAATTGAGTGGCGGTGAAAAGCGAAAGCTCTATCTTTGCACGGTGCTGATGAGGAATCCTAACTTCCTGGTGCTCGATGAGCCAACCAACGACCTCGATATCCAAACCCTGCAGGTACTGGAAGAGTACTTACAAGACTTTGCGGGGTGTGTCATTGTAGTGAGCCACGACCGTTACTTCATGGACAAGGTGGTGGATCATCTTCTGGTGTTCAAGGGAGAGGGAGAAGTACAGGATTTCCCTGGCAACTACACCCAATATCGGGAATGGAGCCGACTCCAAGCCAAGGAGGAAGCTGAGAAGGTGCAGGAGAGCAAAGGCTCTGGCTTTGGAGTCAAAAAGGGAAGTTCTGCAGAAGCCAACGAAGGCATGGGTACGGCCAAACGTGACGCTAACTTTGCCAACAAGCGCAAGATGAGTTTCAAGGAAAAGCGTGAGTATGAACAGCTTACGAAAGACATCGATGCCTTGAATGCGGAGCAGAAAAAGTTGGAGGAAGAGCTTTGCAGTGGTACTCTCTCGGTGGATGAACTGACAGAGAAGAGCAAACGTCTGCCAGAAATCAAAGATGAACTTGATGAGAAAGAGATGCGCTGGCTGGAACTCGCAGAAATCGAAGGGTAGAAACTTCACAAAAGAACAAAGGAAAATAGGTGTAATATCATATAATTAGGTATAATATCATATAACGTAGGTGTAATATCATATAAATAATAGATGTGACATCATACTAATAGTTTTAGCAAAGAAAATATGGAAATAAAGAAATCGGAATTTACAATATCGGCTCCTAGGGTGAGCATGTGTCCTAAAGACAATAAGGCGGAGTATGCTTTCATCGGGCGTAGTAATGTGGGTAAGTCAAGCCTCATCAATATGCTTTGCAATCACAAGGGCTTGGCAAAGACTTCTGCTACCCCAGGCAAGACTTTGCTTATCAATCACTTTATCATCAACAACGAGTGGTATTTGGTTGACCTCCCAGGCTATGGATTTGCCAAGCGTTCCAAGACCGTGCAGAAGCAGTTGGAACAGATGATAAGCAGTTATATCTTGCAGCGCCCACAGTTGGCTAATGTCTTTGTGCTCATTGATGTGCGCCACGACCAGCAGAAGATAGACCGTGAGTTTGTCGATTGGTTGGGAGAGAGCGGTGTGCCTTTCTGCATCGTCTTCACCAAGGCCGACAAGTTGGGACCCGTGAAGGCTCGCATGAATGCCGAGAAGTGGATGCATGCACTCGAAGACCGTTGGGAGGAGCTTCCTCCTTATTTTATCACCAGTAGTGAGAAGAAGATGGGACGCGACGAGGTGCTCGACTATATCGACGAAATCAACAAATCGTTGGCAGGAGAATAATCGTCCTTTTAAAAAGCTGACAGGAAAAAGGTAAATAGAAATAGCATGAAACAGATAAACTGGGGATTTATCGGCTGCGGAGAAGTAACCGAGAAAAAGAGTGGCCCCGCCTTTAATGAGGTGGAAGGCTCGAAGGTCGTTGCGGTGATGAGCCGTAGCGAGAACAAGGCACGTAGTTACGCCGAACGTCATCACATACGTAAATGGTACACCGATGCGCAGGAACTCATCGACGACCCCGACGTCAATGCGGTGTATATCGCTACGCCTCCTTCCTCGCATGCCACCTTTGCCATCATGGCGATGCATGCAGGCAAGCCGGTATATATAGAGAAACCATTGGCTTCCAGTTACAACGACTGTATTCGTATCAATCGTATCAGCGAACAGACGGGAGTGCCTTGCTTTGTGGCTTACTATCGACGCTATCTGCCTTATTTCCAAAAAGTAAAGGAAATCATCAAGAGTGGTGCCATCGGCAATGTCATCAATGTGCAGGTGCGTTTCTCCGTTCCACCGCGCGACTTGGATTACAAGAGCGGCAAGGAGATGCCTTGGCGATTGCAACCAGACATCGCTGGCGGTGGTTATTTCTATGATTTGGCTCCTCACCAGATAGACTTGCTCCAAGACATCTTCGGCGTCATCACTCGTGCCCATGGCTATCCTGCCAACCGTGCCCATCTCTACAAAGCCGAGGATACGGTGTCGGCGTGTTTCTTCTTCGAAAGCGGCATTCCGGGCAGTGGCAGCTGGTGTTTCGTAGGACATGAGAGTGCCAAGGAGGATTGCATCGAGGTGATTGGCGACAAAGGGTCGCTGTCTTTCTCGGTGTTCACGTATCAGCCGATTGTGCTTATCACGAGCGAAGGCAGAACGAGCATTACAGTGCCTAATCCGCCATACGTTCAGCTGCCTATGATTAGGAATGTGATAGAGCATTTGCAGGGCATCAATGCTTGCACGTGTACCAGCGTGTCGGCAACGCCTGTCAATTGGGTGCTCGACCGTGTGCTTTGGAAGAACTAAAGCTTTGGAAGAACTAAAGTTTTGGTAAAACCTAATGCATTTATAGTAACGGTATAACCTAATGCATTTATAGTAACTTGAAGTAAAAAAGGTGAAGAAGAGAATCTGTACTTGGATAGGAACAATGGTGCTCGCCCTGTTTGCAATACCTATGTTGGCGATGGGGCGTAGCCCTATGACTGTGTCCGTGCCAGCTGACCAAAAGGTGGCGCAGTCGGATTCTTCTTTCTTGAGTACTCTTTTCAATGCCACGATGTTCAAGCCACATTCCAAGGATAGCTTGACGCGTGCCCGCCATGAGAAAACATTCTTTCATCGCCTAGGAAAGGTGTTCACTGGATTTTTCAGAGAGTTCTCTAATGTAGATACTCTTTATGTAGAGCCGCAGCACTACAACTATACCGTGATGCTGCAAAACACTAATACTTACGAGGAATATACCCTTTATGGAAAGGATGGACAGCGTATCTCCTTTGCGCCAGACCCTTCTTGGCGATTGGGTCCTTACCTGGGATGGCGATGGGTGTTCCTGGGTTACACCCTCGACCTTAAGCACATCAATGCCAAGAGTTCTCACAGCAGCAAGAAAGAGCTCAATCTGAGTCTCTACAGCAGTTTGCTGGGAGTGGATTTGTTTTGGCGTCAGACCGGTAACGACTATCACATCCAGCGTATGAACTTGGGAGACAAGGTGAATACCGATGCGCTGCATAGGGTGGCTTTTGATGGATTCAAAGGAAGTATCAAGGGATTGAACCTTTACTATATCTTTAATCATCGGAAGTTCTCTTATCCAGCGGCTTACTCGCAAAGCACGATGCAAAAAAAGAGCGCAGGCTCCTGGATGGTGGGGTTGGGATACACCCAGCACCAATTGGAGGTGGATTGGAACAAGTTGAGCGAAATCGTGGATGAGCGACTCAACCAAGACTCCAAGAAGCAACTGGAGACGAAAATCGACAGTAGCTTGATGTTCTCCAAGGTGAAATATAGCGATTATTCTGCCACGCTAGGGTATGGCTACAACTGGGTGTTCGCCAAGAATTGGCTTTTCAACGCATCCCTCTCCATAGGATTGGCATACAACCATTCCAAGTCGGATGAGGACGAGAAAGACAAGTTTGACATCAGAAACTTCAACTTCAAGAACTTCAATATCGATGGTATTGGTCGCTTTGGAGTGGTATGGAACAATAACAAGTGGTATGCTGGAGTCAGCACCATCATTCATTCGTACAATTACCACAAAGATCATTTTTCCACCAATAACTCTTTTGGTTCGCTCAATGTTTATGTGGGAGTGAACTTTGGGAAAAAGCATTGATTTTGATGGTAAGGATAATGAACTGTTAGGACTGAAGTTTTGAGAAATGAGAAATGGGAAATGAGAAATGGGAAATGAGAAATAAGAATATGAGAAATAAGAATAGAAGTTTGGAAATTTAAGACCCAAAGTTTTGAGACAATGAAGAAAATACATAGTTTTATCGTTATGGCGCTGGCTTGTTGGCTGGCAATGCCAACGTTCGCCCAGCCAGGCGTCGTATATCAGCGCCAGGACAGCCTGAAGATTACATCGTTGCTGAAAGAGGCGAAGGCAATGAAGCAGAAACCAGCCAATTGGATGATGTGGTTCGGCAGAAAGTTTGCTGGTGTGCCATACGTGGGTGGTACACTCGACAAGACCCGTGAGGAGGTGCTCGTGGTGAACACTCGCCAACTGGATTGTACCACTTACGTAGAGTTGGTTACTGCTCTCACGATGTGTGCCAAGAACCAGGAGACAAGTTTCGCCTCTTTTTGCAATCACTTGAAGCATGTGCGATACATCGGTGGAAATGTGGAGTATGCCAAGCGTCAGCATTACTTCACCGTCTGGCTAAACGACAATGTGAAGGAAGGCATCGTGAGGGATATTCAGGCTAACCCTCCTTTCTCGGCCATACAGACCATTCAAGTAAACTGGATGTCCACTCATCCTGCAAGTTACAAGATGTTGGCTGCCCATCCCCAGTGGCTCTCGGGCATCAAAGCCTTGGAAAATAGCATCAATGGCAAGAAGTACCGATATATCCCAAAGGGTGAAATCAAGAACAATGCCCTTTTCCGCAAGACGATTCACGACGGCGACATCCTTCTCATCATCACAAAGAAGAAAGGGCTTGACACCACCCATATCGGCATTGCCTCCTGGCATCAGGATGGATTGCATCTGCTCAATGCCAGCAGTATCCACAAGAAAGTAATCGATGAGCCGATGACGCTTTATACCTATATGCAGAAACATCCGTCGCAGATAGGAATCCGTGCTTGCCGAGTGTTGTGATCTTTTTCTCTTGAAAAGTTTCTTTGTTAGTTTTGGCACGCTATTTGTAATGGAGTAGTCGAATCAATAAGCAAATTAGCAAAGAAATTTGATAGAGAAAATAATAACAACATTTAAAATAATATAATAATTATGGCACAGAAAGGTAATATCGGTGTAACGACAGAGAACATCTTCCCTGTCATCAAGAAATTCTTATATTCAGATCATGACATCTTCCTCCGCGAGATGGTTTCCAACGCTGTGGATGCAACACAGAAGTTGAAGACACTGGCTGCGCAGGGCGACTTCAAGGGCGAGATTGGCGACACCACCGTGCGTGTTTCACTCGACGAGAAGGCTGGCACCTTGACCATCAGCGACCGTGGTATCGGTATGACCGAGGAGGAAATCGATAAATATATCAACCAAATCGCATTCTCTGGTGTAACAGACTTCTTGGATAAGTACAAGGAGAATGCCAACGCCATCATCGGTCACTTTGGTTTGGGCTTCTACTCTTCATTCATGGTAGCCAGCAAGGTGGAAATCATCACCAAGAGTTACAAAGAGGGTAGCAAGGCTGTGAAGTGGAGCTGCGATGGCTCTCCTGCCTTCGAAATCGAAGACGCAGAGAAGGCTGATCGTGGTTCAGACATCATCCTCCACATTGCCGACGATTGCAAGGAGTTCCTGCAGAAGAGCAAGATAGAGGAGCTTCTGAACAAGTATTGCAAGTTTATGGCAGTGCCTGTGGCATTCGGCAAGAAGACCGAGTGGAAGGACGGCAAGAACGTGGAGACCGACGAGGACAACATTATTAATAATGTGGAACCTCTCTGGACCAAGACCCCTAGCACCCTGAAGGACGAGGACTACAAGAAGTTCTACCATACGCTCTATCCTATGCAGGACGAGCCATTGTTCTGGATTCACCTGAACGTAGATTTCCCATTCAACTTGACGGGTATTCTCTACTTCCCACGCATCAAGAACAACATCGACATGCAGCGCAACAAGATTCAGCTCTATTGCAACCAGGTGTTCGTAACCGACCAGGTGGAGGGCATCGTGCCTGAGTTCTTGACCCTGCTCCATGGTGTCATCGACTCACCAGACATCCCATTGAACGTGAGCCGTAGCTACTTGCAGAGCGACAGCAACGTGAAGAAGATTTCTACCTACATCACCAAGAAGGTGGCAGATCGCTTGAACTCCATCTTCAAGGAGAACCGCAAGGAATATGAGGAGAAGTGGGACGACCTCAAGCTCTTCATCAACTACGGAATGCTCTCACAGGAAGATTTCTACGACCGTGCCAAGGACTTCGCCCTCTTCAAGGATGTGGATGGCAAGTACTTCACCTTCGAGGAATACAAGACCCTCATCAAGGACAACCAGACCGACAAGGACGGAAACCTGGTTTATCTCTATGCTAACAACAAGGAGGAGCAGTACTCTTACATCGAGGCTGCCAAGCAGAAGGGTTACTCCGTGCTCTTGATGGAAGGTCAGCTCGATACTCCTATGGTGAATATGTTGGAGCAGAAGTTGGAGAAGAGCCGCTTCACCCGTGTTGACTCCGACATCATCGACCGCCTCATCGTGAAGGAGGATGCCAAGAAGACCGACTTGAACAAGGAGCAGACTGACAACTTGTCACAGGTGTTCCGCTCTCAGATGCCTAAGCTCGACAAGGCAGAGTTCTTCGTGGAGGTTCAGGCTCTTGGCGAGCAGAACCAGCCAGTGCTCATCACCCAGAATGAGTATATGCGCCGTATGAAGGCTATGAGCCAGTTCCAGGCAGGTATGAACTTCTATGGTCAGATGCCAGACAGCTATAACATTGTGTTGAATTCCGACCACCCTCTTGTCAAGAAGGTGTTGTCTGATTCCGAGGCCAACACAGCCGAAGCTTTGAAGCCAATCCTTGCCGAAATCAAGGGCCAGGAAGCTCGTCTCGCTGTGCTGCATCAGGAGCAGAGCAAGAAGAAGCCAGAGGAGATTACCCAGGCTGAGAAAGACGATGTTCACAACACAGAGAAAGCCATCGGCGACGAGAAGGCAAAGCGCGACAACATCATTGCCGACTATGCCAAGGGCAACAACATCGTGCATCAGCTCATCGACCTCGCTTTGCTGCAGAATGGCATGCTGAAGGGTGCTTCTCTCGATGCATTCCTGAAGAGAAGTGTTGATATGATTAAGTAACAACTTTTCGGTAGGTAACATAGCTGTTACATATCGTATGTTTATATGTGCTAAATGTTTCAAATCCAACATTTAGCACATTTTTTTGTTTGTTTTCTTTGGTGGCACACTGTTTTTTTATTAACTTTGCAGGTAACTACAATCAAAAAAACTCCACCATTATGGAACAAAATGAAGAATCTAAACGCAGCTTGATCGCTGATTATTACACTGAACACTACGATGAACTAAAGTCGTTTGTGGTTTCACGTCTGCATACAGTGGCCGACGCTGAGGACATCGTGCAAAACCTCTTCGTGCGCCTCTTGCAGTCCGACCGCATGATTACGCCTGTCACTCTGCCTTGTTTGGTATATACGATGGCGAGGAATCTCGTCATTGATTACTGGCGTCGTCGCCAGCAAGCCGAGAGATATGAACACTTCATTCTGAAGGGTGATTGGATAGAACGCTCGTCGGACATCGTGGAATCTGTTTATTCTGCACAGGAGGTTACGGAAATCCTGGAGCGTGGAATCGCCCAGCTCACGGAGAAGCAGAGCTGCGTGTATCGTATGAATCTTTATGAGGATATGCCAGTTAGTCAGATAGCCTCTACGCTTAACTTGAGCTATAAGAGCGTGGAAAAGCGACTGGGTGCGGCTCGAAAGAAGATGCGTGGATATGTGGAGAAGTCTTTGGTAGGGTAAGTTATAAGTTAAGATAGATAGAATATTTAATTTGTCAAATAGATCAATTTAATAGAAAAAGCAATAAGTAAATAGAAGGCTGCATTCCTAAAAATAGGAGTGCAGCCTTTTTACTTCATAGTTGTCTCATCGTGAAATGAGAGGGGTGTTAGTTTTGCTTGAATGCGATGACTTTTGTCAGAGCCTTGTCCATATAGAAGGTTTGGGTGAGCTCTTCGTCCTTGCCTGTTTTCCCCTTCAACTTATAGGTTGCCCTGATGTACATCAATGTATCGGGGAGTGCACCCTCTGGATAGTTGATGTTGCTCTTGATGTAAGGCTGATGCTCCATGTCGTTGCGCATCGACTTCACGCGCCCCATGTCGATCATGGCTGTTGGGGTGAGCTGGGTGAATCGCTCGAAACTGCAGTCGTTGCCTTCTTCCAAGTTCTCGTTGAGGAAGTCCTTGACCAGCGACTGAGCCTTGTGCTGGTCGCCACAGGAAGTGAGGACCAGCATCAAGCCTAGTGTGATTGAAAATAAAATCTTTTTCATCATTATTTGATACTGCGGAGAATATCCAACAAGTGATCCCAAACCATCTGCACGGTAGGAATCAATAGGGCTTCGTCTGGAGTGTGGACGTTGCGAAGGGTAGGACCGAAGCTTATCATGTCGAGGTCAGGATAACGCTCTGAGAAGAGACCGCACTCCAATCCTGCGTGGATGCCCTTGACCAATGGCTCCTTGCCGAAGAGTTTCTTATAGCTCTTCACGGCTACGTCGGTAAGCTTGCTGTTGGCACGCATCTTCCAGGCTGGATATTGGTCACTGATGCTCACGTGGGCACCAGCCAAAAGGAATGCTGCGCTTACAGTGTTAGTCATATTCTCCAAGTTGCTCATCACGTTGCTTCGCTGTGACGCTACAATCTCTACCTTGTCGTCGGTAGTGGCGATGCTAGCTATATTGCTGGATGTCTCTACCATCCATGCGATTGCCTCGTCCTGGCAGTAGGTGAGCGGACCGTTGTCAACAGCCTGCAAAGCTAAGATGAGTCGGACGCTTGTTGGTTGGTCAAACGCAGGAGCGGCATCGGTGCTGCCCATGTTCCATTGGATATTTGTCTCGGTTACGTGGAATTCGTCCTCCACCTCTGCGCAGAAGATATTCCAGTCGGCACGTATCTCTTCTTTCTTGCTGTTCTCTACGGCGAAGACAGCCTTTCCGTCGCGAGGGATGGCGTTGTGCATCTTTCCGCTATTGAAACTTACCAAGCGGATGTCGATGTTCTTTCTGAACATTTCTTGGAAAAGGAAGCGTGTAAGCAACTTGATGGCGTTGGCGCGCTTCTTGTCGATGTCGTCGCCTGAGTGTCCACCGTTGAGTCCTTTGACGGATGCTTCCATAAAGAAGAATCCCTTAGGAGCTTCTTCACGCTTGATGTCGATGATAGCGTGGGTGGTTTGTCCGCCGGCGCAAGATACGAAAATCTGTCCCTCGTCCTCAGAGTCGAGGTTGATGAGCATCTTGCCAGTCATGAAGCCTGCCTTCATGCCGTGGGCGCCGGTGAGGCCTGTCTCTTCGTCACGAGTGAAGACGCATTCGATAGGACCGTGCTCGATGTCGTCGCTGTCGAGGATGGCGAGCTCGATGGCGCATCCGATACCGTCGTCGGCACCAAGGGTAGTACCCTTTGCCTTCAACCAGTCGCCGTCTATGTAAGTTTGGATGGCATCCTTGTGGAAGTCGAAGTCCACGTCTACCAATTTATCGCATACCATATCCATGTGACTCTGGAGGATGATGGTGTCGGTGTTCTCGTAACCTGGTGTCGCTGGCTTGCGAATCAATACGTTGCCAGTTTCATCGACGAGTGTTTCCAAGTTATGGCTCTTGCCAAACTCTTTGAGATACTCAATCATGTTTTCCTCATGCTTGGAAGGACGAGGAATCTCGTTAATCTTAGCAAACTGCTCGAACACGCGAGCAGGCTTTAGTTCATTTTTCTCCATTTTATAATGTTATTTTGTTTTGAAAACTTTCTCTATCGATGCTATTCTATATAGCAAATAGTACTCTATTTATGTTATTTTGTTTTGAAATTTCTATTATTTCTTTATTTTATTTTGAGTTTTGCTCGAAATATATTATCTTTGCATCCGCAAAGTGCACTAAGGCACTGCAAAGATACGAAAAATGATAAAATTATTGCTATTAAGCGTGTTAATTATTGCTATCAGCGTAGCATTGTTGAGCGTAAAGCTCATTTTCCGTAAGAACGGCAAGTTCTCTTCGCAGCATGTTCATGACAATCCTGGTCTTCGCAAGCAGGGTATCCATTGCGTCATCGACCAGGATCGTGAGGCACGTGCAGCTAACAAAGCATATTAAAATAATAAAATAAAGTAGATAATGAAAAAGAACATTTTGGGTTCAGTGGCTGTCGCAGCTGTTGCTGCCTTGTCACTTGCATCATGCAACAAGTCACAGCCTCAGGTTGAGGCTAAGTCTGAGAGCAAGGCTCCAGCCGAGTTGAAGATTGCTTACGTTGAGGTAGACTCTATCATGACTCAGTATACTTTCGCCAAGGAATATTCTGCACTTCTCGAGAAGAAGGGTCAGAACATTCAGGCTACCATCGCCCAGAAGGGTCAGCAGTTGCAGGCTGCCGCTGCCAACTTCCAGCAGAAGGTTCAGCAGAATGCTTACACTCGTGAGCAGGCTGAGGCTATCCAGGCAGGATTGCAGAAGCAGAACAACGACCTCCAGGGCTTGCAGCAGCGCTTGAGCAATGAGTTTGCCGCTGAGCAAGAGAAATACAACAAGGCTCTCCACGATAGCATCGCCAACTACTTGGCTCAGTATAACAAGGACAAGAAATATAGCATTATCTTCTCTAAGAGTGGTGACAACTTGCTCTACGCTGACAAGGCTTACGATATTACCAATGAGGTGATCGCTGGCTTGAACAAGGCTTACAAGGGCAAGGTGAAGAGCTCCGATGTGGAGGCTTCCGACAAGAAGAAGTAATAAGGACAAGAGATGAATCATAGATTTCAAATCATTTGAAATGCTTCGAAAGGAAAGATACGATTTTATCTTAAATCACTTTAGAAATGCACTGCCGAATGTGACCACCGAGTTGCAATTCGGTAGTGCATTTCAGCTTTTGGTGGCTACTTTGCTTTCCGCCCAGTGCACCGACAAGCGCATCAACCAGGTTACTCCTGCGCTCTTCGCTCGCTATCCCGATGCCTCCAAGATGGCGCAGGCTAGCGAGGAGGATATTTATGAGCTTATCAAGTCGGTGAGTTATCCCAATGCCAAGGCTAAGCACTTGGCGGAGATGTCTCGCCAGCTGGTGGAACTGTTTGGAGGTGAGGTGCCCGAGGCTGCCGACGATTTGGTGAAGTTGGCTGGAGTGGGGCGCAAGACGGCGAATGTGATACGAGCCGTATGGTTCGGCCATGCCACGATGGCGGTGGATACGCATGTTTACCGAGTGAGCCATCGCATGGGGTTGGTGCCAAGCACAGCCGATACACCTCGCAAGGTGGAGGATTACTTGATGAAGCATATCCCTGCCGAGGATATTCCGAATGCGCACCATTGGCTCCTGCTGCATGGCAGGTATGTATGTAAGAGCGCAAAGCCGCTCTGCGAGCAATGCTTCTTCAATGAGCATTGCCCTAAACAATTAAAGGACAGCAAGCTATCATAAGCTCGCTGTCCTTTAATTGTTTATAATTTCACAGTCTTGTTCATCAAGTAATTGTCGAGGATTACCATGGCAGCCATCGCCTCTACCACTGGCACGGCTCTTGGCAGCACGCATGGATCGTGGCGTCCACGAGCGGTGAGCTTGGTAGGATTCCCCTCCAAATCCACCGTGTCCTGTTCCATCAGCAAGGTGGCCACGGGCTTGAAGGCTACTCGGAAGTAGATGTCCTGCCCATTGCTGAGACCGCCTTGTATTCCGCCGCTGTGGTTGCTCTTCGTGGTGATGCGGGCAGCCACATCGGCGTTGGCTCCCTCGTAGTTGCCAGCCATGTTTTTGGCGATGAATACGTCGTTCTGCTCGCTTCCACGGGCTGTGACTCCTGCGAAGCCCTCGCCATATTCAAATCCCTTCACGGCATTGATGCCAAGCATCGCAGCTCCAAGTTGGGCGTGTAGCTTGTCGAACTCGGGTTCGCCAAGGCCTGCAGGACATCCCTTGATGACACACGTGATGATGCCGCCGATGGTGTCGCCGTCAGCCTTCACGCTGGCGATGAGGTCTTCCATTTCCTTCGCCTTTTGCTGGTCGGGGCAACGCACGGGGTTGTCCTCTATGGTGCTGAGGTCATACTGGTGGTAGTCTTTCTGTAGCGCAATGCTGCCCACCTGCGAAGTATAGGCGATGACGCTGATGCCCAACTGTTTGAGAGCCAGTTTGGCCAAAGCTCCGCCTACGCAGCGCGATATAGTGATGCGGGCAGACGAGCGACCGCCGCCACGATGGTCTCGGATGCCGTACTTCTCGTTGTAAGTGAAGTCGGCGTGGGAAGGGCGGAACAGACATCGCATATTCTCGTAATCCTGAGAATGCTGGTTCTGGTTGCGCACCTCGAAACCGATGGGCGTTCCCGTAGATTTCCCCTCGAACACTCCACTCAGAAACTCCACCTTGTCTGCTTCCTTTCGGGCGGTGGTGATATGGCTTTGTCCTGGGCGACGTCGGTTCAGTTCGCTCTGGATGAAGTCCATGTCGATGTCTATGCCGGCAGGGAATCCATCGATGACCCCGCCTACAGCTACACCGTGACTCTCGCCGAATGTGGTGAGGGTGAAAAGATTGCCAAATGTATTCCTCATTTCCTTATCTTCTTATTATTTACTTGTTGCAGTCGCAGTCGCCTTCGCAATTGCCGTCCTTGCAACCACCATCCTTGCAGTCGCCGCTGCATTTGTCGCAGCCACCGCCGCAGCCACCAGCCTCGCCGCTGATAATCTGAGCCATCTTGGCGATTTCCTCGGCTGTAGCATCGCGGCTTTCCAAAATCTGACCGCAGAAGTTGAGCTTCAAGCCGGCCAATGGATGGTTGAGGTCGCAAGTTACCTTGTCGTCGGTGATGTTCTTAACCACAGCGTTGAAATGGTTGCCGTCTTCATTCTGCAATGGGATGATAGCACCTACCTGTACGTGCTGGGCGTCAAACTGTCCGTTGACGGTGAAAATCTGCTTGTCGAGGTCGATGACACGCTCGTCGAAATGCTGTCCGTAAGCCTGCTCAGGTTCCAATACGAAGTCGAATTCTTCGCCCTGTGCCAAGCCAGCTACTTTCTCCTCGAAGGCAGGAAGGGTAACGCCCATGCCGCTGATGAAGAAGAATGGACGGTCGTCGGTGGTACGCTCGATGAGCATTTCTTCGCCATTGTCGCCCTTGGTTACGTCATAAAGAGCGTAAGACACTCTGATAAATTTGTTCTTGTTGTTTGATTCCATTTTATATGATTTTTTTTGTTATTTGCAAATCTAAGTGATTTTTTGTGGTTCGCAAAACTATATGATTCTTTTTATTGTTCGCAAAACTATATGATTCCCTTTTGCTAAGGGCAGAAAGTAAATATATAATAATGTACGCGCGTACATTATTATGTTTGTACGTTTCTGTTGGTTTGTACGTTTCTGTTATTTCTTGTTCGTACGTTTACGCTTTGCTATTTTTACGCTTTTCACCATTTCCATTCGCTCCAGGTAGATAGGGCGCCATTTGTCAATGATGTCCTGCAATCCTTTGCTTTGGTTGGAGAGTTCCGCGTATTCTTCGCCGTCGGTATTGCCAGCTTTTTTCAAGTCCAGCATTCTAGCGATGAGTTGCTTTTGGTGCTCTTCGGCAGCCTTGAGCTGGTTGCCCATCTTTTCAAGGCTTTCGAGAAAAGCCAAAGCTTTGTCTATATGATTTTGTTCTTCCATTGTCTCTTGATACTATATGTATATCTTAACTTATATGTATATCTTAACTTAAATGTAAGTCTTAATTTATATGTAAGCCTTAATTTATATGTAAGCCTTAATTTATATGTAAGTCTTTACTTAAGATGATGCAAACGAGCGCAGTGAAAGTAAGCTTCCAAATTGCCGAATGCTGATTACCATCTGCAAAGATACAATAAATTATTGGGATATGGAAAAGAAATGAAGGAAATATTGCCTTATGTGCTAAAAAAGATGATGGAACGCTACTTATATTGGCAGTCTGTTGGCTTCGGGTAAGCTATCTGTTGGCTTCGGATATGTTATCTTTTGGTTTCTAGGCAAAAGTTTTCGCCCAAAGTTAGACGCAAAAACAGGAATGTCATATCTTTGACGTATCTGCTTACTTTTTGAAATGTAAAAATACGCATAAAATGACGTTCTGCTTCTAAAATTTGGCAATAGCTTTTGATGTACGTCAAAAAAACGAGCGTTTTTCTCACTTTTTCCTCAAATTGTTTGCGTACACAGCGAAAAGTTCGTATCTTTGCAGTGTCTTAAAGAAAAAGACTACAGGATAATGTTTAACAAGAGTCCTTTGGGAACCTCGTAAGGTTTCGAAAGATGACTCGTAAAGTAAGGAAAGGTAAAAAGATTATGAAGAAGATTATGATTATGGCAGTAGCAATGTTCGCAATGGCAACAACTACTTTCGCAGCAGACGAGGCAACAAACGCAACAGCAGCTTACAACATGAACGTTAAGATGGGTAGCTTGGCTGATGCATTGTCACTCAACATCGATCAGGCAGACGCTGTGGCTGATGTTCACAAGAACTTCACAGCCGATATGATGAATGCGGCAACTGCTCCTAAGGAGGATCGCGCAGCAATGATTGACAAGGCTGTCATCAAGGATTTGAAGTATATGCACGGCATCCTCAACAACGCTCAGTATCGTAAGTATGTGATGCTTTTGAATGCTACACTTGTAAATCGTGGTTTGAAGTAATTCGATTTTGATAGAATTCAAGAGACAAATTATAAGAGAGAGATATTTAGGGAACTGCAGGTTGGACCAAGATAGTCTAACTTGCAGTTTTTTTGTGCATTACGTCCTACGTTTCTGCCCAAGGCGAGGGGTATGTTTGCCCATCGCCAGGGGCATAACTACCCATCGAGGATGGGCATGAATGCCCGTCGCCCAAAAAGTGCTTGGGCAAAGCGATACCTGAATTTTTTAGAAACAGCAAATAAGGTTTAGGAACATCAAATATTTTTTTTAGATACTTCAAATAAGGGGTTAGGGACATCAAATAATTTTTTTAGATGCATCAAATAAGATATTAGAAATATTAAATATTTATGGCAAAAAGAGAATATGTGGAAGCCAACAAGCGTTGGCTGGAAGAAAAGGCGAAGGAAGAGGGCGTGATGGCTCTACCTCGCGGTATTTACTACAAGGTGCTGAAAAGCGGCGATCCGAAGGGGGCGCAGCCATCGAAGCGCAGCATCGTGACTGCCCATTACACCGGGTGGACCATCAACGGCAAGAAATTCGACTCCAGTCGTGGCGGCACACCGTTTGCCATGCGACTGAGCGACTTGATAGACGGATGGATTGTGGCGATGCAACAGATGCACGTGGGCGATCAGTGGGAGCTTTACATCCCAGCCGAGATGGGCTATGGTAAGTTCTCGCAACCAGGTATCCCGGGCGGTTCGACACTGATTTTCGAGGTCGAGCTGCTGGGTGTGGGATAAAAGGTTGGTCCTAGTGTAGAGAATGGTTGGGTGTGGGCTTTTCGCCCTTGGCGATTGCCCAGGCTTGGCTATTTTTTTAGCGTGATGATGATGTAGCCTCTTCCGTCGTCTTTGAGTCCACGCTCCTTGATGGCGGGAGATCCTGCCTTCAGCACTTCGATGGCCTTGATGTTGTCGGTCTTGATGTTCTGAAATTCCTCCTTGGTTAGCTCGTTGCAACCGTTATGGAGAAGATAATGAGGAGTTGCTTCGGTGATGGACGGTGACGCAGGAGTTGTCGTCTTGATGTAGTGTTTCTCGACCACTTTGCCATCTTCTGGAGCAATGGCATAGAGAATGTCGTACTGCTTGATGGTCTTGCCGACAAGTTGTTTGCCTGTGAAGTGATGTATGCGCTGCTTGTCGATGGTGTAGATGCGCAGGGTGTCGGGCTTCATTGCGTAGCTTGCTCCTATTCCGAATAGGGAAAAAGCGAAAATCAATGTTAACTTTTTCATAAGCGTATTATTTTTATGCTCGTTGAGAGCTTTCTGGTAATTGTTGAGAGTCATTCACGTAATCGTTAAATGCTGTTCTCGTAATCATTGGAGACAGCCGTTCTGGTAATCATTGGAGACAGCCGTTCTGGTAATCATTGGAGACAGCTGTTCTGGTAATCATTGAGCTGAGCTAATGGATGTATCTGATATGTACCATTTTGTGCTTCGCTAATGTCTATGGTGTAATGTCGTGGATTGCCATCCTCGTCAACCGTAGAGATTATGATGTTGTCACCTTGGCGGTCTATTGTGAGCTGGTTGGCTGAAGGTAAGGCCAGCGAAGCGACTTCGCATATATGTTCGAGGTTATTTGCTTCAGTCATTTCTTGGGTTTCTTTTTTCGATTTGTTAGCCATTTCTTTGGTCTCCTTTTTCAATTTCTCAGCTGTTTCTTTAGTATTCTTTTCTGATTTCTCAGTCGTTTCTTTGGCTATTTGGGCGGTTTTTCCATTATTATCCCATTTAGCGGCAATCATTTTCTTGTTTATTTTTCCAGAAGAAACTTCCTTTGGATTTACGATGTCTTTGGTGGCAACGAGAAAGAGCGAGTCTTCCCGTTTCATTTGCTCAAAGTCATTTTGGGGAGCATTCTCATCATCGCTGATAGGTTGCGAGCGGACGATTTGAGTAGTTGGAACCAGGTTGGCGAAGTTGTGTTTGGGTGTAAACATCTCCTTCACGGGAAACACCATGAAGATGAGTCCTGTAAGCATGGCTGCTACGAGAAGTAGGGCAGAGAGGCGAACCCATTTGGTTTCAGCCTTCCGAGAGTTTTCTTCCTTCCGAGAGTTTTCAGCCTTCTGAGAGTTTTCTTCCTTCCGAGAGTTTTCAGCCTTCTGAGAGTTTTCTTCCTTCTGAGAGTTTTCTGCCTTAAGCAAGTGGTCGTAGCTCTCTATCCCCAATATCAGGTTTCTGATGTCGAGGTCTTCTTCGGTGAGTTCGCTCACGTCAGCCTGGCGATAGAAATTAGCCAAAACTTCCTCTTCCTCGCTGCTTGTTTCCGCATCGAGGTAGTGCTCTATGAGCTGGTGGCGATATGTATAGTCTTCTATTCTCATCTTATTATTTTCTTTGGTTTAAACATCAATCTAGATTCACTAACTCTAACAAATCAAAGTTGTTTCATTAGCCTTAGCAACGTTCTTCTTGCAGCAGAGATCATCGTCTTGGTGCTAGCCTTGTTGGCTCCGCAGATGGCGGCAATCTCTTCCAGGCTCATCCCCTCACTCCTTAGGAGCAGCATGCGTCGCTGGGTGGTGGGGAGCTTTTCCATCGCCCGATTGATTCTTCTCTGCGTATCCTCTCCGATGATGGTTTGGTCTGCCTGTTCCGGGGCTATGCAGGTCTTGGAGTAATGCCTGGTGTCCGATAGAGATTCTGCCGGTAAATGGTTTCGCCTCAGATGGTCGATGCAGAGATTTCGAGCTATGGTTTTGCCCAAAGCCTCGATGTTTTGGTATTGGCAGAGTTTGTCGCCCATCCGCCAGAGTCTGATGAGGGTCTCTTGCACGATGTCGTCGGCTTCCTCAGCTAGTATTCCTGTTGTGAGGTAGCGTTGGCAATGTGCCGCCAACTTGGGGCGCATCGCTTGGGCGATATGTTCAAATTCTGTTACTTTCATCTGCTTTTTTACCTGTAAGACGCAAGGTTGGGCTAAGGGTAAACTAAAAAATGCCACTTTTGCGCCATTTTCTGTGCAAAAGTAGCATTTTGAAATTTCTACTTTTGCACGTGTAACTAATTGATTATCAATGAGGGCGTTTCTCGTTTTTGCTTGCTTTTCGCCGACTTTACACCGAGTTGCACACATAACAAGTGTTTGAGAGTCAAATACTTGTATGCTTGTTATAAAACAAATGTGTGATAAAACGCCTGTTTTTGTGCAATCTCGATGTAATTCTCTTGTACGAAAATGCTAGTTTTCCAACATCTTTTTGGTGAGTCGGTCGATGGTGGTTTGCTGGCTCTCGATAGTGCGGTTTTGTCTCTCAATGATAGACTGGAGATTTGCCGACGCACTCTTTGAAGGGCGGTCGCCAAGCAGCAGATAGTTGGCATCCACCCAGTCCACTGCGTCGATGATTTTCAGCATAATATCGTAACTAGGAGCATTTCTGCCAGATACGATGTTCTTGACCGTTGTCCATGGCACACCTATCTTCTTGGCGAAAGTGGCGATGGTGTGACCTTCTTTCTCAATGATGCCATTGATGCGCTCATTGATAGTCTGTGTTGTCTCATTTGTGTCCATAATTTCTTGCATTTAATATCTAATTTCAAACAAAATGCTGCTAGATTTGGAAATAACCAGCGAAATGTTTTGTTGTATCACTGAAATGTTGTATCTTTGCAGCGTGTAAATAATAAACATGGTGCAAATATACAAAAAATATCGCACATAACAATAATTTCAAACAAAAATTTAAAAATATGGGTTTTAGTGAGTACATGAAGTCGCTTCCTTATCCACGCAACAAGATCGTGGGAGAGCTGGCGCAGCGTTGCAAGGTTAGCAACGCGTCGGTTTACAGATGGATTCAAGGCAAGGCCAAGCCGAATCCACTATGCAGAGGTATCGTCTCTGATTATTTAGGGAGGCCAGAGGAGCAGCTGTTCCCGGTCGAATAATGGTAGGCAGGAGTAGTTTGTTTAAACATTTCGTCAATTTAATTAGGTATCAGCTTAAATTAGAAATCAGCATGGAATCAGTAGAGTTTTATAGCACCCCAGAGGGTGACGTGATGTACAAGCCGCTTGGGAAGCCTGTACAGCAGCTTACTGTCGAAAGCCGAGAAATCGTTTCCGAGATGCTGGGCATCATCCGCAACCGCTACCCGAAGGCATTCGAGGCTTTGTCTAATCTTTATACTGCAAACGAGCTAAACAGATCACTTTATGAGTTTAATATCGTCTCTCGTTTTTGTCGTTGCAACTTCGGGGAATATGATGCGCATTCCCCAGATATAGACGGCGATGGATTTTTTCATTTCGAGGAAGTGGGATGTCCGCTTCGGGGCGAGTGCCGTATGGAGGGCGTGATTTGCAAGCCTAAGCTCGACTCTCATCTTACACAGAGGGAGCTAGAGATAGTGGAGCTTATCTCCCAAGGACTCCAAGCACAGGAGATAGCCGACCGTCTCTTTATATCTGCCAAGACGGTTTGCCGCCATCGGGAAAACATCAAGGCGAAGCTTCAGATCCGCACGCTTCCCCAACTGTCTGCCTATTATCTTGAGCATATCAAGGGAAAGGAGTGACAGCGATGGCACCGGAACAATGCAGAATGTGCGCTGATGGCAGGGTCTGCATCAATGGCAGATATTGCCTGAAGCTTAAGAGGTACGTGGAATACGTCAATCGCGTTCCCTGTGCAGAAAAACAACAAATAAACAATCAGCGAAATGAACAGCAGCAATAAACATAATAATAGATGGAGGCAGGAGGACATTACCTTCTTGCAGGAGAATTACGGCAAGATAAGCTTGGAGGACATAGGCGAACACCTAGGCAAGACTCCGATGGCGGTGCGCCTCTATGTGCTTCGCCATCGTCTTGATGACCGGCACCAGGTAATCAAGGAGAACCGTCTGAAGAAACTGCTTGAGTATCGTTTCCGCCATCTGGAGGATTTCACTCCTAGCAAGTTCTTCTATAAGGAGACGGGAATCAACCAAGTAAGATACTGGGACCTCTTCTTTGGCCGCGAGCCTATCACCCCCAAGGAATATCGGGCGGTGGCGAATTATTTTGGAATTACGAAGACCGAGGCTTTCGGTACTTACCAGCTCGACCTCTTTGGACAGCAGGTCTGACTGGCCTCGATAAATACATCATCATGGGATGGAAAGAAGGGCACATTTTCTGAAAATGTATCCCTGGCTCCATCCATGATTTAACAAAGCAAAATATGTAGAATATGAAAATCGACTCTAAGTTTATTGAAAATCTGAAGACAAGACTCAAGATCAAGGAGGTAGTGGGGCAATATGTCACGCTAACAAAGGCAGGGGTCAACTATAAGGGTATTTGCCCTTTTCATAATGATAGTCATCCTTCCATGGTGGTGAACGAGGCTCGTGAGACTTACCACTGCTTTGTTTGCGGTGCCCATGGCGATGCTATCGACTTCCTTCAGAAATTCAACAATATATCTTTCCCCGAGGCGGTGCGTCTTGCATGCAAGATAGCTAATGTGGAGTTTCCCAAGATGGAGACGACGCCCGAGGAAGAACAAGCCTACAAGCTTTTGGAGGCTCGCCGTATAGCCATCGGCGCTGCCGCTAAATTCTATCAGAAGAATCTCTTTCAGGCAGAGAGCTTCTTGCAGTCTCGTGGCTATACGGCCAACGACAAAGCTCTTGCTGATTTCGGGGTGGGCTATGCGCCTATGGGCAATGTGGCTATGCGCCAGCTCACTTCCGACGGGTACAACCCCGACGTGCTCACCTCAGTGGGAATACTTGGTAAGACTGAGGATGGCAGACTCTATGACTTTTTCCGTAATAGGGTGGTGTTCCCGTTTTATGATATTTCGGGTCATGTCATCGCTTTCAGCGGAAGAACGGTGGCCTCCGATGATAAATGTAAGTACGTCAACACAGGCGAGACCCCGCTTTTCAGGAAGGGCGACCACCTTTTCGGTCTTTACCAAGCCAAGAGATCCATCGCCCGGGAGGGCTTCGTCTATCTGGTGGAGGGACAGTTTGACGTGCTCACGCTCCACCGGTATGGAGTGGAGAATGTGATTGGAGGTAGCGGAACTGCCTTTACCGAGCAGCAGGTGAGATTGGTTATCCGCTTCACCCAGTCGGTGGTGATGATATATGATGCCGACGCAGCCGGCATGAAGGCAGCAGTGAAGAACTGCGAGCTACTGCTGAAGGCTGGTGCCACCGTGAAGTGCGTCCGTCTCCCCAAGGGACAAGACCCCGACAGCTATGGCAGGCTCTGTAAGGAGACTACACGTCAGAAGCTCATCGAAGCCACTGAGCCATTTCCGAAGGCGTTGAAGAGAATGCTCGTTCCTCGCGGCTGCCAGGACGAGGAGACGATAGCCGTCGCCCTCAACACCATCTGCGATTTAGTGGCTTGTGTACAGGACGCAGCTTTGCGCCTGGGCTACATCAAGAGCATAGCCCGCGACTTCGACATCAAGATGGATATTGTGGAGAGCAAGGTGCGGGACGTTCGCCGCAACGTAAAAGATATAAAGACTGAGAATCTTCAGCAGGGCTTTTGCGGCATAGACATGCTTAAGGAAAATCTCAAGGGCAACGAGCCAGCCACCATCACTTCTTCTCTCGAAGACTTCATCGAGAAGTATGGCGACAACCCCATTGTCTATGTATCCGGGCAACCCACCGCCACCGACATCCAGAACCTACGTGGTATCTGCTGCTATTTCGTGACTACAGACGAGGGATGCGGCATCGACTCCACCACGGGCAAGGATAGCAATTATCTCTCTACTTTGGTGGAAATGTATTGTTCCGGAATCAGTCAAATCAATGTGCTATGCGGCGACAAGGCTGAATCTTTCGTAGATTTCTACATTCGCATTCATGGAGAATTCTTGCAGGGGTATATGGGCGATA
>ERZ808270.353-NODE-353-length-28053-cov-13.996357_pt1 | contig 28053 bp, 21 predicted proteins | sample MGYA00521082_ERZ808270 | MGnify/ENA primary metagenome ERZ808270 (study PRJEB31516, sample SAMN03275594) | gut metagenome | biome: mammalia-associated habitat; material: feces | host: Papio cynocephalus | place: Kenya | collected 2012-07-27 ... | reverse complement strand
TACTTTCAATCCTGTAAAGACGGTTAATGATTTGCTCAGAGAGCAACATCAGTAAGCGAATGAAGAATGAAGAATGAAGAATGAAGAATGCGGGTTGCTGTTTGTCTTATGCAGACAACAATAACCCGCATTGTTCATTTAATGAAATATTCCGTCATTATAAAAATGTTACATTGTTTCATTGTTTCATGTTTCATTAAGCACCTTTCAAATAATCAGGAATGAGTAATTCCTCATTCCTCATTCCTCATTCCTCATTCCTAATGCATAATCAGAAAGCTCTAACCCTGATTTTTTTTCGTTTTAAGCTCGTACAAGTCATTGCGCCTGTCGCGCAGGTTGTGGACGCTTCCGTAAGTATGCAACTCGTTCAGCAGACTAAGGTCTACATCAGAAACGAGAATCATCTCGGTGTTGGCTGTGGCTTCTGCACGCATTCCGTTGTTAGGGAAAGCAAAGTCGCAAGGGGTAAATACTGCCGACTGGGCGTACTGTATGTCCATGTTGTGCACCCTTGGCAAGTTGCCCACACTACCGGCAATGGCAACATAGCATTCGTTTTCTATAGCCCTTGCCTGGGCACAGATGCGGACCCGGGAATATGCGTTCTGGGTGTCGGTCATGAACGGCACAAAGAGAATCTGCATGCCGTCTGCCGCCATGATGCGCGACAGCTCCGGGAACTCAACATCATAGCAGACGAGGATTCCGATTTTTCCACAGTCGGTGTCGAAGGTCTGAATGGTGTTTCCGCCGCTAAGTCCCCAGCTCTTCTGCTCGTCGGGCGTTACGTGTATCTTCTCGTACATGTCGTAGGAGCCGTCGCGCCGACAGAGAAAGCCGACATTATACAGGGCCTCGTCTTTTACGTAAGGCATGCTGCCCGTTATAATATTGATGTTGTAGCTAATGGCAAGTTCGATAAACCTCTCGCGCATCTTGTCGGTGTATTCGGCAAGGGCTCGTATAGACTGTGCCTCTCCCATGTCGTTGAATTTTGCCATGAGCGGAGCGTTGAAATATTCGGGGAAGAGGATAAAGTCGCTCTTGTAGTCGGAAACCGCATCAACGAAGAATTCCACCTGTTCGAAAACATCATCTATCGTATGGTAAGAGCGCATCTGCCACTGAACGCAGCCTATCCTTACAGTTGGCTTGCGCTCCACATAAGAGTCGGTTGGCGGCTGATAATAGATGTTGTCCCATTGCAGCAGAGTGGCGCAGTGTTTTGACTCCTCGTCGTTCGGGAGATAGTTGCGGATGACGCGTCTTACGTGGAAGTCGTTGCTGAGCTGGAAGGTGAGGACGGGGTCGTAGATTTCCCTGGAGCGTACCTTTTCTATATATTCTTTAGGGCGCATAGTCTCGGCATATTTATGATAGTTGGGGATTCTGCCGCCAAACATTATTGCCTTGAGATTCAGCTTCTCGCAGAGTTCCTTGCGGTACTCGTACATGCGTCGGGCAAGTCGCAGACCGCGGTAGTCGGGATGTATGAACACCTCGATGCCGTAGAGGATATTGCCGTTAGGGTTATGGGTGTTGAAGGTTTCGTTGCCCGTAACTTGTGCATAGGTGTGGTCTCCCTTCACCATGTTGTAGTCGACGATTATCGACAGTGCACATCCGACGATCTTGTCGTCGACAATGATGACGACCTGTCCTTCAGGAAAGATCGTAATGAGTTTCTTGATCTGCTCCTTTGTCCAGAAAACATCGTGGTCAGCGTATATGCGCTTGAATGAGCGTGCAAGCTGGTCGTAGTCTTCCATGCGCAGATTGCGCAGACCTACCTTGTTGATTTTGTGGTTAGTTTCCATTTTCTTTTCTTGTTGAACTGTTCTAAGTATATGTTGTCCTTAACAATACTTGTTTAAATCATGAAACGGAGTTTGCTGGGAATGATGCCGGGGCTTACTCCTCGAAATGTTTAAGTCTTGCGATGTATTTCCCGAGAATGTCAAACTCGATGTTTACGACAGAACCTAATTTTATGTCGCAGAAGTTGGTGTTCTCTCTTGTGTAGGGAATGATGGCAACGGTAAAGGTGTTGTCGGTAGGCTGGCAAACGGTAAGGGAGACTCCGTTTACGGTTACGCTGCCCTTGTCGACAGTGAAGTATCCTCGTTTTGCCATTTCCTTGTCTGCTTTATATTCGAAAGTAAAATAGGTGCTTCCGTCGGCATCTTTCATTTCCGTACATACTGCCGTCTCGTCAACATGCCCCTGCACGATGTGTCCGTCGAGGCGTCCGTTCATGAGCATGGAGCGTTCCACGTTGACCTTGTCGCCGACGCAGAGTTCCGACAGATTAGAGCGGTCGAGAGTTTCCTTCATTGCCGTTACTACATAAGTCCCGTCGGTATTGAGTTTTACTACTGTAAGGCAGACTCCGTTGTGGGCTACGCTTTGGTCTATTTTAAGCTCATTGGCAAAGGAGCACTTCAGTGTGAAGTCGATGTTTTCTCCATACTTCCTGATATTGGTTACGGTAGCAAATTCTTCTACTATTCCTGAGAACATAATTGAAATGTATTTTTTATAATTGAACAATTTAATGAAAAAAACGGTGCTTCCTGTATTCATAGTACAAGGATTCACCGTTTATATTTAAAAAAGACCGCATCGTGATGTGATGAAACTCCGAGCTAGTAAGATTTGAGAGTTCTCCGCCTTTGTAATCCACCGGCTTTACAGCTATCCCCGTTGCCGGAGAATGTGGCCCGCCATTAGCAAAAGAAGTGCATCTCGGTTTTCGTTTTATATTTGATGAGTATCCCGATCTAACCGATACGGTCTATTCTTTTGTCTTTTTCTTTTGCAAAGCAAATGCAAATCGAGAGGAGAACGAAATGAATTTATTCATTTCTTATCCCGAGATGCAGCTTTTCTTATGCAAAGGTAGTGTTATTTTCTTTTTCTGCAAATAAATTTGATGAAAATATTCAGTTTCTTTCGTGTTCAGATGTTCTTTTGCGGAAGAGTTTACTTTTTCAGTCCTTCAATCATCTTTTTTATCTGGACGATTCTTGCTTTTTTGTCGTCGCTGTAGCCGAATTTCTCGTAGTAGAGTAGGGCGGAATTGAGGTTGTCCAGTGCTACTTTATTTTCATTAATCTGTAAGTAGCAGAATCCGAGGCGGAAAAAGGCGTCGCCCTTCTCGTTGTTGAAGCATACGTTGAGCATTTTTTCGTAGAGGGGGATGGCTTTTTCGTATTCTTCCAAGAAGAAATGGCTTTCTGCATCCGTAAAGTAGTAGATGCTTCTTTCGTGCGGGGCGTAAACTTCTATGTCTTTTATTGTAGCATCCAGGTATTTGCAGGCTTCCTTATAGTTCCATTCGTAGTAGTGGCAGACGCCTATATAGGCTTTGAACCTTGGATTCAGCTTGTATTTCTTGTCAAGTTTCGTCAATAGGGTGAGAGCCTCCCTGTATTTAGAACTGCTGAAGTAGTCGAGGGCAATTTCAAGTTGCTCTTTGTCGGGCATTGTTCTTGCCGTCTGTCCTATGGCGGCAAGAGCAAGCTGGGAGACAAAGATGCAAATGATGATTTTTTTCTGAATCATTTATTCTGTATAGAATTTGATGAGCTTAGTAAGGGCGTCTTGGCAGACTATGCAGAACTCCGGATTGCTGTTCGTCCTCATTCGGCAGTCTTGCACTCCGCGGTAAACATTTTTCAAATCGTAGCCCGCACCCTGGAATAATCCAACTTTCTGTTTTATTTCCTTAGGGTTCTTGCTTGTGGGCGTTGGGATTTTCGTACCTTTTTTTATCAAATTCTCCCATTTGCCATGGAAGTCCTTTAGTGTCGTGATGTTTGGTTCCCAGGGTTCCACGTCTTTGGGGTACATGCCGAGTTGTTCTTGTTCATAGGCGTATTCGTCGGCAAGACCGGCAAAGCTGTGTCCGAACTCATGTACAATTACAGGCTTGAAGTATTTGTGGCCTGTAGAGACGAGGTTGTAGAAGTTGAGGATTCCGCCTCCGCCGTATACGTCGGTATTTACCAATATTATTATGTGCTCGTATGGAGTGCCCTCGAGCAGGTCGTGTGTCTTGAACAGATTGAGGGTGGTAAGGTATCTTTCGCTATAGAAGGTGTCGAAATTAGAACCTAATGCCGTATTTTTCCATATTCCATCGTGTGGCACACTCGTTCCGCTGTCTTCAGATGCGGTTTTTACGGCTATGATGTTGAATCTGTCTTTGAATTCTTTAAATGGCTCGTGTTGGAAGATGGCGTCTGTTGCTGTCTGCGCATCGGCAAGGAACTTGTCCATTTCTTTCTCTGTATAGCCTTCTGCGATAAATGCTATATGAATGCAATGGGTTGAGTCTTTAGCGCTCTGCAATACTTCGTAGGGCTGGTGTCTGTTGTTTGCGCGACGGATTAGAATGTCGGAAGGAATTATCGTTTCTGTGAGCGTTTTTACGATTTCTCTTCTGTTGTTTCTGAGGTCTATCCGCAATATTGCCGTGTCTTTGGGCATGGGGGTGAGAATGACATTTTCGAATGCCCGCGTTGTTGTCTTTGCTTCCGGATAGGTGAGCCATTCCTGGAAAAGTGTCGACAGGGAGTTGCGGTAAATTGTAAGTCCCGTTTTCTTGTCTTTTAGTTCAAACTGCGCGTTTCCTTCAATTGGCAGTTCGCTGAGGTGGTTTTTCCGTCCATACCAGTTGGGAACGGACTCCAGGTCTTTTATCATGATACTTTGATTTTCGGCATTTCCTCCGAGTATCAGATTGATGCGCAGGGTGTTGTTTGAAAAATATTGGCTGAAGTCTTGTGCTTTGGCACTTGATAATGGGATTGTTGCCATTATGGCAAATATGGCAAGGAGCTTTTTGCCTATATTTTTCTTTATAATAGTTATCTTTCTCATTTTGTTTTTCTTTTATATAGAATTTTTGTTTTAATATAGGAATTATTGTTCCATTTCTTTGTCTTTTATTCTCATGTTTATGTCTTCAATGAGCTCTGAGATGTAGTCTCTTTTCCAGTCTTCTTCGTGGAAGAGCTTCCCGTCGAATTTCAGGATGTCGAGATCGAGCATTACATGTCCCAGTCTGTCATTTTTCAGGGTTCTGCCGCATTTCCTCTCGACATGCTTTAGCGCAATCTTTATTTGTTTGCAGCTGTGTTTGGTTGTAGCGACACAGAGACAGTTCAGGAAGAGGTCGGATTTTATACCTATCGGTTGTGTCCACGCCTCTTTAGAGAATATAATGTCGTCGCAAAGTATTCCGCATAGTTGCGCCTTTGCGTATTCTATATTCTTTCTCTGGGTGAAGTTGCTCCCTATAGCTATTATTATTTCCTTTGCTTTAGCCATGTTTACTGCGACTTTAGCTTATTTCCCGTATTTGTCAATCAGTCCTTGAGCCTGTGGGTTCCCCAAGTCCTTGGCTTTGTTCAGATTAGCCTTTCCTTCCTGTTTTCTTCCTGTCTTGATTTGGGAAAGTCCGAGTATGAGGTAGGCGTCAGAGAATTCGGGCGACATTTCCACACATTTCCTTGCAGCTTCTTCAGCTTCTTTCAGCATGTTCAGTCTTAGCAACAGTGAAGCCTTTTCAGCAATGAATGTTGGCTCTTCCGGCGAAAGGTAAATGGCTGCATCTATGTCGGCAAGGGCTTGCTTAAAGAGCCTGGCGTTTACTTCTGCCTGTTCGCGTATGTAATAGAAGTTCGCGTTTAGCGTTCCTCTGTTGAGGACTTCGTATCTTGTGTAGTCGAAGACTGCCTGTCTGTAGTTTTTCATCCTGTTGTACACATCACCGCGCATAAGGAAATATTTTGAAGCCGACCTGATGTTTAAGGTGTCAGTGTTGTTTACCGCACTGTCGAGAAGATTTATAATTTCTGTATCCGGACCGCCCATCTTCTCCTTGCACAGGGCTGCATTATAGAAGATGTCGCCACTTCTCATCTTGCCGTTTGCCAGTTGGAGGTATATTTTATAGGCGTCGTTGTAATTTCCTTTTGCGTAGAGTATGTCGCCTTCTGTACTTTTATATAGTGGCAGAGGCTTTATGCTGTAGGCCGTATTAATCTCCTGAAGAGCTTTGTCTAAAGTCCATGCAGGATAAGGCGAGTCCTTCTTGTATAGTTCTTTTGCGTATATGAGTTTTGCAAAGTTATAATGGGCATCGTCCTTTTCGGTTACATTCTTTATGGCTTCTTGCATATGTTTGTCTGCTGCTGTAAAATTGTCTCCGTCAGTTTCTATTTGTGCTTTAGCCATATATCCATCTATCATTTGCGGGTATTTGGAGATAAAATCACCTGCGAGTGTGGCGTACTTCAGCGAATCTGTACCTTGTCCCATCATCATGAGTGCAAGTACGGCTTGTTCCTTGTCTTCCGGGAGAGCTGCCGGGATTCCGATACTTTTCATTGTGGCATCATTGATGGTGAGTCCATTTGTTGAGAGTCCATTGATAAATGCTGCATCTGTAGCATGTGCAATGTTGCTTGTAGCTGAAGTCTGTAGGAGTCCGATAATCTGTCCGGCATCGTTTACAAACGGACAAGCTTCTGTGTTTGCCGGGGCGACAAGGTCGAAGATGTAGTAAGAATAAGTATTCATGAATTTCTCTACACTTTTTACCTTTGCTTCTATTGGTTTCCCTCCTTTTATGGAGTATGGCAGTAGCCATAGGGTGGAACCTTCATTTGCGGTAGCTGTTGATGCGGATTTTGTTGTACCGTTGATTTTAAATTTTGCCACATCGTATATTTCGTTTACACCAACAATCCTCGTTACATCGTATTTGTGTCCTTTTTTATCTACGACGACGGCTTTTTGGGCTCCTATGAATGGTTTTAGGTTGCTTATGGCTTCTCCGTTGCTTCCGGTGAAAACGCCATGGCTTGAAGCTATAATTCCACCGTCTTTGTTGAAGGTCGTCAAGGTAAATACGCTCTCTTCTGCTTTTTTTACTGCAGAGGGCTGTGCTACAATACTGTTTGTTGCTGCAACGGCAGCAATGGCGGTCATTATAATGGATTTTAAATATTTCATAAGATGTAATTTTGAAATCGGTTTTCTCTTAAAGATGTAATTTTTTATCGGTTTTTTCTTAAAGATTTTTTGAAAAAGGTTTCTCTTTAGAGATGTTGTCTTGAAATCAGTTTCTCTTTAGAGATGTTTTTTTGAAATCAGTTTCTCTTTAGAGATATTGTCTTGAATCAGTTTCCGCAAGTTCTCAGTAATTCGTCTGCATTTTTGACTGCAGCCTCGGTGATGTCTGCACCGCTGAGCATCTGCGCAATTTCTTGTATGCGTTCATCCTTTCCCAGCATTTTCATCCTGCTGGTTGTTCCGCTGTCTGTTTCCTCCTTGTAAACCTTATAGTGTGTTGTCCCTCGTGCTGCTATTTGCGGAAGATGGGTAATGCTTATTACTTGTCTTTCGCTTTGTGCCATTTCTTGCATGATGACAGCCATTCTTTCAGCAATTTTTCCGCTTACTCCCGTATCTATTTCGTCAAAGATAATGGTTGGGAGTTTCACGGCACTACTAATCATTGCTTTTAGGGAGAGCATGACACGTGCAATTTCTCCACCTGATGCAACATTGGCTATTGGTTGCATAGGACTGCTTGTGTTTGCACTGAACAAGAATGAGACTCTGTCATTGCCGTTTCTCGTCATTTCTTTCTGCTCTATTTCTATTGCAAATTTCACGTTCGGAATACCTAACATAACGAGTCTTTTCTTCATTCCATCCTCAACAATCTTCGCTGCTTTCCTACGGATGGAGGATAAGGCGGCTGCCTTCTTTGAACAAGCGCTTAGAGCTTCTGTTTCAATAACTTGAAGCTCTTTTAATTTTATGTCGCTGTTGTCAATGTTTGCAATCTGGTTTTGCAAGCGTTCTTTTATGTTTATCAAGTCTTCAACAGAATCGGTATGATGTTTATGCTCTAGAGTGTAGATTGTGTCAAGAGTCTCTGTAACTTGTTGTAGCCTTCCTGGTTCAAAGTCTATGTCTGTAGACTGTGAACTTATTTCCTGAGCAATATCTTTGATTTCAATGAGACTGTCGTTTATCCTGTTTGACAAATCATTTACATTCGGATATATGTCCTTAATGCTTTCTAAGGCCTTTGCCGCTTCTTTCAAGTTTTCTACCAAACCGTCTCCGTCGCCATTAAGAATTCCGTCGGCTTGATATAATGCACTCTTGATGTCCTCAATATGGTTGAGCTTTTCTTCTTCAGCCTCGAGTTCCTCTTGCATGCCTTGTGTCAGATTTGCATCTTCGAGCTCGCGAAGTTGAAATCTCAGGAATTCCTCATTCTCGATTCCGTGTTCAATTTCCTCCTTCATCTTCTTTACATCGTTCTTTGCCTGAAGATATTTGTCGTAAGTCTCGTTGTATTCATCTACGAGACTTTTGTCCTGCGAGATAATGTCAAGTACATTGAGCTGAAAGTCTTCGCTGTTGAGCATAAGATTCTGGTGCTGACTATGGATGTCTATGAGATGTTCCCCGAGTTTCTTTACAAGCGACAACGGCTCCGGAGTGTCATTAATAAAGGCACGGCTTTTACCGGCGGCTGTCAGTTCTCGTCTGATAATGCAGTCTTCCGCATCGTATTCTATGTCATTATTGGTGAAGAAGTCTGCCATGTTGTATTTCGACAAGTCGAAATGAGCCTCAATGATGCATTTCGATTTGTCGCCTTTAACCATCTTTGAGTCAGCCCTCTGTCCGAGCAGCAGGTTTAACGCTCCAAGTATGATACTTTTTCCAGCTCCTGTTTCACCTGTTATGACAGAGAAGCCTGGCTGAAAATGCATATCGAGAGTGTCGATAAGTGCGAAGTTCTTTATGTAGAGTTGTTTTAACATTACTTTATTCTTTGATTTTCTCCCAAGAGTTGTTCTGAGATGCATTAATAGAAAAGAGAATCTCGTAAACGCTTTCTTTTTCCTTTTGTGTGCCTTTACCTTTATAGATATTGGCAAGTTCATCTTTCTTGTAGTCTGTCCATATTGCAGGCAGACTGCTCAGGGGCTTGTCTTCATGGGCTTTCTTTAAATCCTTCTCTAAAGCTGTAGTGATGTTTGCCCTTCCTCTTTCTGAATTGTTTGCCATTTCGTCGAGTCCTGTTCTGTAATAGTCATATTGAAGCTGTCTGAAAGGTTTCATAGACACATCTAGATAGTCATTTATAATAGCAAATCTATTCCTGTCTTTTTCGAAAGATTTCCATCCCGTGAACTCAAGATTTTGAGCGTTATTTGTCAGATTCATGCATCTTTGCAGCACATCCTCACCTCCCATTGGCGAGAAGCTGTCGAGATCGAGCCCAATAATCAGATATGCATAATATGCAACCAATGCCGTAAGCTGGTTGTCTATCTGCTCTTCGTTGAAATTGAGCTGGTCAAACTGTGCAAAATCGAAATTAAAGTCGTTGTCCTTATTATTGTATAAGGTAGACGTATAGGCTGAATTGTAAACAGGCCTGTTGGCTTGGATAAGTGCAGAGCCTGTAAACCTGTTCGACGACTGGTCATATTTTGTAATGGTAATATTGAAGTTACATGTAATCCGCTCGTTTTTCTGAAACTGATAGTTTGTCCATTGTCTGTCATTTATAAATTGTTCGAGAGTCTGTTGCAGATTCTCGAAAATGCTGGCGTCAGTTCCTTGAATTTGGTTATGGTTTATAGTAACTTTAGCCTGTAGCTCCTGTGCTTGACATATAGAATACGTCGCGACAAGGAAAATAAGAGATATGATCAGTCGTTTCATAATTCAATATTATATGCTTTTTTAAGATTCAAAAAGTAACTCCATTTCGTCAATGATGTCCTTTGCTACTTCATCTTTAGGCTTTTTGGCAAAGTCTTTTTTCTCATTCTCTGAAATAATAGATATTTTGTTGAAGTCGCTTTGGAATGTTGTACCTTTGTTTCTTGTTGAGTTAAGGACGATAAAGTCAAAATTCTTTTTGTGGAGTTTTTTGACTGCATTGGTCTCCTCGTCGTTCGTTTCGAGTGCAAACCCTACAAGCTTTTGCCCGCTTTTCTTTAGGCGTCCAAGAGAAGCTGCAATATCTTGTGTGGGGAGAAGTCTAAGAACAAGGTCTTCTTTTCCTCGTTTAATTTTCTTTTCAGCAATATTTTCAGGTTTGAAGTCTGCTACTGCGGCACACAGGATTGCTGCATCTTGATCTTTAAATTCCCTTACAGCAGCTTCGTGCATCTGTTCGCAGCTCTCCACGTCTATCCTTTTCACTTTATTTGAACATTCAATGACAACCGGTCCCGAGATAAGCGTAACGATAGCTCCACGTCTTGCACATTCTTCAGCAAGCGCAAATCCCATTTTCCCGCTTGAATAGTTGCCGATAAATCTTACCGGATCAATCTTTTCGTATGTAGGTCCTGCTGTTATCATTATTTTCTTTCCACGCAAGTTTGACGTTTTTCCACCATTTTCCTGTCTCTCGAAAAAATCGTTCATGAAGTTCACTATAACCTCAGGGTCTTCCATGCGTCCTTTGCCTTCGAGTCCGCTGGCAAGAAATCCGCTTTGCGGTTCAATGATAGTATTTCCGTATTCCTGCAGTGTCGCCAAATTCCTTTGAGTAGATGGATGCGCAAACATGTCGAGATCCATGGCTGGAGCGATAATGACAGGAGCTTTCATTGACAGATATGTTGTGATGAGCATATTGTCAGCTATGCCATTAGCCATTTTCCCAATTGTTGATGCGGTACATGGGGCAATGAGCATTGCATCAGCCCAAAGTCCTAAGTCTACGTGCGAATTCCATGTTCCATCCCTTTGCGAGAAGAACTCGCTGACAACAGGTTTGTGTGTCAGGGCTGAAAGAGTGATAGGGGTAATAAACTCCTTACCGGCAGGTGTTATGACCACCTGTACTTCAGCCCCGGCTTTTATGAGTCCTCTTATGATGTAGCAAGCTTTATAGGCTGCAATACTTCCCGTTATGCCGAGAACAATTTTCTTTCCTTTCAGCATTCGTCTAATTGTTTGTTTATTTTCCTAAATCACGCATTCTAATGCGTGTAAGTACTTGTTTAGTGTTATTAGGGAAGTCGCTTGTACAGATCCAGTTATAGTATCCAGGGTCTCTCCTTAAAGCTTCGCTGACAGTCCATCCTTTGTATTTGCCGAAATTGAATACTTCCTGTTTCCTCGGATTTCCTTCTGCGTCAAGGATAGGATTTCCTTTAGCATCCTTCATGACTTTCCATACGATTCTTCCAGCGAAATCCACATTGTCGTTGACTTTAGAGAAATTAGCAAGCTCGTCCATGTCATTTTTTAGAATTCTTTCCGCTTCCTCTTGTCTTTCGGCGGTATACATGTCAAGCTCACCTTTTAGAACTCTATATGTCGCTTCTGTATCTTGGTCAGCGCGATGTGCGGCGAAGTCGTCCTCCATTTTGTGTCCGGTATAGAATTTGTAAGCAGCTGCAAGATTTCGCTTTTCCATTTTGTGAAAAATTGTTTGTGCATCAATTAGTCTACATTTGGAAAAATCGAAACTTATTCCTGCACGGTAGAATTCTTCTGCGAGCATAGGAACGTCAAAATGGTTAGAATTGAATCCGGCGAAGTCACAACCTTTGAATTTTTCTTCGAGTTCTTTTGAGAGTTGCTTGAATGTTGGCTTGTCTGCAACGTCTGCGTTTGATGTTCCAGTCAATTCAACTACTTCTTCAGGTATTGTCTTCTCAGGGTTGAAATATATATTTTCTCTTTCTTCTTTTCCGTCAGGATAGACCTTTATATATGAAAGTTGGAAAATTCTGTCGTTTACTATATCCAGACCAGTTGTTTCAAGGTCAAATACTACCAGTGGTCTTGTAAGATTTAATTTCATTTTGCTATTGTATAAAAATATAGTATTGGACTTTTAAATGTTTAAGTCCAATACTTTATGTTTCTTAATCGTTGAGCAACATTGGCATTATAAGCATCAGTATATCTTGTCCTTCCGGTTGTTCTGATGGCAGAATAAGACAAGGGCGACTCGGATCGGCAAGTCTTAGAGACACTTCGTCGCAGCTTAGGTTGTTTAAAAGTTCGAGAAGCGACGATCCCTTAAATCCGATATTCATTGTGTTTCCGTTGTAGTCGCATACGATGCTTTCTTTGGCACTGGTATAGAAGTCAAGGTCTTCAGCTGATATTTCGACTTCTCCGTTTGTCAGATGCAGTCTTTCAAGTTGGCTGCTTTCGCTTGCAAATGGCAATACTCTCCTTACAGACCCTGCCAGTGTCTTTCTGTCAATATTCAACTCATACGGGTTGTTATTTGGAATTACAGAGTTGTAATTAGGGTATCTGCCTTCAATGAGTCTACATTTCAGAGCGTAGGCTCCGAACAAAATCTCAGCATTTCTGTCATCGAACTTTATCTCCACTTCTGAGTCGTCGTGTGCGAGTGTGTTTTTAAGTATGCCTGCCGGTTTCTTTGGCAGAATGAATGATGCCGGTTCTTGACCGCTAATGGTTAATATCTTGTTTCTAACCATTTTGTGTCCGTCTGTTGCCACAATAGCAAGAGCCTCTGGCGTAAGGTCAAAGAAGATACCGTTCATTACCGGTCTTATTTCGTCGTTGGCAGTTGCAAAAATTGTTCTTGTTATATTTTCCAACAATACATTTGATGCAATCTTAATAGAGTTGGCATCCTCCTGTAAATCCTGACTTTGCGGAAATTCGTCAGCATTTTGTGCAGTAAATTTATAATCTCCGTTTTGGAATAGTATTTTTACAGAATATGTATTCTCGTCTATTTCAATTGTTATAGGTTGTTCTGGCAGTTCTTTAACGGCATCTGTAATTGTCTTGCTGCTAATCGCAAATTTGCCGTCCACGTCACACTCGTCGAGTTCTATGTCAATTTTCATCTCATTTTCTTTATCAGAAGCCGTGAGTTGAAGTTTCCCATTGCTTACGTTAAATAGGATACAGTCAAGAATCTGTAGTGAATTCTTACTGTTTTGCACTTTCTGTAATGCGATGAGCCGGTTGGCGAGAACCGTGCTGGACAATGTAATTCTCATTGTTGTATATGTTTTTATTAAATAATAAGTTTTGTTTCAATCGGTTGTTAACCGAGCACAAAAATACGGAAAATATTTTGATTAAACAAAAAATAATGGAATTTGTTTTTTAAATTGAAATAATTTTGTTACTTTCGCAAACAATAAAAAAAAATTGTAAAAAATACTGATATAAGAAAATGGAATTACAAGGAAAAGTTATTGCTGTCTTGCCTGAAAGAAGTGGTGTTTCAGCACGTGGAGAATGGAAGTCTCAAGATTATGTTATAGAAACACCCGGTGCTTACCCTCGCAAGATGGTTTTTAGCGTTTTTGGTGCAGACCGCATTGAGCGTTTTAAAATACAGTTAGGTCAGGAGGTTAACGTCTCTTTTGATATTGATGCCCACGAATATAATGGTCGTTGGTTTAACAACATTCGTGCTTTCGATGTACGTTTGGCTGACCCTGCTGTTTCTGAGGCAGCTGCTCCTGGTGTTCAACCTATGCCGGCAGGTGAAGCCTTCCCTTCTGCAAGTCAGGCTACTGACAATGCAACATCTGAAGGTGAAGGTTCTTCAGACGATTTACCTTTCTGATTCGTGTAAACGAAACAGCTTTTTTACTGCGTCTTGAAAAAAGAATACAATCTTCTTTCAAGACGCTTTTTATTTGAAACTCTTTGTCTTATTTATATATTTTGTGAATCTTCATGCGAAATATACAGCAATTTTTTTGTATCTTCCTTTATTCGGTATCTGTTGTCTGTACGAAGACCTATAAGCCATATAATATTACCGTTAGCGTCCTCTATTAAAGGTTGTCTTTCTTTTTCAAAAAGAGTTAGCTTCTTGTCAGTAAGAAAGTCGCTTACACTTTTTTTGCCTTTCATCCCAAAAGGAGTAAACCAGTCACCTTGCTGTGGTGTTCTTAGTATGAGCGGGAAAACTACCTTGTCTGCATCTATTGTTGCTATATTTGGCAGAATAGATATATCCTTTTTGTCTTTGTATTTTTTAATTTCCAGTCGTAAGGTTATTTTGTCATTAAGTTTATAAACGCCAGTTTCTGGTATTTTGTAGGTTCTATTACATTCAGAAAAATTTGTTTGCGGTTCTATAATTATAGATTCACGGTCAATAAGCAACCTGTGACTTTTAGATAAATAAGTTTTCCCGCATTGTGCAAATCTTAGTCTGTTGTGTATTTCTTCGATTGTAGAAGGTGTAAAATTGAAGTTCTTCAGTATGTAGAATAGTGTGTATTCTGGTGATGCTGTATTAAAAAGTTTCTGCTTATTAATGCTTGTTATATGCTTACTGTTTGTTGTAACAATTTCTTTTTCAGATGCTTTCAAGGACTCGTTAAATATTTTTTCAGCTTCGCGTAATCTTAATGCAGTATTTGCAATATCTTTATCTGCCGATGGATTTATACTTCTAATTATCGGCATTAGGTTTAATCGTATTTTGTTTCTTGTAGCATCGTCAACGAGATTTGTACTGTCCGTAACGAAGTTTTGTTGTTGCCTGTTCAGAAAGTTCTCAATATCCTTCCTTGATACAGAAAGCATAGGGCGTAGAATGTACCCGTTTTTAGGTGCGATACCTGTAAGTCCGTTAATTCCCGTACCGCGAATAAGGTTTAAAAGCAGTGTTTCCACAGAATCCTCCCTATGATGTCCTATGCAAATACCTTCAGCGCCAATGTCGTGGCGTAGTTGTTCAAAGTAGTTATATCGTAAATCTCGTGCAGCCATTTCGATACTAATCTTGTGTAGCTTTGCGTATTCAATTGTGTCGAAATGTATAATATGTATTTTGATTCCGTTTTTTTTGCAAAGTTCAATACAGAACTGCTCATCACGGTCAGATTCATCGTCTCTGAGCTTGAAGTTGCAATGAGCAGCTTCTATATTAACACCGAGTTCCTTTAGTGAGAGCAATAGAGCTACACTGTCGGCGCCTCCCGACAGTGCAGAAATATACAGCTTTCTTTTGTCTATCAGCTTTTCATTGCTGATAAACGTTTCAATTTCATTAAGAAATCTGTCCTTTTCCATTATCATTCTACGTATAATACAAGTCCTTTAAGATATTCTCCTTCAGGATGATAGATATTGATAGGGTGGTCGGCTGGCTGGTGGAGCTGGTGTAGTATGCGGACTTTTCTCTTAGAGAGTGCTGCTGCTGTAAATACTGCGTTGCGGAAGTTGTCTTTTGTAACAACCTGAGAACAGCTGAAAGTAAACAGGATACCACCGTGTTTGATGCGCTCAAAAGCCTTCACGTTAAGTCTTGTATATCCTTTTAGTGCATTGTGCAGTGCTGCTCTATGCTTTGCAAAAGCTGGAGGGTCGAGGATAATGAGGTCGTAGAAGTCTTTTGCATTGTCAAGAAACTTGAAGGCATCGTCACAGAAAGCCTGGTGTCTCTTGTCTCCAGGGAAGTTGAGCTCTACATTGGCGTTTGTCAGTTCAATAGCTTTTGCGCTACTGTCGACAGAGTGCACCAAATTTGCGCCGCCTCTCATGGCGTAAAAAGAAAAACCTCCAGTGTAGCAAAACATGTTGAGCACGTTTTTTCCTGCAGCATATCTTTCCAGAAGACTGCGGTTTTCGCGCTGGTCAACAAAGAATCCAGTCTTTTGTCCCTTTAACCAGTCAACATGGAATTTCAGTCCATTTTCAACAGCTGTATTATCTGCACTGCCACCTATAATAAATCCATTTTCTTGTCCCAGATCAGCTTTATAAGGCAACGTAGTTTCACTCTTGTAGAAAATATTTTCAATCCTTCCTCCCATCACTTCTATAAGAGCATTTGCGATATCTTTTCGCCATATATGCATACCTACGCTATGGGCTTGCATAACGGCAGTTTTTCCATAACAATCGATAACAAGTCCGGGTAGTCCGTCGCCTTCTCCGTGTACAAGTCTGTAGGTGTTGTTTTTCGGGTTGTCGGCAATGCCTATGGAGATTCTCATTTTAAGAGCTTCCGTCAGCCGTTCCTTCCAAAAAACGTCATTTATTTCGATGTCGTCAAACGACAGTACCCTTACGGCGATACTTCCAATCTGATAGTGTCCTACAGCAATGAAATTCCCTTCGTTAGAGATTACCCTTACAGTATCTCCGTCGTTTATATCATTGTCAGCTTTTGCTATTGCACCAGAGAAAATCCATGGATGAAATCTTTTTAGACTTTCATCTTTACCTCTTTTCAAATATATATTCTTATACATATTTTATTCTGTTATTATGTTATTTTCTTCTTTGTCCTTATTCTCGTTTTCAGTATTGACAAGTTCGTATTCGCCGGTACGTTCCAGTCTCATCAGTTCTTCGTATAGCATGATACATGCCCATGCATCTGTAGCAGCATATGCCTTCTGTTTGTCTGAGAGAATGTCTGCCTCCCAGTTAGTGAGCCTTTGCGCCTTGCTTATTTTCTGTCCGAAGAAGTTTGCATAGAGCTTTTGCAAGCTCAAGTCTTCCACGCCAATTTCTCCAACATGTTTTTGTAGGTCAATGAATGCGCCAGGGGTGAATTCAGCTCTTTTGTGCATGGACATTATGTCATCGTGGAGCGAAAGTCCGATTTTGGGTATATTTGTATCTTCAAGCAATTTTATTATTGCATTAGTCATTCCTGTCAGGTTAAGTCTGAAAAGTACACATACGTCGTGTGTGGCGACTTGAAGCAGAGCCACCTTATGTTGACTACCCTTTTTGAAAGCCGGTCTTGTTTCCGTGTCGATGCCTAAAATCTCTTGGCCGAGTAGAAAATCCACAGCCTTTTCAGCTTCGCTTTCAGTCGTCACCACAATTATTTTTCCATCGAAAAGCGCTCTTGGCATGTCTGTTATAGAGCGTTTGTTGATTTTGTTGTATATAATTTTTTTCATCAGTTTATAAATAGAGAGTGCAAAATTAGAAAAAAAAAGCGAGTTTGTTGGCATTTCTTGCTTTTTTCGTTTACTTTTGTATTAACTTTGCATTAAAGACAAGCTAAAGCTCTTGTCGGTCCATGTAAAATTACCTATAAAAAACAAACAGAAGCAGTATAATGGCAAAGAAAAAAAACACGCGGAAAGCAAGTTTCAGCGAGACAATAGGATTGAACATCCTGCAGAATGATATTTTCAATTTTATTTTCGGTATATTATTGTTCATATTTTCAGTATGGATGATTGTTGCCTTCATTTCATATTTTAGTACGGCGGCAGAAGACCAAAGTCTTGTCATGGAGTTGCGTAGTGGTGATTTGTTTAACACCAACCATGTGTTTATGAACATGTGTGGACCGTTGGGTGCACTTGTCTCAGATTTCTTCATTGCCCAGTGTTTTGGCTTCTCGGCTTTTATCATACCTTTTTTTCTCTGCCTTGTGGGGCTGAATATGATTAAGGCATACAAGACAAACCTCCTGAAATGCTTTCTATGCCTTAGTGTCGTGATGCTGTGGTTTTCTGTAGCTCTTGCCAAATTCCTTACTCCATTTATTGGCGACGAAGTCTACAACCCGGGCGGCGGACATGGCGAGTTCTGTGCACAGTGGCTTGAGAATGTTACAGGCGTTCCAGGTCTTGTAGGTATACTTGCAGTAGTGGCAATAATATTCCTTACATATCTTACTACGGAGACGGTAAATGTCGTTCGCAAGATGTTGAACCCTGTAGGGATTATAACTAATAAAGTCGGGTTTTATGTTACCAACCGAAATTCTGACTCTGTGGGACGCCAGTCGACAGCTCCGGAAATGACACAAGATGGTGTAGACAAAGAAGAAAATAAAGGGTCTGATGTATATGATAATCCAACCCGTCAGACCGTAGAATTCCCTGAAGGTTCATCACCAGTAATAGAGATGACTCCAAATTTGGAGCCAATAGAAGAATCTGTGCCTGCAGCTTCGGATTCTACACAAATGCAGAAAGAACAAGTACATTACCAAATGGATCCGGGACTGGTTATTACAAAAGCGGGAAAGGAAGATGCTGCAAGTGGCGAGACAGTTGCTTCGGATAGTCCTCTTGACACGCCTATAAACCCTAAAGAGCCATGGGTGAATTATAAATACCCGACTTTGAGCCTGCTGAAGAAATACGATGACGACGACGAGCCTTATATAGACATGAAGGAACAGACGGCAAATAAAAACCGTATCGTTGAAGTCTTAAACAATTTTGGCGTACAGATAAAAACCATTTCGGCAACCGTCGGACCTACCATAACATTATATGAAATAACCCCAGCAGAGGGAGTGAGAATCTCAAAGATCCGAAATCTTGAAGATGACATAGCGTTAAGTTTAAAGGCGGCAGGAGTGAGAATTATCGCTCCTATTCCAGGCAAGGGAACTATTGGTATTGAGGTGCCAAATGCCAAGGCGAATATCGTGTCGATGGAAAGTATTCTAAACTCGGAAAAGTTCCAGAAATCAACATATGAACTGCCAATAGCATTGGGTAAGACGATTACCAACGAGGTGTTTATGGTTGATCTTGCCAAAATTCCTCATTTGCTTGTGGCTGGTGCAACAGGACAGGGAAAATCTGTAGGACTCAATGCTATAATAACCTCATTGTTATATAAGAAGCATCCGAATGAACTGAAGCTTGTCCTTATTGACCCGAAGAAAGTTGAGTTCAGTATATACGCAAATATTGCAAATCATTTTATGGCAAAGGTACCGGACAATGACGATGAGCCTATTATTACAGATGTAACGAAGGTCGTTCGTACATTGAACAGTCTTTGTAAGTTGATGGACACCCGATATGATTTACTGAAACTTGCTGGAGCAAGAAATATAAAAGAGTACAACAAAAAGTTCCTGAATCATCAGTTGCGGCTTACCGACGGACATGAGTTCATGCCGTATATTGTAGTTGTAATAGACGAGTTCGGAGATCTCATCATGCAAGTAGGCAAGGAAGTGGAATTGCCAATTGCACGTATCGCACAGCTTGCACGAGCAGTCGGAATCCACATGGTAATAGCTACACAGAGGCCTACGACATCTATTATAACCGGAAATATAAAAGCCAATTTCCCTGGACGAATGGCGTTCAAGGTTAGCTCAATGATCGACTCGCGAACAATTCTGGATCGTCCTGGTGCCAATCAGCTTATAGGTCGAGGAGACATGCTTTTCCTTAACGGAAATGAGCCTGTCAGAGTTCAGTGCGCCTTTGTGGACACCCCTGAAGTTGTACGTGTTAATGACTATATCGCATCTCAGCCTGGACCTATAGAACCTATGGAATTGCCAGAGCCGGCAACCGACGATGGTATGGAAGTTTCCGGTGGGGGCATAGATGCCCGCACACTCGACCCATTGTTCGAGGAAGCGGCACATGCCATTGTCATTACTCAGCAAGGCAGTACTTCGATGATTCAGCGTCGTTTCTCTATCGGCTACAACCGTGCCGGAAGATTGATGGATCAGATGGAGAGTGCCGGTATAGTAGGAGCGGCACAAGGCAGCAAGCCGAGGGAGGTTCTCATTCAAGACGAGAACAGCTTGGATTCTCTCTTGATGCAATTGAGGAGCTAAGTCTTCATATCCAGGAGACTGCCTTTAGCAATATGGCTTTCTTTTCTGTAATCTTTTAAAAACATTATGAATATGGTAAATAAGATAATTATGAAACGACTTTTATTCGCGTTAGCCTTTGTAGCGACTATTTATACAGGAGCATTCGCCCAGAGTGCGCGTCAGATATTGGATAAAACAGCCAATGTAATCGGCTCCAGAAGTGGAGTAAAGGCAAACTTCAAAATGTCTGGAAGATTAGGCAAATCAAGTGGAACCGTTGCCATAAAGGGAAACAAGTTTAATGCCTACACACCGCAGGCTGTTGTCTGGTATGATGGCAAGACGCAATGGACTTACATGAAGCATAGCGGTGAGGTGAATGTAAGTACACCGACAGAGGCGCAGCAGCAAGCCCTCAATCCGTATAAGTTCATATACATATATAAAAACGGCTATAATCTCAGTGCTAAGAAAAGTGGTAGCGGGTGGCAGGTACATCTCGTTGCACAGAACCAGAAGCGTACGATAAAGGAAATGTACGTAACGGTAAGCTCAAGCTATCAGCTCAGTCAGGTAAAAATGCGACAGAGTGGGGGATGGACAACAATCAATGTTTCAGGTTTTCGAAAGGCAACCCTCTCTGATTCGCAGTTCCGTTTCAACAGTCGTGAGTATCCTAATGCTGAAATTATAGATTTGAGATAATCTAAGAAGAGGATATGAATAGGTTTCAAGTATATAGGGCTTTAAGAAAGCATGTCGTCTTGAGCGAGGAACGCAGCGTAATGTATGAAACGAACGTTGTAGCTAAGGTTCTGATTTTCCTTGCCTCTGCAATGGTCGCTTTATACCTTGTGTTTATTGCCGTCGGGCTGTCTCTTATAGCAAATGACATCCGCGGCTATACTCCGTGTCAGTTCATTTGTGGTATTATGCCGTTCCTACTCGTTGTCGATGCCTTGGTGAGAACAGTAGTTCAGTCTACTCCAGCACAGCTTGTAAAGCCTTATCTGCTTCTGCCGTTAAAACGCTATGAATGTGTTGACGCTTTTGTGATTTCAAGCATCATTACGCCGAACAATTTATTGTGGCTTTTCTTGTTCGTTCCATATGCAATAATGTCGGTTGTCTTCAGTACCGGTCTTATGCCGGCACTCTTCCTCGTCATTTGTTTACAGCTAATATTCGTGTGCAACAGTCTCTTCTTCATGCTTTGCCGCACGCTTGTAATCCAGCATGTCGCGTGGTTGGCACTTCCTTTGGCTGTATACGGAATGTTGTTCTTGCCATGGCTGGTATCAGATTTCGATACATTCTTCCGCTTCTACGGTGCACTTGGCTCGCTTATATCAGAAAAGTCATTAGTGCCTTTTGTTGTAATAGCTGTATTTGTCGTGCTGATGTTCAAAATAAACCAGAAGGTACAATATATTTTCGTGTCGGCAGAGACAATGACAGACAGCGACGTTAAGATAAAGAAAATTTCATCATTCTCCGTCTTCGACCGTTTCGGTCAAACAGGCGAATACTTAAAGTTGGAACTAAAGGGAATGTTGCGCAATAAGAATATGCGACATACCTTTATCTTCTCAATGGGATTCATTGTGCTTATAAGCATATTGGATTCTTATACAGGATTATATGCAGATAGTTTCTCTGAAAAATTCTGGTCCTTATATCCGTTTACGCTTATGAGCATGAATCTTGTCCGTATAATGTGCCCTGAGGGAAACTATATAGAATGCCTTCTCGTGAGGAAGGAGAATATTCGAAGTTTGCTTGAGGCAAAATATTATTTTTATTCCATAACCCTACTCATTCCATTTATCTTGATGTTGCCGACCGTTATTGCCGGCACTTACCCTCTATTGTTGTTAATGGGTATGATGATTTTCACGGCAGGTCCCGTCTACTGTATGCTGATGCATCTTGCTATTATAAATAAGGTTACAATGCCTTTGAATACGAAATTGACGCGTAAGACAGGCGTAGAAACCAACTACGTACAGGTAATTGTTGAAATGGTAGCCATGTTCCTCCCGATAGCCCTCGTTTCCGTGCTTGATGCATTTATCGGCAGCATACCCACATATCTTTTCATGATAATTGTCGGTCTGGCTTTTATCCTAACCAACAGGATTTGGATAAACACGATATATAAGCGCATGATGAAGAGGAAATATAAAAACCTTGAAGGGTTTATGTCTTCAAGATAAGTATTTCTGTCGCCAAAATAATAACTTTTGCCGTGTTTAACAACACTTTTACAAACGTTTTCGGAAAGTTTTACGCATATTATTGCCCAGTTCTTTCAGAAAACGTTTAACTTTGCACTATAGAAAACATTCATTATCATAGTGCCGATAAAATTTAGTATTAATAATATAATCTAACGTAACTAATCTTTTAACAATCAAAAAAATGGGAAAAAAGATTTTTGCGTCTGCATTAATGCTGATGGCAACATTCGGTATTGCCAAAGCTGATGTAACGCAGACGTTGACCATAAACGGTCAGAATGTAGAGAAGGTGGTTTCGCAAATCACTTTCAGTGGAGATAACGTAGTGCTCCATTTCAATGGTTCAGAGGAGTCCTATCCGATGAACGACGTACAGATTGATTTCTCGAGTACTGACGGAATCAACACAGTTTCAACATTTACATTCAACGGAATCGTAGACGGCCAGCTGAACCTTGCCGGTCTTGCAGCCGGAACTCCTGTTGCTGTTTACGACATATCAGGAAAGAAAGTTGCTGCAACACGCGCTCAAGGCGAGGCAACACAGTTGAATGTAGACAACCTGAACGGCGGAGTATATATTCTGAAAGCCGGCAATCAGATAGTCAAATTTGTTAAACGCTAAATCGTAATGCTGAAATGAAAAAGATACAATTACTATTTACATTGCTGTTTTGCATGATTTTCGCATCAGCAAACGCACAGACATGGGACTTCACTACTATGTCGGAAGCTGATAAGGCTCTTTGCGCCGCAGATGCCAACTGGCTCCTCGGTACTGACAGATACTGCTATCTGCTTGAACTCTCAAATGCTCCACTGACAGCCAACGGCACAGAACTGGCTTATGCCAAGGGACTGAAATTTACGGCTGGCGCAGCTTCTGAAAAAGCCGAGGGTAAGGCTAAGATTCGCCTTAACTACGGAAGTAGTCGACTGGAACTCAACGGCACTAATGTAGCGATGATAATCCCTGGTCTCAAGGCAGGACAGAAGGTTACCGTGAAGTGTAAGTCGGGCAAAACCAATGAAGCTCGCGGCTTGAATGCTACAAACCTTACACCTGTAAGTGGTTCTTTCAACTCCACATCTGCCGACGACCAGACAAACGTAGGTACAGTAACTGCCGATGGCGACGTGCAACTTACTACATCTGCCGGAATGTATATCTATTCCGTTGAAGTAGCAGAAAACGGCGGTGGCGGTTCTACCGACCCTGTTACTCCTTCAACATCAAACGATGTGGCAATGAATCTGGCAAAGAACCAGATGCGCGTAACACTTGCATCAAACGATGTGAAATATTACAACACAGAGAGCCTCGCCTCTGTAGACATCAACGGTGGAAATATCTCTATCAATCCTGCAAACGGCAATGCTGCCGACGTTTTTCAGGGCAATGTTAGCCGTCTCGCCTTTGCTAAGGCTAAAGAGGGCGGACAGAGCGGTGAGATTGACAACCCACAGGGCGCAATTCAGATTTCTGAGTCTAAGGGATGGCTTGAGACTGTCTATGCTAAGTGGGCTCCATATACAGGAGCTGAATCATACAATGTTTACTGCAACGACAAGAAGATTGACCAGCAGCTCGTTCGTCTGTATCCATCATACGTTCGTGCCGACGTGCTCGGTCTTGCTGCCGGAACATACAACCTGAAGGTTGTTGCCGTTGATAAGGATGGAAACGAGATTGCAGGTTCTGCAAGTACTGTAAGCAACCTCATTGTAAAGAACTACAGCCGCGAAGGCTTTGCTCACTTTAAGAGCGGCAGCAACGGTGTTGGTGCTTACAACAACGACGGTACGCTGAAGGCTGGTGCAAAGGTGTTCTATGTAACAGCAAAGACAGCAAAGACAATCTCTACTGAAGTTGCCGGTGCCGGCAAGTGCACAGGTATCCAGGCTATATGCGATGCTTATCAGAAGGGACAGGACAAGACTCCTATCGCTTTCCGTTTCATCGGACTCGTGAAGAAGACAGATCTCGACAAAGTGTCAAGTTCTGAGGAAGGACTTCAAATCAAGGGCAAAAATGCTTACAATGAAATGAACATTACCATTGAGGGAGTTGGCGACGATGCTACTGTTCACGGCTTTGGCTTCCTCTGCCGTAATGCTTCAGGTGTAGAATTCCGTAACTTCGCAATTATGCGTTGCTCAGACGACTGTATCTCTCTTGATACAAAGAACTCCATGATTTGGATTCACAACATGGACTTCTTCTATGGTCCTAACGGTAGTGGTGACCACGCAAAGGGTGACGGTACTGTTGACTTGAAAAATGACTCTCAGTATCTTACAATTTCATACAACCGCTTCTGGGATACAGGCAAGAGCTCTCTCTGCGGTATGACGAGCGATACTCAGCCTAACTATATCACATATCAGCACAACTGGTTTGACCACTCTGACTCTCGTTGCCCACGTGTTCGTACAATGACCGTTCACGTATGGAACAACTACTTCGACAACGTTGCAAAGTATGGCGTAGGCTCTACAACAGGTTCAAGTGTATTTGTAGAGAACAACTACTTCCGCATGACAAACCGCCCTATGATGAGCTCTCTGCAGGGTACTGACGCTACTGGCGACGGAACATTCTCTGGCGAGAACGGCGGTATCATCAAGTCGTTCGGCAACGTATTTGCTGAGAATGGATCTTATTTCAGCTACATCACTTATCAGAAGAATAACACAAGCTTCGACGCTTATGAGGCTTCTTCACGCAACGAGCAGGTTCCTGCTTCTGTAAAGACTCTCAAAGGTGGCACTATTTACGACAACTTCGATACTAACTCATCTCTGATGTACACATATAATGTAGATCCGGCTGAGGATGTTCCTGCTGTCGTTACAGGCTTCTATGGTGCTGGTCGTATCAACCACGGCGACTTCACTTGGACTTTCGCTGATGTAGACGGACACAACGCTTCTTCTTATGCTTATGATGCTAAACTCGGTGCAGCTCTCGACAACTACAAGACTACTCTCGTTAAGGTTTACGGAGAGGGCGGTAGCTCTTCAGAGACAGGTACTGAGAATCCTGGTGGTGGCGAGACTGGCGGTGGTTCTACAACTGAACCTGATCAGCCTGAAACACCGGAGGGAACAGTGCTTTGCACATTTAAAGACCAAAAACCATCAAGCAGCATCTTTACTGTAACTGGTAGCTATTCTACAAGCAAGGGTACTGCAACTATTGACGGAGTGTCATATAATACTTGCGTAAAGATGGAAAGTTCTACTTCTATCGCATTTACCCTTACTGAGAGTAAGAAGGTAACTCTCTATTTCGCCGACAGCGAGACTGCTTCCATCAAGATTGACGGCACAAAGAAGACTGGCGACAAGAGTTCGTATACTGAGACTCTCGCTGCTGGTGCCCATACAATAACAAAGGCAGATACGCGCAATCTCTTCGGCATAAAGCTTGAAAATGCTGAGTAATAACAACTATAAAAAGACCTGCGGATAAATTGTAGGTCTTAAGATAAAAACAAACGGGGTGTGATTTTCTCACATCCCGTTTTCTGTTTTATATAGATTTTATTCCGTTTTTTTAATCACAATAGTCGGAAAGTTCATGAATGTTCCTTTACGTATCTTTTCACGATAGCGAGAATCTCAACACCATATTTGTCGGCTTTCGCTTTGCCAATACCAGGAATCTGAACAAGAGCGTCTAAGTCTGCCGGCAGAGTGTTTGAAATCCCCGAAAGCGGTTTCTGTGCCAGTATGCAATAAGCCGGAAGTCCTTCTTCGTGCATCTTTTCCGTTCGCCAAGCTATGAGCTCGTTAAGCAGAGTGGGGTGCAGGTTGCCGTCAGGTATAACAGTCTTTGTCGTCGTTTTCTTTTTACTCTTTTGACTGCCGCCACCTGCGTTATTGCCGAGTAGGACAGATGCCTTAGCCTTCAGATAACCTTCTGTAGAGAAAGGACTGTCGGCAGCAAAGCGAAGCATCTGGATTTTCAGAGTCATCACCTCGCGCAGAGTCTCGACGGCATTATCCAGCTGTTTCTTTATCTGTTTGTTTCCGGTCTGCAAGTTGCTTTTCAGGAAGACATCGTTTGCCAAAGCTGTTTCCTTCAGGAAATAACGGGCACCTTTAGAGATTCTTTGCTGTAGTTCATCGCTGACCTTGCAGTCATGACATTCGGCAGCGAGCTGTTCATATTGCAGGCGGAAGCGGTTTGCTACCAATGTAGCCCGTTCGTGGAAAGCCTTCAGTACGACTCTAAATTCAGAGAGTGTCTTGGGGTAGGTATTATATAAGTGTTCGCTTACAACCCTGTTCATATTGTTCAGAGCCCTTTCCGCCGGAATAAAGTCAAAAAGTTCGTTGAGCAGGTTTATCATATATCTGCGCCTCATCGCCGCAATATCGCTTTCTTTTGGTTCGTTAGCCTCAACCTGTTTGTTGAAGCTCTCCACGCGGTTGTCTGATATTATCGCCTGTGGAGTGAGCGGCGAGCTCAGTACGAGACCGCTTAGCGATTTGCATCGGCTCAGGGCAACATAAGTTTGTCCGTGAGCAAACGAGGCATGTGCATCAATGATGGCGTGGCTAAAGGTAAGTCCCTGACTTTTGTGTATTGTTATAGCCCAGGCGAGCTTTACGGGATATTGCGAGAAAGTCCCTTCCACTTCCTCCTTTATTTCGTTAGTCTTGTCGTCGATAGTATAGCGGCAGTTTTGCCACGTTTCCCTTCCCACCTCTATGTGCTGTCCGTCGTCCTTCGACCTCACGCAGAAGCCGTTGGCGGAAATGGCACAGACCTCGCCAATCATACCGTTGTAGTATTGTTTATTGCCGGAAGTGTCGTTCTTTACGAACATCACCTGTGCGCCGAGCTTTATTTCAAGATTCTCGTCGGTAGGGTAGGAGTATTCTGGGTAATTGCCCGTAATCTCCGCCCGATACGAAAAAGTCCTGCCCGGCAGCGAAGCGAGTTCTTGATCGTTCGTGCGTTGTGCAAAGGCATTGTGTGTTGTGAGTCTTATGTAGCCATCTTCTGGCTTTGGAGAGAAATTGGGGATATACCTCTTGTTGAGTTCTGCAAGAGTATTGCTGTCGGCTTTCCCTTCACGTATCTTGTTGAGGATGTCGATAAACTTGTTGTCGTCTTGTCTGAACACCTTCTTTAGTTCTACGGTAGCATAATTAATCTGTCCGAGGGCAATGCTGTCGAAGAAGTACGGCGACTTGTAGTATTGGCTCATCATCTGCCATTCATCGTCCTTCACCACAGGAGCCAGCTGCTGTAGGTCTCCAATCATGAGCAGTTGTACTCCTCCGAACGGCAGACTGTTTCGCCGGAAGCGTTTCAGGGCATTGTCTACCGCATCGAGAAGGTCAGCTCGCACCATACTTATCTCGTCTATCACAATCAAGTCCGCACCGCGTATAATCTTCAGCTTCTCCTTGCTGAAGCGGTAATGCGACTCAGTGCTTGTAACTCCGGGGATGAAAGGCGAGAACGGCAGTTGGAAGAAAGAGTGTATTGTCACTCCCCGTGCGTTGATGGCAGCAATTCCCGTTGGTGCGAGAACCACCATTCGCTTGTCTGTCGTTTCTTTCAGACATCGCAGGAACGTAGTCTTTCCGGTTCCCGCCTTACCTGTAAGAAACAGACTTGTATCCGTTTCGCTCACGATTTGCCAGGCAAGTTGCCAGTCGCTATTCTTTACTATCTTGTTTGTTGTTGATGTTTGTTCCATTCATATGAATATTATACGTGTAAAGCAAGTAAGCTTACCTGTCGGCAAAGTTACGAAATTTTTCCGTCTTCTGTTTCATTGCAGGGGATAAACATATATAAAAATGCAGTAAAAGGGATTTACTGATAATCTACATTATCTTGTTAATTAAGCAGGTCTAGTAGGTTGTATCCGAAACATTAGTTTATTATAAATAAGGTGTATTTAATTTTTGACAAGGAAAAGAACAATATTTTTTTACTTTTTCTCAAAAAAAAGCTGAAAAATTTTGGCATTTATAAAAAACTGCGTACCTTTGCAACCGCAAATCAGAAATCGCAGTTCTGAGGAGCAGAAATGTTGCGCCTGTAGCTCAGTTGGTAGAGCATCTGACTCTTAATCAGAGGGTCCAGGGTTCGAACCCCTGCAGACGTACACGTCAAACTTCTAAGAGAAGAAGATTTAAAATTTAATGTTGCGCCTGTAGCTCAGTTGGTAGAGCATCTGACTCTTAATCAGAGGGTCC
>ERZ808270.352-NODE-352-length-28123-cov-3.072253_pt1 | contig 28123 bp, 19 predicted proteins | sample MGYA00521082_ERZ808270 | MGnify/ENA primary metagenome ERZ808270 (study PRJEB31516, sample SAMN03275594) | gut metagenome | biome: mammalia-associated habitat; material: feces | host: Papio cynocephalus | place: Kenya | collected 2012-07-27 ... | reverse complement strand
GAAGCAGTATGGCATTCCTTTCCTGTCAAAATACGTTTCCGAACAGATGATGCGATTGCAGGCTCACGGATTTCAGTGGGAGGACGAACCGCTTGAAGTGCTGTTGCAGAGATACCCTCGGTGTAAGACGGCTCTGCAATGGTGGTGCGGAGAGCGATACTCTGATGAGGACGGTGTTCAGAAAATCAGCAGATTTTCTATCTATCGCAACCGTTTCCTGAAAGAGTTTATCATGCAGAATCCGCCGGATTTCCCCATATCCAACAAGTGCTGTGAATATGCGAAAAAGAAGCCCGCAAAGCGTATCGTCAAGGAACATGATGCAGACTTGGATATAATGGGTATCCGACAGGCTGAGGGCGGTATCCGTTCGGCGGCTTACAAGACTTGTTTTTCTGAAAGCAAGTCTAAGGGGTGCAACACATTCCGTCCGGTATTTTGGTACACGGACGGTGATAAAAAGGACTATGAGCAGTTATTCGATGTTCAGCACTCCCGATGCTACACGGAATACGGTCTGCGGAGAACAGGCTGTGTAGGTTGTCCGTTCAGCAAGCACATCAATGAAGAACTTGCGATCATCGAGGAACATGAGCCGAATTTATACAAGGCTGCCGTCAACATTTTCGGCAAGTCCTATGAATATACAGCGAAATACCGTGCTTTCGTGAAAGAAATGAAGGTAAAGGAAAAGGAGCAGAAAAAGAAAGATGTTTGATCCTGACATACAGAGGAAAGCGATCAGCCTTATCATGGGCTTTATTATGGAGTTTTCGGGAGTACCTTCCGAACCTGAACTGATCGAGCTGACAGCAGATAACCTAAATGTATCGACGATTTCTGTTTCCTGCTTGAAAGTATCGTGGGATTCTGAGCCTGACCGTGATTATTCTGTGAGCTGCACGGCTCATGATGATAACTATGCTTTCAGCGATAATATGTACTTTGTGTTCAAAGGCAATGACCTCTGCTACATAACAGGTCTGCGTGAGAATACAGAGTACACAGTGACAGTCGAACCTATTCTTTCTGCGGAAGAAAAAGACGGATATTCCGTAATACCTTCAACCGCTGACGGCAAGACCGAAACGGTTGAGGTCATATATGACTTTCCGTATGAGGACGGCTGGACAAACTGCTTTGCAGGCGAAAGAGCTTCGGGGCTGACGGCTATGCCCAGCTCAGGGGCAATATACGGTTCAAAGGTCGATACCATAACAGAAACCGGAATACGCCGTGATGAGTACGGGGATTACTGTTGTGCAATGGGCGTATGGTACGGATACTGCGGAGATCGTTTCCTGATCGAGCTTGAAAACGGTACGCAGTTTACTACAAAGATATGTGACAGTAAGGGCAATGCCGATGATGGTGAGGGAAAATATCACAACTTCGGCGGCAGCGGTAAGTGTATCGTTGAGTTTATCTATGACGATCATCACTTACCGTCCTGCGTGGCATTTAGCGGTAGCTGGGGCTACTATAACTGGAACGGGCTTGATCTGAGTTCCAATATCAAGTCTATCAAGAAAATCAACTACGGTGAACCCGTGGAATACTGAAAAATGTGGAGATTTCTATTATGAACGTAAAGAAGATCATCAAGGGAATTGTCAGACTCGGTGCTATGGCAGGTGCTGCCTACGCTGCATATAAGCTGGGTGAAAGCAATGGCAAGATCAACGAGCGTTTTCGTGAGAAGTACGGTGATGACGAGGACGATATTGAGCTTGACGATAATGAGGACGAGTTCAGGTTCTATGACAATTACGATGAGCCTGACGATGCGTGCCTTGCACCTAAGACGGAGAATAAGCCTTCTTTCTCTGTAAGCATACATAACTTTGCTCCGCTTGATTCTGTTAAGGTTGAGGGCATTTCGGAGAAAGATATGGATATGCTTGTTTACCATATTTCGTTTGACAAGTACACCTCCAACAAACAGATTCGTGATTGGCTTGAGGTTGACAAGGATACCGCTGCAAAGGTTATCTTTGCACTCAGAAAGGCAGGATATATCGGGGACGAGTATTCCAACTATATGATTCCGGTCAACATCACAACTGAGGTGTATTTCAGACTCAGATCGTACAACAATTCAAAATAATAAAAGCACACTTCCCATATCAGGAAATGTGCTTTAATAATCAGAGCTTTTCAAAAATGCCGTTGTGAAGAATATTCTCTAACGCTGTGATCGCTGTATCATAGGGAACGGTTTCAAACAGCAAAGGTGCGGTTATTGTATCGTAGTCCTCCTTATAGATCTTCTTATCAATGATCTCTCGGAGAATATCGGTGACATTTGCACCCTCTTGAACCGAAAGGCACATTTTATGCGGTCTACGCTCCTCAGCGACAGATAATGCAAGTTCTTTCAGCGTATCATCGATCGTTACAATCTCATACAGTTTGTAAATATCGTAGATGTGCCTTGAGTGTTCCGTTGTGGTATTTAGCAGATAATAATCTGCCAGAGCATACATCTTGTCAAGCATTGTCCGTTCTGCGGTCTGAACATTCAGCGTAAACGGCTCTAAATCATATTGCTTAATAAAAGCATCGTATCCGTTTTCGTGAAGATATTGATAGATCAGGCTGTCTGCTGTCATTATCTTCGTAGGATAGGCTCTTTGATAGATAGCTGTTTCAACGATAAGCTGTTCCTTCAGATAAGCAGCGGACAGTGACGAGGGATAGTCAATGATATATCGGTTGTAGTCCCTGCGGCTTTTGATCGAATCGGCATTGGTAAGCCCAAAATCTAAATCACTGATAATTTTCGTGATATTCGCTTTGAGCTGCTTTCTCTTGCTTTCAGACGGTTTCTTCTCGGACTGAACATTCAGGTCAATATCCTCAGAAAAACGCTTGATGATATGGTAGCACTTTGACAGTGATGTGCCGCCCTTAAAAACGATATCCGGCATAACAGCGGCGATCCGTTTCAGAAAAATGGTCACAAAATAGTCCTTCTCAACGATCTCTGCCTTGACTCCGAGATAGTCAGAGGTTCGCAGTACAAGCTGCTCAAAGGCATCCTTTTCATTATGCAACATAATATATCACTCCGCTTTCTACGAGATTTCTCAAAGCCTTGTCAGGGAAAAACGGTGCATATTTTGTAACAAGCTCCTGAGAGATATTGCATTTCCTGATCCAGCTTTTGATGACAGCTTTTCTTTCATCGTCAAAATAACCTGACGAGGTACTATTCATCATTTCAAGGAACTGCAAAACAAATATATTGTCGTTGTCTATCTTGACTCTTGATTTTCGCAGGATCACTTCCTGATTTCCTACTTTCACTCTGCGGAGCTTTGAGTTTTCGTTATTCGTTTGTATCTCAGGAATATTTGACATCTGTGTAGAAAGCCCTGCCTGCTGCAATGCCGTGATGCCTGTATAGAATCCGATACGATTTCCTTTTTCGGATAAATACTTTCGTTCGATGATCCTGTTGGGATTCAGAATACTGTTTCCAAACGGTGTTTTAACAGGGATATAATAGATACCTCGTTCGTAGCGAATGACCTGATTGCTTTCACACAGCTTGGCAAGCTTCTTTTTGAGCCAAATATCAGAGTAGTCCTCATAATGAATATCCGAGAGAAATATCGGTTCATTCTTTCCAAATATTTCAAGAAGATAATCGTACAGCATATTCAACACCTCCCATGTTGTACTGAATATATTATACCACATTTGACCTAACAAGTCAATAGTGATATATATCGAAAGGAGAAATTTTATGTCAATTTTGATCGTTGGCGAAAAGCCAAGTGTAAGCCGTGCAATCAGTGCCGTGGTCGGAGCTTCCTCCGCACACAAAGGCTACACCGAGGGCAACGGCTATATTGTATCATGGTGTGTCGGTCATTTGGTAGGCTTGAAGTTCCCAAATGACTATGGCAACGGTTGGGAACAGAAGTGGAGCTTTTCTCAGCTTCCTATGATCCCCGACAGCTGGCTGTTCCATGTCACGGACAGCACAAAGGCTCAGTACGATCTTCTGAAAAACCTTATGAATAAGGACGAGGTAACAGAGATCATCTGTGCGACCGATGCGGACAGAGAGGGAGAATGTATCTTCCGTTATGTGTATAACATGGCTCGGTGCCGCAAGCCTGTGAAGCGTTTATGGGTTTCTTCTCTTGAAGAATCCGCTATACGCAAGGCTCTCACAACGATGAAGCCTATGTCCGCATACGATAATCTGTTCAATGCAGGCTATGCCCGTGCCAGAGCTGACTGGCTTGTGGGTATGAATGGCTCTCGTCTGTTTTCCGTTCGTTACGGAGGCAAGCTCAATATCGGGCGTGTGCAGACTCCGACACTTGCAATGATTGTTCAGCGTGATGCGGAGGTCAATGGATTTATCAAGCAGAAATATTACACGTCAGACCTCAACTGCGGTGGGTTCATTCTTTCTTCTGCAAGAATTGACGATGAAAATGCCGCCGATACGCTTGTTTCTGCCTGTGACGGCAGTACGGTCACAATCAGCTCTGTCAAGCGTGAGGTCAAGACCGATAAAGCCCCGAAGCTCTATGACCTGACAACCTTACAGCGTGAAGCAAACAAAGCTTTCGGGTACACGGCACAGCAAACACTGGACTATACCCAGTCGCTCTATGAGGGCAAGCTCGTCACTTATCCCCGTACCGACAGCCAGTATCTCAGCGATGATATGGCACAGACAGCTTTTGATGTTGCAAAGCTCTGTGATACCTATTTCGGGTTCGGTATCTCCCATATCCCTGATATAAAAAAGGTCATCAACAACAGTAAGGTATCGGGACATCACGCAATTATCCCCACAAGCGGTATCTCAACGGCTGACCTTTCTTCACTGCCGACAGGTGAGAAAAATATCCTCACGCTGATCGCCACAAAACTCATCTGTGCAACGGCTCCGGCACACAAGTATGAAGCGGTCAAACTGACAGGTATCTGCAACAGTACGGAGTTTACGGCAACAGGCAGAACCATTCTTGATATGGGTTGGAAAGCTTATGCAAAGCAGACCGACAAAAAGAATGATGAAAAGTCTCTGCCTGCGGTTTCTGAGGGACAGACCTTCACGGCAGCAGCAAGCAAGGGCGAACACTTCACTTCTCCGCCGAAGCCCTACACGGAAGATACGCTGTTATCTGTTATGGAGAGAGCCGGAAACGAGGACTATGACGAGGAAACGGAGAAAAAGGGACTCGGTACTCCTGCGACACGAGCCGCAACCATTGAATCACTTGTGAAAAACGGTTATGTGGAGCGTGTCGGCAAACAACTCAGGGCAACAGACAGAGGCAAGGAACTTGTCAAGGTCGTTCCCGATGAGGTGAAGTCCGCAAAACTGACGGCTGAATGGGAATCAAAGTTACAGCAGATCGAACACGGCAGCCTGCCCGAAGCGGTGTTCATGTCGGGCATTCAGCAGTTTATCGCTGAGATGTGCCGTAAATACGGTGCGGTCGATAAGTCTGTTTCTCTTTCTGATGGCGGTCATGAGCCTATTGGCAAATGCCCGAAATGCGGTGCAGATGTAGTCAAGGGTAAATTTGGCTGGTACTGCAAGGGTAAGTGCGGTATGAATATCGCAAAAGTGTATGGGATATCTCTCTCCGATGCTCAGATCAAGGGACTGCTTGACGGCAAGTCCACAAGCTACACCTCTAAGGGCAAAAAGACAATCGTCTGCCCTGAGATCGTGGAGAATCCCTATAATGGTAAGGTTTACTTTCAGTGGAAAACAGAAAGGGGCAATAAAAATGACTAAGGAACAGCTTGCGGAAGTCGCAAAGATCCTCGGTGTCTCCGAAGACAGCATTTCCGTTATGAACGATGAGATCAAAAACAGTATGACGGCAGTTTTTGAAACTGTTGCTATCAGAAATGACGAGGACAAAAAGATAGTCTTTGAAGCACTGGACGATCTGTGGCAGAAAGGCTCGGTATATATCGGGCTTGATGAGGTTGCAAAATCAACTGGCATTTTGCTTGTGACACTTCGCAGCCTTGATTACAATACTCAGCAGACTATCGTTTATGAGTACATGATGGACAGCTCGCAAACAGAGCGTTTCTATGACCTTGTGAACAAGGCACTTGCAGTTTCAGAGCTTGGCAATGTTGCAAAGCTGATCGGTGTTCCTGTGCGTGAGCTGAGGCCGCTCTCTCGCCGTATTCAGGAGAATATCTGCGGTGCGTACACAATGGAGTACGATGCCGACAGCACAAACACCGACCTGATTGACCACATCAGGGAGATGATCGCACCGTGACAGATTTCTCGTATATCGGCGGTATCGAAGTCTCCGCTATCAAGAATCGTAAGTTTATCCGTATTGAAACGGACAAGGCTCAGGCACTCGTGGTGGCGCTCGACAAGAGCAATATTCCTTTTTCTGCCCGATTCGGTGATGCCGAAATGGTGCTGACCTATGACGGCAGCTGCAAGGAACAAGTCGAGGATATTATCGCAAAAGCGGAGTCCGGCAACTATGAAGCATTGCTCCGTGAATTGCAAGCATACAGAGAACCTGACGGTTATTATCGGCTTTTGGGCGAAGTCGCAGACCTATTGAACACAACGATCGGTGCGCTGCAGAACCGTCCCGATGAGGTCCAGCTTGCCCTCTGCAAGACCTATGTGGATTTTTGGCTTTGCGATACTCCCACGCTTCAGCGTGAGCTTGACCGTGTGATCTCCGTGAACGGCAGAACGATGTCGGATATTCAGGAACATGAGAAAATCAAGGAAAAAGCGAAAGCACCTACTGTTCCTGAACAGCGTGCGGCGGATACAGTTCCGACTTTGAATGAGCTGTTTGACGATTATTTTCGCCGTAACAGTCATTCGCACTTTTCAAGAGAAAGACATCAACACTTAGCTGAAATCGCCAGTCGCAGACAGCAGAGTGAAGAGGAACGTAGCATTCAGAACGAAGAAAGAGAAAGGAAGTTCAGACCATGAAGAAGATCATTGTAATCGGAAGTGCCGTTGTTACCGCCGTGACCGCAGCGGTTATCATCATCGTGAAGTACACAAAGTGAGGTAGCCTATGCCAGTACAGGATAATGACGATAAGAGAACCGCCGACCAGCCTGCGGTCGATGCGGAAGAACTGAGAAGAAAACAGGCTCAGTCTCGGGAACAGCAGCAGGACGAAACCAGCGTTCAGAAGTCAGGAAAACTTCTTCCTCTGCTGAACACAAAGGCAGAACATCATCAGAGCCGTATCGACTCTCTTGATGAAAAAATCGCCAATCAGACAGATAAGATCGACCGCAACAAAGCGAAGATCGAAGCTCTTTCCGCAAAGGCTGATAAGCTCGAAGATACCAACCGTATGCTGAAAGCGACTATCGGCAATCTGCCGGGTATCCGCACTCTGGTCGCCAATAACGAGAAGCGTATACAGGCTATCCGTGAAGTCAAGATTCCGAAACGTCAGGAAAAGATAGATCAGGGTTGGAAGAAAATCGACACACTGACCGCAAAGCGTGACCGTATCGAACATAAGCTGAACCGTGTTCTTGCCATTAATGATGCTATCAAGAGCTTTTCTATCGGCTTTAACAAGGAACGCCGTGAAGCTTTTGCCGATGCAATGACAAGGTTGAATGGTGCAACTGTTGATTGCCTGAGCGATAAAAAAGCAACACTTGAAGCGAAAAAGCAGAAAATCCTTGATACTTACAATGATCCTGCAACAAGTGTTGTTGACAAATATAATCTCTCCGAACAGCTCAAAGATGTGACTGAGCGTATTTCAGCACTTGATGATAAGATTGTGAAGCTTGTCCGTCCTGAAACGCACTATAAGGAGCAGGCCAACGATCAGCTCGATGCTTCTATGAAGCTGACCGGAGATAAGCTCGGTGAAATGGTTCAGAAAGGCAATATTGATATGCCGACACTTGCTGAGAGTGCTGTTCAGGCGGCACAGGAGGTCGAAACGCTTGACAGATCACAGGTCGCTTCAATCGCTGACAAGCTCGTTGACCAGCCGCTTGCAAGTGCGGAAATGCAGATGGAAGATGATTACAACATGATCGACGGTATTATCAACAACGGCAGCAAGGAGGACATCGACAAAGCAAGAGCTGAACTTCGTGAGGGTATCACGAATATGGAGAGCCTTGCGGAGAATCCCTTTGTTCCCCGGGAGATGAGGGAGAATGCCACGGCAGAGCTTGAAAAGATGCGGAAACAGCTTGAACTGCTTGACAGCGTCGATGATATCGAGGTCGAGTCATGGCTCATGACTATGGTGGATAACGGCGATGCAGTCCTCACCGATGACGGTGGTTTCAAGGTCAATCCCGACTATTACAAGGAACTGCCCCGAAATGACCGTCATGTGGAGACTATGACGGAAATCCAGGCGGTCGAGGTCATGTCCGCATTGACAGCCGCAGGCGTGGCATATTCCGCTGCTACTAAGGGTGAGGATAAGGTTGGCATTACTGTTTCTAAAGCTGATGTTCCTACCCTGAATGATGTAATGTACGCTTCTATCGGCAAGATCGCCCATACAGAAGCCGCAAAGGAGAACGGCGGTAAGGGTGAAAAGGGCAAGTATGAGACCATCAACCCTGAATACTACGCTTCGCTTGGCAAGGACGATAGGCACACCCGTGTTGAGCCTATCGGCACTGCACGGAAGATCGTGGCAGAGCTGCAAAAGGCGAACATTCCGTATTCTGCGGTTGTCCGCAAGAATGATACGGTGGCGGTCACTGTTTCTAAGGCGAATGCCGAAGCCTACAAGCAGATCGAGAGCGCTGTCAAGGGTAAAAGAGCTGTGGAGTATGTCAACCCCGACTATTTTACGACACTCCCAAAGCAGGAGCGTTTCACCCAGTGTATGGGCGAGGGGCAGGCTCGGAAGAAATCGGCAGAGCTGACAGCTAAGGGCGTGGAACATTCCGCTGTGTTCGGTGGCGAGAAGTCTGCGGTCACGGTCGCAAAAAAGGATTCCAAAAAAGCTTTCTTTTCCCGTGGCAAAATGCAGAGAGATGCCCAGCGTATCAGCGGCCGAGGTCAGCAGAAACCTCAGCAGACACCCAAAATGAGAAATGATCAGGGGCTGGAATAACAGATGAGAATTACTGATGAGCAGAAAGAAAAGGCGAACCTCGTCAATCTTCCTCAGTTTCTCATGTCTCACGGCTTTGATCTGAAAAAGGTCGGCAAAGAGTATGTGTGGAAGGAACATGACAGCCTGCATATCAAGGATAACGGTCCGGGGGAACGTGGTCAATGGTTCAGGTTCAGCGAAAATAAGGGCGGCGATAATATCGGCTTACTCCGAGAATATATGGATATGTCCTTTCTTGATGCCGTCGAAGCTCTGACCAGAGAACACATTGACCGCACCTATACTCCGTCCTGCACATACGAATCGAAACCTGTTCAGCAAACGGCAAGAGAGCTTTCCCTTGCCGAAGCTGATAATTGCAGGCGTGTGTTTGCGTATCTGTGCAAGACCAGAAGACTTGACTATGATATGCTTTCCGCACTTGTAAAGAAAGGCACTATCTCTCAGGAAGAAAAAACAGGCAATGTGCTTTTCACGTATTATGACGATCAGGGCAAAGTCATCGGTGCGGAAAAGGTCGGTACATCAACGGAGCATAAATTCAAAGGCATTGCAACAGGCTCGGCTGGCGGTCACGGATTTGAGGTAGTACACGGCACTGGCGAAAAGGCCTTTTTCTTTGAGTCGGCAATAGATATGCTTTCCTATCTGCAAATGCACAGCAAAGAACTTGATAATTGCAGGCTTGTTTCCATGATGGGCGTGAAGCCGAGTATCGTCCTTGATACGATGCTTCGTCATAATATCGCTCCTGAGAATGTATTTTTATGCTCCGACAATGATACCGCAGGTAATGAATTTGCTCGGCGTTTGCAGGAACAGTATCCCGATATGAAACGTATCATCACGCCCGATACATATAAAGACTGGAACGATATGCTCAGAAATATTCCAAAACAGATAGAAGTAGAACAAGAGACTAAGACAAAGGAGGTTGACAGCGTGGCTGACCTTATGACATACGGCAACAAAATGTGGAATAATGCGACAGACAACAGAGATAAGTCGCTGATATCAATGCAGCTTGCGGATTTTCAGCGTGTGCAGGAAATGCTTGAAAAATCGGGTATCAATTATTATGCCTACGAAATGAACAGTACTGTCCGTATGGCGGTGAATGATAAGGATACCGATTGGCTGAGAAAAATCCTTGGCAATATGAACGTTACAAAGTCCAACAGACCGTATTCTCCACCTGAGAAAAACATCATCGGCAATACAGAATATCGTTACATTCCGCAAAAGGAATATGTGACGGCTGACCGTGATCTTGTGCTGAAAATGGCTGATATTATGGCTCGGAGAGGTATGCAGTTTTCGGGCAGAATCTATCCGTCCGGTAAAGGAACGCTGACGGTAAGTCACGCTGACTTCGTTGCTGTCCGCAATATCAAGGACGAAGTGATCAGTATGCGTAAGCAGTTTGCAAGTCCTGATAAGGCACAGGAAGTCGGCAACCGTGATTACTGTGCAAACCGTGATACTCGCTATTATATGAGCAAGCTCACACCTGAGCAGTTCAAGGAAGTCAAGCCGTTTTTGGAGACAAGTGTGAGCTATCATGCAGTTTCCCGTGAAGGCAAGTTCGCATTTGCAGTCGATAAGGAGAACGCTCCTGCTTTTCATAGAGCATTGGAGAACGCTGTCCGTGAGGTCGGTATGCTCCGAAATATGGCTGATATCGGTCTGACTATGGAGCAGAATGTGGCACTTTCTCCCGTGGTGCATCGTCTTGCGGTGGAAGATGTAAAGCTCAATCTCGCTGACTTTTTCGATAATCGATACGATGAAGCACAGTTCGGTGAAATGCTCTCTCTTGTTGATGCGTATCTGTCACAAGCTCCGGCTGAACGTTATGGCGAACACTCCAAACTGAATGATATGCTTGAAGCCAAGTCAAGTTTTGACCGCAGTATTGAGCTTTCTGACTTCTTTTCTCAGCACGATTTCTCCGATGAACAGAGGGCGGCTATTACTGCTATGTTTGTTGGTGATGTGACGAAAGGACAGATCGACAGCATTGACGAAACATTCACGGCGGAGGATATTCAGGCATATGATGAGATCCTGCACAATGCTTTGCAGGAGTCTGATGTTGCAGACTTTCTGACTGCTCACAAGCAGGCGGTCACTGACCGTGAGAACGCAAGCAAAGTTCCCACTAAGGAAGAAGTGCTGTTTCAACAGGCTGACCTTGCAAAATTCCTTGCGGAGCGTACTCTGTCAAGCGACGAATGGGAAGATATGGCGTATCCTCTGTTTAGTAGCGGTTATCTTGATAAACACAAGCCCAGCGACAAGGCGACTTTCGGATATAACCTGAGTGAGTCTGCACTCTATGACCTTGCCCAGCGTTTTCATGACGGTGGGGATATTCGCCGTGAGCTTGCTCTCGGACTGTTAGGGGGCGGCACAACCGCAGATATTGAGTTTATCTTTGAACAGGGTGAGATCTCAGACCGTACTTATTATTATGCTGAAAACCTCCGTCACGCTCTCCATACAGAAAAGACTGAGGACGGATATCATTGCAGTTTCAGCGGTATGGAGCGTTTTGTTTCTTTTGAGGAGATCGGACAGGCTTTCATTGACCGTATCCACGAGGAATTTGATGACTTGGCATATTGGGCTGTTCTGGATTATATCAAAGATGATATTCCCGATATATCCGATGATACCGTAAAGGAACTTATCACTGCATTTGACGGTGCAGCACTCCACGGCTGGGAGAACGGCGACAATCAGCCTAAGCTCAACCGTATTAAGAAAGCCCTGTTTGATGTTCTCGGTGATGAGGAGCAGACAGAAAAGGCGTTTGCTTGCATTGCAAAGCACAAGTATAACGTACCCTTTGAGCCTGAACAGCCCGAAAAGCAGCCTGACAGCCTTACATTCCATTTCGGAAAGGGTGACGGTGATGAATGGGTCAGCGAAAGCGACATCGTTCACGATTTTGCTCTTGCACACCCTGATTGCAGTTTTGCCCTTGGAAATGCTGTCCTCGAATACCTCGATGAAAAACAGCACTCGGAACGTAATATCCCCGATCTGAAAGCTGGCTGGTATAAAAAAACAGACTTCATGATCATTGCTGTCATAGGCGGTGAGGAGTTCAGCTATGAGGGTCGCTTTGATATTGGTGACGGCAAAGGCACGGGCGGCGGTTCGCTGATCGACCATATCCGTGCCCACAATGAGGGTATTCTCGGCTATACGCAGCACCCGTTCAATCAGCCGGAGTATCAGGAAAGAGCGAAGCACACACTTGATGTATTTGTTCCTTTCCTCGAAGCTCATTCCGAGCTGATGGCTGATGAACAGCGTATTTTCGATGATTTCAAGGCACAGCACCCGATTCGTGGTTATGATGATATTACTGTCGCTGAGGAAAAGCTCCAAACTCTGCAACAGATCGTAGACAAATTTTTCGGCACTGACTGCGAATCGGCGGAGACAGAGAACGGCACTTGGAAATTGGCTATCGCTGAGGGTGATAAGGTTGGAGAGCTTTTTTATGGCGGAGACCCCGTTTGCGGTATCTATAACCGTGGTGATAAAATGGAGATCATGGACTTCCAGCGTATCTTTGAAACTCCGCTCGACAAGGCAAAGTGGCTTATCAACGATTTCTGTGAAGCGGAATATCATAACGGTGCTGATTTCTCCGATCTGCATAACATCGGGCTTGCGTTTACTACGCTGACGGACGATGAGCTGCCCATTCAAGTGACGGCTGACCTTGTGGACTTCAAGATCACTCACGAATTTGACGGTGAAGTGTTCGATACGGAGCAGTTTGACAGTATTGAGGATATGATTGAAAACGGTCTGACAGAACTTGATTTTTCTAACCTTGTTTCTGTTCCCGATGAGGTTATAGACAGGCATACAAGCAAGGCCGAGCAGGCGGTAGAGCTTATGAGCGATGCTTCTGCGGTAGAGACTCCTGCCCAGGATACTGCGGACATTGATAAGCCTCTTTTTACCGATGAAACAGTCATTGACGAAATTCAACGAAATGAGCAAGATGATGTGCCGTTTTGGGAGAAGAACGATATTGAGGGCGAACAGCTTTCTTTATTTGGCGATGCCGAACCGCTGACTGCTTCAAAGTCTGTATCACAAAAGCCAAAGTCGGAATTTGCAAAAGGTCCGGTAGTTGACGGTGTTCAGGTCTATGAAGCTCTCGCAGCAGAAATTGACCGTGGTACAGGATTCGTTCACGGTAAGCTCCGTGTGCAGGACTTCTATGAGGAACAGCACCCGACTGTACAACAGTTGGCTGATTTTTTGAAAAAGGAGTACGGCACGGGCGGTCATAGCGGTGAGGGGAAAATCTCGCTTGTGGACTACAATTCTCAGGGTATTACTTTCAACTTTGAGAATGGTGAGAAGTTCCGTCATTCGTGGTACAATGTTGCGACAATGACCGAAGCACGGCTCAAGGACGATACCTATCTTTCGGCTGAACAGAAAGCAGAGAGGGCGACACTCAAAGCGGAGCAATCTGCTGAAGAACATACCTCACACGATACTGTGGAAGTCGGTGACCAATTTCGTCACAAGATTACTGGCGAGGTTTCTGAGGTTGTATCGCTGACAGGTGCGTTGCCGTTCTATACGGACGATTGCACTGTCTCAAGAGAAAGCGGCGGCTTTGTTATTACGGAGAATATCTCCTATGATAAGCTTCTGAACAGCGGAATGTATGAGTATATCGGCAGAAATGAGCCTGAAAAGGAGCAGCCTGCACATATGAAACCTGAGCCTGTTGCTGATGTTACACCCGAAACAGAAAAGCCCGATATTCCCGATGTAAAGAACCTGTCTCAGCTCAAAAAGGCTATCAAGCCGGGCATGATGTTTGAGATCAGCGATCATCTCCGTCCTGAGTGCGTAGGAGAACGCAGAATCGTTACGGGTGTAAGCACCGTTGATTTTACTTCCCGAAAGCTCGATGAAAACGGAGAGCCTGCGGGCAAGGATATTCACATGGAATTTGACCGTGCAAAGAACTGGACTTTCGACGGCGGCGAGCTGACCTCTCGGCTCGACAACGGCGATATGCTCATGTCATTCCATTTTATTGACGGCTTGGAGCGTACCAAAGAGTCGGAGCGTGAGACTATTACAGCAGAGGTTGTCAGTTCTGATGAACCTGTTGCAGAAGAAAGCACCACGCCTGCACCAACTCCCGATAAGGGCGATAACTTCACGATCACCGATGATAACCTCGGTGACGGCGGTGCTAAGATGAAGTTCAGAGCCAATGTCGATGCGATCAGAACGCTGAAAACGCTTGAAGCGGAAAAGCGTCCTGCAACGGCTGAGGAAAAAGAAATCTTGTCGAAATATGTAGGCTGGGGTGCTTTGGCTAAGGCTTTTGATAAGAACGATGAGAAGTGGGCCACAGAGTATAAGGAGCTTTCCGAGTTGCTGACTCCGCAGGAATATGCTCAGGCACGTTCAACGGTAAATGATGCGTTTTACACTAGCCCGACAGTTATCGACGGAATTTTTGAAGCTCTCGGCAATTTTGGCTTTGACGGCGGCAACATATTAGAGCCAGCAATGGGAATTGGAAACTTTTTCGGACGTATGCCTGAAGCTATGCAAGCTAATTCTCAGCTCTACGGCGTAGAGATCGACTCGTTATCGGGCAGAATCGCTCATGCACTCTATCCCGATGCAGATATTTCGATTCAGGGCTTTGAAAAGAACCATTTTCAGAATGGCAGCTTTGATGTGGCTGTCGGTAATGTTCCGTTCGGTGAGCTTGGTTTCCGTGATACTGTTCATGATACTACCAAACTGCATGACTATTTCTTTGCAGAAGCTCTCTCAAAGCTCAAAGACGGCGGTATCATGGCATTTGTGACCTCGGCAGGCACACTTGACAAGCGTGACGAGACTACAAGGCAAATGTTGGCTGACAAGGCTGACTTCATCGGTGCGATCAGACTTCCGGGCGGTAAGAATGGTGCTTTCAAGGACAATGCAGGCACGGAAGTCACTACGGACATTATCTTCCTGAAAAAGCACGAAGGCAAGTCACTTGCCGAAATGTCCGATATTCCCGATTGGGTACATATTGGTGAAACGGCTGACGGTCTGCCGATCAACAAATATTTTGAACAGCACCCTGATATGGTGCTTGGTACGGTTGTCGAGGGCAATAAGCTCTATGGCAGTGGTACAATGGTTGTTGCCGAGGACGGCTTTGACCTGAAATCGGCACTCCATGAAGCAGTCGGCAAACTCTCGGCGGAGATCAGTCATGAGCATGGCAGAGATGTGTATGCAAAGACCGCTGACGGCGTTCAGGTGCAGATTCCGTCTAATCTGCGTAATTACAGCTTTTTCATGTCTGACGATCAAGTTTTCTTCAAGAAAAATAACGCTGCCTGCGAGTCCCGTTTCGATACGGGAACAGCACAGCACAAGCGTTTCAAGGCGTTTATTGAGCTTCGTGACCTCACCCGTGAGCTGATCGAAGCTATGGAGCTTGACAAGCCTGACAGCGTTATCAAGGATTTGCAGGCAAAGCTGAATGTGGCGTATGATGATTTCTACAAGAAGTACGGTATTATTCATTCTCAGACGAATAAGCGGTATTTCAGCGAAGATGTGTCATATAATCTTGTGGCAGGACTTGAAAAGAGCTATGATAAGACAAAACTCCTTGCAAAGTCCGATATTTTCACAAAGAGAACGATCGTACCGCCGAAAGCGGTCGATCATGTAGATACGGCACTTGAAGCACTCACGCTCTCCATTGCGGAAAAGGCAAGGGTTGACTTTTCGTACATGAGTGGATTGACGAGTATGACGGAGGACGAACTGAAGCGTGACCTGACAGGGGCGATTTTCAAGATACCCCATACGGAGAACGGTTATCAGACGGCTTCGGAGTACCTTTCGGGCGATATTCGCAAAAAACTTCGTGAAGCTGAGGAGATCGCTGAGTACGATCCTGATTTCAATATCAACGTATCGGCACTGAAACAGGCTATGCCCGAACCGCTGAAAGCCGGAGATATTGACATAAAGCTCGGTGCAGCTTGGCTTGATCCGAAGTATTACGAACAGTTCATGTATGAGCTGCTGCAGACACCAGCGTATCAGCGGAGCGACAGTCCGTCTGCTCGGTGGAACAAGTCTGCCATTGTAGGCGTGGAGTATTCGGTTCACGCTAACTCTTTCCATGTCAGCAACAAATCTTCCGACTGGTCGGTGCTTGCTACGCAGAAATACGGCTCTCACAAGATGAACGCTTATGACATCTTTGAACATTTGCTGAATCTGCAAGAGCCGAAGGTATATAAGACTATCGAGGTTCCGGACGGCTTGGGCGATACAAAGGAAAAGCGTGTAGTGGATATAGATGCTACCCGTGTCGTACAGCGTAAAGCCGATGATATTCGCAAAGCTTTCAAGGCGTGGATATTCAAAGATCCGCAACGCCGTGAAGCTATCGTAGAGAAGTATAACGAACTTTTCAACAGTATCCGTCCCCGTGAGTTCGATGGCTCGGCTCTTTCCTTCCCGATGATGACTTCGGATATTAAGCTCCACGACCATCAAAAGAACGCAATCGCTCATGCGATGTTTGGCGGTAATACGCTGTTTGCACACTGCGTGGGTGCGGGCAAAACCTTTGAAATGATCGCAACGGCGATGGAAAGCAAGCGATTAGGTTTGTGTACTAAGAGCCTGTTTGCCGTGCCGAATCATCTGACGGAGCAGATCGGTGACGATTTTCAGAAGCTCTATCCGGGAGCAAACATTCTTGTTGCTACCAAAAAGGACTTTCAGAAAGCAAATCGTCAGCAGCTCTTTGCAAAAATCGCAACTGGAAACTATGATGCGGTTATCATCGGTCACTCTCAGCTCGGTAAAATCCCTGTTTCAAAGAAGAGACAGGTCATGACGATCCAGAGTCAGATTGACGATATTCTCCGTGGTATCGAGGAACTGAAAAAGAGCGAAGGCTCTAAGTTTCAGATCAAGGCTATGGAGCGTACTCGTAAGAGTCTGCAAAAGCAGCTTGATAAGCTAGAAAAGGCGAATCAGGACGATACGCTGACCTTTGAACAACTCGGTATAGATCGCTTGTTCGTCGATGAAGCCCATGAGTTTAAGAACCTATTTGTTACCACAAAATTGCAGAATGTAGCCGGAATTTCCAATTCTGCTTCGCAAAAAGCACTTGATTTGTTCCTCAAATGCCGTTATCTCGATGAAAAGACTGGCGGCAAAGGCGTGGTTTTTGCCACTGGAACGCCTCTCAGTAACAGCATTACAGAGCTTCACACCATGATGCGTTACTTGGAATATGACTTCCTGAACGATCACGGCTTACAGCACTTCGACAACTGGGTAGCAGTCTTTGGAGACCAGAAAACCGATTGGGAGTTAAAGCCTGCGGGCAACGGGATAACAGACCTATATGGACTGGGTATCAATTTCAAAAAAATAGCCTTACGGCTTTTTACATTATATTGCGAAATTCGGGATTGTTGCCCCTGCATTAAGCAAGGGCATTCGTTTTATCCCTAAGCGGTTTATCAATCAGCTTATAGTAGATGTGAACATCACGCTGAGTGTGTTTATCCACATACTTGTCTATCGTCACATACTCGATAAGCTCCAAGCACATCTGTCTTGTAAGCTCCTCTGCACCTGCATAGCTTTTCAGGCGACGGATAAACTCATCAACATCATCTTCTTCACGCTTGTAACCGTCAGCACGTTTCTTGAGTTCATTAAGCTCCGCCTGCAAAACTTCTTTCTCATTCTGATAGCTGTCAAGAAGTTCCGCACAAGCCTTATCAGGCATATTGCCAAGCACTCTGTCCTCATAGATTTTCTGCATCAGCTTCACAAGATCGTCAAGGCGTTTCTGGATTTCCTGTCTCCGCTTGTTCTCCTCAGCGATAATATGTGCCATGTTGCCCTGCTTTTTTGCAAGGTATTTGGCTCTTGCCTTATCGTCATTGGTAACGAAGTCAATCTGTCTCTTAATATCCGCAAGTATCAGATTTTCAAGAACAGTTCCCTTGATGTTATGTGAAGTACAGAAACTCTTGCCATATCGGACATGAAGCCCACATCTGTAAGAGTAAGGACTTTTATTTTCAGGTGTTTTTTGCATTTTCATTTTAGCACCACAGCTATCGCAGTAACACAAACCTGAAAGCGGACTTGTTATTCTTTCCGTTGTAACTCTGCCACGGCTCACCGATCTGTCACGCTCACGCACCTTGTCCCAAAGTTCCTGAGAAATGATAGGCTCATGATTGTTTTCGACGATCACCCAATCAGCTTCATCATTGTGGATGACCTTGTGATTCTTGTAGCTCACCGTGGTTTCTTTCATCTGAACGAGCTTGCCGAGGTACATCTGATTGTCCAGAATACGTCTTATCGTTTGAGCATTCCACAGGTGATGCGAATAAAGCGGATAAGCTCTGCCGAGCTTGTCATACTTGTAATCAAGCGGAGGTGTAATATGCTCCTGATTGAGTGCATCGGCAATAGACTTATGCCCCATTCCGCTTGCCCTCATCTTAAAGATACGTTCAACAACGGCAGCGGCTTCCGGATCAATCAGCGGAGTACGCTTATCATCATCAGCCTTATAGTAGCCGTAGGTGCAGAACGTAGCCATATACTTGCCAGCCTTAGCGTTAGCGTGGAAAACAGTCCTCAGCTTCTTTGAAGTGTTAGCGCAATGCCATTCATTGAAAACATTCATAATCGGAAGCATATCCATTGAAGCACTATTGGAATTTGCCGTATCGACATTATCTGTCAGCGCAATGAAGCGGATATTATACATCGGAAAAATGTAATCTACATATTGTCCGACCTGAATGTAGTTTCTACCAAAACGGCTCATGTCCTTGCAGAGTATCAGGTTGATCTTGCCCGACTTTGCATCGTCAAGCAATCTTTGCACACCCGGTCTGTCGAATGTAGTGCCGGAAATTCCGTCATCAATGTAGGTATCGTAAACGCTCCAATCGTTCTCCTGAACATATTCTGTCAGTATTCTTCTCTGGTTTTCAATCGAAAGGGACTCACCCTGTCTTTCATCATCACGAGAAAGTCTCAGGTACATTCCCACTTTATATTCGGTCTGCTTTGGTAACATCTATAACTCCTTTCTCCAAAGCGACCTTACCGATATACTTATTGTAGCGCAATATATCGGCAAAGTCAAGGGGATTCTGGAAATTGTTGTTAAGTTGTTACCGCAGACGGAACAGAGCCGAGCATTTCACTCATAGCCCTGTCCTCAGCGTACTTTAACATTACGTCTTTAATGTTCTTGTCACCGACAAAGTGACTTGTCACCTTGTACTCTGTACCGTCAATGACGTAGGTGTTGACCTGAACGGGACAGTCCTTATACTGCTCGTTCATTTCCTGCATTGTTTTGTTTTTCATAGCGAACTTTCTCCTTAGCTTATCTTTCTCTACGCTTATAGAGTGAGGGCTTCGCATTCTCTATCTTACCCTCGTTTGTTGTCTTTTTATGCTGAGAGGAACGGCAGAGCCGTCCCCAACAGCTAATCGGTTTTAAGCAGTAATGCCTTTTCAAGCTCACGCCTGAGTGTGTAGGAATCACAGATACAATAATCTGCATAACGCCTGCAAACGATATACTGAACGTCAAGCGGTCTGCTGCGGAGCGTACCCTCCGTCATGTGCAGTATTTCAGCGGCGGCGGGCAGGAAGTGCATACACTTCTCACCCCTGTAATTCTCGTTCAGCTCACGGCGAAAATCAGCATATTCTTCCGAAGTTGCCTTCTTTAATATCTCGTCAACTTCTTCCTTATAATCAGCATCGTAGGCAAAGGTAATACGCTCATCGCTCACCTTGCCGCTGAACGGAACACCGCTTGCTGTAAGTGCAACAGCAATATGCCGTCCCTCTTTTGTACCGAGAGCAACATATTCTCTGCGTTCACAATTGAAATTCTGCTCACCGATCAGGTAAACTTCATCGCTCAAATGTTGTCTCCTTTCTTCTATTCTGCCTCATGTCCTTCTGTAAAGGTATGAGGAAAACTATGCCGAGCTGTATCGGCACTCGCACCCTTAATCATACCGCCTTTCTCAGAGGAACTGCTGTCCGAATCCTTTTCGGACACACTGCCGTCACGGAGTTTTTCAAGCTCGTCAAGATCGCTCTCGATAGCAGAGAACAGGTCTTTGCCACTCAGCTTGTACTTGTCAGAGAGAAGCATGATGTAGAGCCTGTTGTATTCCGCTTTGTCCTTTTCAAGCTCCTTGGTCTCGTCAGCGATAGTTTTCTCACGCTTGGCGATCTTCGTTTCGAGCTTTGCAAGCTTATCAGCAATCGAAGCCGTTGCCATAATATCACCACCATTCTATATTTTATTGCAGAGCCTAACACTCAGCTCCATACTAAAATTATAGCGCACTTTGGGATAAAAAGTCTATTCGCAGTGCGCATGAAGTTGAGTGCGCCATAAGACTTTTTCATTCGTGAAATTGTTATGGGGAAAATGAAAAAGCTGCGGAGCGTAGTGCTTCACAGCTTGTATCCGATTATTCGATTTTGATATAAAAGAATCAGAACATATCCCAATGTATTCGCTCTTTGATATTGATTTCTTTTTGCTTTACAGGCACTAATCCTTTATGTGGCTTTCCTATACCTATGAAGCACGGCATAAAATAGTCTTTTGGAAATCCAAGTACATTTCTCGCATATTCTTCTTCATCGCCAAGAGGTACTCTTAAATTACAGCCGTATCCCTCAGCAGTCGCAGATAAAAATATATTTTCGATACTACACCAAATAGAAGCAAAGCCGTTCAAGTGTGAGATGTTTTCAGGGTGAAGAATATCTGTTTTCTGTTTAAGCAAAGGAATAATAACTGCTGACGCATCAAACAGCATTCTATATTGTTTAGGGACAGCATTACGATAACACTCCTGCTGTAATAGTTCACTTAAATTCCAATCCTTTATTAGCTGTTCCATATCTTCATCAGAAATACCTTTAGGGATTATATCAAGTAGTTTCACTACAACATTCTTATCTCTGACAATAATATAATGCCAATCCCTCATATGGTCATTGGTAGGTGCTTTGAATGCGGCTGATATTATCCGTTCAATAACATCTTCCGGTATAACTTCATTTTCAAACTCACGAATAGTTTTTCTGCTGTTTATAGCTTCATAGAATTCCATAGAATACACCTCTACAACTCTGATTATGAGAGAGCCATGTGCTGTTTCTCACCTACAAATTATACCACATCTGCCTTGAAAAAGCAACCGTCGAATCACATTCTGTTCGCATATCATATAAAAATCCGCTGTTGAAATTATGCAGGAGGGAGAACTGTCATGAACAAAGTGTAAACTTTTCGGGAAATCCTTACCCAAAATCCGAAAACGTCGGTAGATATATATAGGGCTTTTTCGCCGTGAAGCCCTGCATATCATTATCAATGCTGAAATTTTTCAGTGCTTATACTTAACGATGCAGTCATTATTTTGGTATTAAATTATGGGAGCATATTTCATGGGACTGCCGCCCAGACTGCGCTGAAACTGCGCCGAGCCAGTCTACAATAATGATACCGTCAGGATAACCGCAGTCGCATAGCTCCAATTCACGGCAGAGCGTGAAAACATCGGGCGATAAGCCCGAATTAAAACCGAGGGCGTGAAACGCCCGACAATGAGTGCAAGCACGGTATAAAGTATTACGATTACGGCGAATCGTAAACTTTATACAGCTTGTTAGGGGAAATTTCCCCTAAGACCCCTGAGAGCGATTGCAGAGCAATCGAAATAGAGAAATAAAAAAGAAAGAGGTACACAGAATGGGATTTTTATCAAAGCTGTTCTGTCATAAGAGCGTAGAGGAAGTCGCTGATGAAATAGCGAACACCTACGCCGAGGAAGTGCAGGCGGTTACCGTCAATCAGACCGATACCGCAGGAGCAGAAACGGAACAAGTCAATATGCTTGAAGTGAGCGACACGGGCGAGATAGAGTATACCGAAAAGGCAGAAACCGAACAGGGAGAATCACTACCGCAGGAGGATATACAGACCGCCGATCCGAGCGAAGTCCGCAGGCATATCATCACATTCAGGGTGAACGACGCTGAGCTTGCTGCCATCAACCGCAGATATGAGCAGACGAGCTTCAAAAGCCGTGGCGATTACTGCCGATATTCTGCTTTGACCGTGATGAATGTTGAGGAAGATAACGAGAGCCTTCTGGCGGCGGCGAGGGGCATATCATCGGTATCAAATTCGTTCAATCAGATAGCCCACCGAGTAAACAAGACAGGGCATCTTTACGAATCAGACATAGAGACTATGAAGAAAGGAATGAATGAAATTTGGCAGTTACTAACGTCCATACGATACACCAAGGAACGTACAATGCAATTGCTTATATCATCAACCCGAACAAAACCGGAGACGGCAGGTATGTTATTAGCAACCTGTGCGTATCTTCTGCACAAGGAGCAACACAGCAGTTCAGAGAAACAAGAGAGCTTGCAGGCACAGGACGATGCCGAACCGAAGCCCAGCACATAATACAATCGTTTGCCCCCGGTGAGGTCACTCCCGAACGGGCTTTGCTTATCGGGCAGGAACTTTGCAAGGCACTTTTCAATGACGAATATCAGTACGTTCTTGCCGTCCATGTAGACCATGAGCATATCCATAATCACATCATTCTAAACAACGTGAGCTTCTACACGGGCAAAACTTTTGAGACTGAATTTAATCAGGGAAAGATACCCGAAAGAGCGTGGTCAAAGCTCCGTCAGGTATCGGACGAGCTATGTAAAAAGCATCATCTTTCCGCAATCGAAAGCCCCGAAAAATCCAAAGGCAAGAGCCATTATGAATGGGAGCTTGACAAACAAAGTCTATCATGGAAAGCACAGCTAAAGCAAGCCATAGACGAGGTTATTAAGGTCAGCGAGGATTTCAATGATTTCCTTGCGAAATGTGCCGAGTTCGGGATATTGGTTGACTACAATCCCGACCACAAGATCGACCTGAAATTTATGCTGGCGGCGCAAAAAGAACGCAATCCGAGAGCGAGATTTACAAGGGCGAAAACGTTGGGCTGGTTCTACGAGAGCAAGCAGATCGCACGGCGTATCGAGACATACAAGTACATGACAACACACGCTCCGAAAGCAAGACTCATACCGACAACGGCAGAGAGATTTCAGCAGTCTCAGGGCTTGCAGAACTGGGCAGACCGTGAGAATATGAAAGTTGCGAGCAAAGCACTTAACGAGATGACCGCAAGCAATTCCACGATAGAAGAACTGGAATCGGCGGCACACAGAGCGTTGGCAAAGTTCACTGTTTCGTCTGCGCCGATGTTCAGCATGAGCGACAGGCTTCACGAGATAGACGAGCAGATTCCTATCATCGAGAAGTTTAATAAATTCCACCCGTATCATAAGAAGTATGTTTCTCTTGAAGGCAAGGCAAAAACGAAATACAAGAGCGACCATAGCTATGAGCTTAGTGAGTATCGTGAGGTATATCAGAAGATGAAAGAGCTGTTTCCGGACGGTAATCCTCCGAAGCTGAAAGACCTCCGAGCCGAGCGTGAAACGGTTCAGAAAGAATACGATGAGCTTTGTGCGGAACGTACAGCTTACAAGAAAGAAGCGGACAGGCTGTCACGGCTGGCAAGGCAGAAACGAGACAGTCAAAAGACCGTTCAGCGATATTTACAGAACGAACAGGCTGCCAAAAGAAAGAAAAATCAGCTTGAATAAAAAACAGCAAGGAGAACGATTTCTCCTTGCTGTAGGTGGTGTATGCAATAGCTGATTTTAATCATAGATTATTCTCTATTAGCCTTTATTTTCTTGTATATTGCTCTTGGTATTCTTATGATAATCAAACTGACAAAAGAACACCACAAATGATTTAATACTGGTTCAAGAATAATTATTATGGGTAAAAACAGCATTTCTATTGGCGTATGATGCCCTTTTTCTAAAGGTTGATTCAAGTCACGAATTAGAGGAAACAAAAAAACAGCCCCACAAATAATAAGCTGAATAGTAAAGCTGAATAACAGTCTCTTGATTCTATTTTTTGTGTCAATATCTGTTTTTCTTTTCTCACTTACTATTTTGTAGTAAAATATCCAAGCAGAAATACAATATACTACATCAAATATAATCTCGTATACAGTCTCTGTTTTCATATAATTAAAAGAATAATAGAAAAACGGAATCAAAATAGAAATAATTATTGTTGGTATATATGATTTTATTTTTTTCATAGTAATAGCCAAACTTTCCTCAATATGCCGTGTGTCTACCTTTTATAATTATACATCACCGGTTCGAAAAAGTCAACCATTCATCGACAGAAAGAAAAATATTTGTACATCAGAAAGGAAACAAAAATATGAGCAAAATAGGTTATATCCGTGTTTCTACGGAACATCAGGAAACCGTCCGTCAGCAGGAGATCATGTGCGACTATCAGGTTGACCGCATCTTCTCCGAGAAGCTATCAGGAGCAAACGCAGACCGTCCACAGCTTAAAGCTATGCTCGACTATGTGCGTGAGGGCGATACGCTGTATGTTGAGAGCATCAGCCGTTTAGGTCGCTCCACAAAGAATTTGCTGAACATCATTGACACTCTCACCGAAAAGGGTGTCACTCTCATCAGCCACAAGGAAAACATCGACACCGACACGCCTACGGGCAAATTCATGTTAACCGTGTTCACTGCACTCTCTCAGCTTGAAAGAGAGCAGCTCAAACAGCGACAGCGTGAGGGCATCGAGATCGCTAAGACTCAGGGCAAGTACACGGGACGGAAGCCTATCGAAATCGACTGGACGAGGTTCGGTCAGCTTTATGGGGAATGGAAGTCAAAGAGCATCACAGGCAGGGACTTTATGCGGAGAATGGGCTTGTCGGCTAACACCTTTTATCGCCGTGTCAGGGAGTATGAAGCGGCCCATAACATCACCGAACCGACTTCTGCCTGAACATAATGCACCGAGGAATATTCTTCCTTTGCGGCGCCCTGCACAAGAATTATTACAGTTTCCGCACAAAGCTGGACTCCTGCGGTATCATCGGATATAATGTATCTACACTAAATCATAGGAGGTACACCACGATGTTGAAGATACCCGGATTAGCAATGCCCCGAAGCCGTCAGGTCACTACTGTCTGCAACGGCAGGCGTGATGTCTGGACCGACTACGAACAGGCAAAGGCATATTTCCTTGAAATGATGATGTCCACCGAAGGCGAGGAACGTGACCGAGCTGAGTGCATTTACATTCAGCTACTCCACGGACTTGACAAGTGCAGTGACGAGGACGAATAATCAGCGTAAGGGCTTTGCAGAAATGCAGAGCCTTTTGCTATGCCTTGCGGCGAACGGAAATGCCCCTCACAGCCGTCCGAACCTCCGGAGCGTAAAACTAACCAATGAAAACAGCACCCTCTCAGAAACGCTCCGAGAGGGTGCTTTGCTGTTGCTATGTATCATTTGGGTATCCGCTGATTATGGGATATGCCAAAATGAGAATTTTGACTTATGCGGAACGGAAAGTGAGTGTGCCAATAGACTACAGTTCAACGGGATATTATTGACAAACCTTTTAAGCTGGCTAACAAGTAAGCATCTTTATTGGTATCTTTGATTTTTAGCCTTTTCAGCACACTATCTTCTGTTTCGGGACTCCAGTAGATTTTCAAATCGTTCTTCGCACGAGTTATGGCTGTATAGAAAATATTATGGGTTATTCTTTCTTCAACTTCATTTGATATTACAATTTTAACAGAATCATATTCTAATCCCTGTGCTTTATGAATTGAAACTGCATAAGCTACCTGAAATGGAATAATGGTTGAATCATCGTCATCTTCATCTTCGTCAGTATTACGATATTTATTTACGCTGAAAGATATAATAGAATAACCTGTCTTTGACAGTCCCAACAGATTGAAAGCATACTTTGAAGCTTCTAATTCATTTATAGTTATATCAAGTTCTACCTCAAATGTGATTTTAGTATCTTCTACATGAATATCAACGATCTTGCCTTTTGAGTTATTATGTATTAATGGTGCAAATAAATTTGATTCGTTAAACAAAATCGGATCATCGACTTTATATGTGTTTATTCCCCATATCACAGATTTATTGGGATTGCTACTTTGAAGAAAGCGGTTAATATTATTTATGCCGTATAATCCATCATAATTTAAGCAAAGAATGATTTCTTTATCCTGCTGCTGCCTTTCAAATATTGATTCATCAAGCCGAGCTACATAACCGTTCTTAACAAGAGGTTCTAAAATGGCATCATCAAGATTGCGTACACGATCCCATACAGTTAAAAGCTCCTTGTTCTCAGTTCTGTAAGGGTATTTCAATTCATAAACTGATGATTTAGGAATAAATTTTTGAGCTATGCTAAACCAATTACCAAAGTAAATAGACTCAATCTGATATACATCTCCGACTAAAACAAGCAGTTGATAGTTAGCTTTTGTTAAGACTTTTCTCATATCAGCATTGCTAACCGTACTACACTCGTCGATTATCAGAACATCACAGTCTGTTTCCAGATTTTTAGTTGACAAGAATTTTTTTATTGTAAAGAACGAACTATTTTCTACTGTTATTTTCCTACGCAAGTTATCTACTGCCGGATGTGTATTTGCTAAGAAAAACTTATTGCTTGACGACCAAAAATTCGATATATGCTTTATTAAAGTTGATTTACCAGTACCAGCCGAACCATATATAAACGCTACATGAGAGTTTGCAAACATATTATGAAGTATCGATTCTTTATGTTTATCATCAATAATGTATGACGAGCGTTGAAGCCATGAATTAACAGAGGCTGTATATTGATCTACACCGGATTGAGAGAGTTGCTGTAGTTCTTTTATTATTTCTTCACTATCGACAACATACTGGTCAATATAAAAGAAATCTTTATATTTCATTATTCTGCGACCTGTATGCTTATAATAAAGGCGTGAGTTATACTCTTGTATCAATACATTAATGTTTTCAAAGTGCTCCAATTCACCACTTGCGGTGAATAGTTTGCCTTCAATTTCTGTATTGTTTCTTATAAATCTTGCTAAAAATTCGTGTTCTCTGCCATCTGGTGAGATAGATTCAAATAAATCATATATTCTTGGATTATGGTTGTATAACGATGAACAATACGGCATCTGATCAAAAGGAATGCACTCGAACCGTAAGTAGAGATTCGATAATACATAGCATTGTTCATGATTTCTTTGCGACTTTATAATGGAATTATTCATATGATGAAGTAGATACCGAATAACATTCGCTCCGTTATCATCATTCGATATAATAGCACGAGATTTATCTAAGAAGTTAGTTATTATGGTTGACTTGGCGTTAGCGGTCAACTGAGATTTTATTCTATCATAGTAGCTCTGGTTGCAGCATACAAGTTCAGCAAGTGACATTCCGCTATATTTCAAGAATTGCATTAAGTTATTATACTCTTTGGTTGCGGAAAACTTTTGAGAAGGACCAAAAATGCCAGAATAATTGGAGAATTCACATGGTCTTATAGAGACTTGCCACTCGTCTATAACAAGTATTTCCATTGCTTTATCAAAAACAAAGATATTATCACTATGAATTGAAAATTTAACAGCATAATTTCTCATAATATCCTGTTTCGTAAAAGCTATGACACGATTGAATTTATTTGCTTTACTCATTGTTGCCGTAAATGTTACTTCGTAATATATTTGATGATTTACAAAGAACGGCTTTATTTTTTCAATGTAGTATCGGTCATTATAAACCACAGAGCGACTATATTGGCTTGGTTTTTCAATTCGCTCCGAAATCTTCAAGTAATAATCAGAGATTTCTGTATCAGTATTTAATGGGTATTCATCTATATTATTCAGTACATCAAGATTGTATTCACTTTTGAC